>Ga0257123_1000412_pt1 | contig 35311 bp, 29 predicted proteins | sample SI106_135metaG_FD_190185 | JGI IMG/M metagenome (GOLD analysis project Ga0257123, IMG submission 190185) | Marine microbial communities from Saanich Inlet, British Columbia, Canada - SI106_135 | ecosystem: Environmental > Aquatic > Marine > Inlet | place: Canada: British Columbia | collected...
CCTTTCGCAGGTGAGTGTTTGTCAATGAACTTCAAACTATTTTTAGCTTGATGAATCAGTATAACATACCTTTATTATTTTGTCAAGTATTTCGACATAAAATTATGATATTTTGTTAAATATTGTAAAATATTGCTTAAGCATTGACAAAATATCATATTATGCTATAATATAAATGTAGTCGAGAATGTCGACTTTTAATACAGTGAGAATGCTTGTTTCTGCTTTACAACAAGTTGGTTTAAATGAAAAACAGGCTAAAATATATTTAGCCTGTTTAGAATTGGGCAAAACTTCCATTAAAGAAATAGCGCGTAAATCCGAAGTTAAGCGTACTACTATTTATGACGTTATTGACGAGATGATTAAAGAAGGTATTATAAAAACCGCTTCAGAGGGCAAGAAGAAAAGATTTTTAGCAGTAAATCCGAAAGAGTTAAAAATAATTATTAAACAAAGAGAAAATCTTTTAGAGCAAATTTTGCCTAAGCTAGCATCAATAGATAATGTCAGCAAAACTAAGCCCGGAATCTATTTCTACGAGGGAACAGATGGTATGAAAATTGTTTTAGCACAAGTTTTAAATGAAGCCAAAGAAATTTTGGGCTTTAGCTCGGCTGAAGACCATTTTGCAAATTTAGGCAATTACTGGCCGAATTTTTTAAAGAATAGAATTAAGAAAAAAATACCTGTAAAAACGATTTTAAAAGATTCGCTAAAAGCGCAAGAAAGAAAGAAAATCGGGCGACAAGAATTGAGAGAAGTAAAGATTTCTCCAAAGAGCTATGATCATCACAGTTTAATAATGATTTGGGGTGACAAAATCGCTATGTTTTCTTTTAAAAAAGAAATGATGGCAATAGTTATTGAAAGCAAGGAGCTTGCCCAAAGTCAAAGGTCTATGTTTTATTTAATTTGGGATTTATTAAAAAAATAAAAATATGATTAAAAAAAATCTAAAAAAACACATAAATTATACCAACATCGAACTTATAAAAGATGTTTGGAGCTTTATAAAACCGTATAAAGCTAAGTTTTTTCTTGGTTCAATAATTAGAATAACTAGTGATCTTGTTTGGCTTTTCCCTGTCTGGGTGTTATCTGAAATTATTACTTTTGTTTCTAATTATCAAAGCGGGGACAGTACTCTTTATGTTTGGCAATTGCTTGGTGCTACTGCCGTAGTGGCCTTGTATTATTTTATAACTCATGAACTTTGTAAGTATTACATCTATCAAATAGCTGAAAACATTGGTATAGATGCTCGGAAAAATACTACCAGGTATCTCTATAGTCTCAACATGGATTGGCATGAAAAAGAAAATACCGGTAATAAAATGCAAAAAATTTTACAAGGCGGAGAAAGTTTGAAGCGTATTATTAGAATGTATATCAACACAGCTGTTAAATCGACTATAAATTTGATCGCTATTGTTATTATTCTTGCTTTTTTTAACATTTTCTTTGCGGTTCTGCTTATTCTCTTTTTTATTACTTATTATCTTCTTTCTTATCATCTTACAAAAAAAGCGGTTGATCAGGCGCATATTTGCAATTTAGAATGGGAAAATTTTAGCGGGATCTCTTTTGAGTCTATTAATAACATATCCATAGTAAAGTCTCTTAGAATTGGCGAAAAAATTTATCCATTCTTAGTAAAAATAAGTCAGCGATTATCAGAAAAAATAAAAAAACGAATTTTTTACTTTCGAATTCGAGAAGGATCTTTAAATCTTTATCAAGAGTTTTTTCGTATTGTTCTTGTTGTCTTTACACTATGGCAAATTTTTCAAGGAAACCTAGAAGTTGGTATTTTAGCAATGGTAATTTTGTATTTTGGGAAAATAGAAGCATCAGCCTACGAATTTGCCGCAACCTACAATGAGTTTGTGACAGCCAAAATCGCTATGTTTCGCATGAAAGAAATTTTAAGAACAAAACCAACCGTTGAAAAATCCGGAACAAAACTATTTAATCCAGACTGGCAAAAATTAACACTTAAAAATATTAATTTTTCATATCGCGGACAAAAAGTACTGAAAAATTTTTCTTTAGAAATTAAAAAAGGAGAAAAAATCGGCATTGTAGGAATTTCCGGTACCGGCAAATCAACACTTTTTAAATTAATTTTAAAATTGTACGATGACTATGGAGGAAGTATCATGTTCGACAAAAATTCGCTTCATGATATTAAAAGATCATCTTATATGGAAAAAGTCGCGGTTGTTCCACAAGAAACAGAGCTTTTTAACCTTTCGTTGGAAGAAAATATCACCCTTTCACAAACAGGAAAAAATCAAAAACTTTTACAAAAAGCATTAGATATTGCTCATGTAAAAGATTTTTCTTATAAACTTCCAAAAGGTGTTAAATCTTTAGTTGGCGAGAAGGGAATTAAACTTTCCGGTGGCGAAAAACAACGAGTAGGAATTGCTAGGGCAATCTACAGAGAACCGGAAATTTTATTGCTTGACGAAGCAACTTCACATTTAGATATTGAATCAGAGAAAAAAATTCAAGAAACACTGCATACTTTTTTTCAAGATATTACAGTCATTGTAGTCGCCCATCGCCTTTCAACCATCAAAGAAATGGATAGGATTGTAGTTATGGATAAGGGCGAAGTTTTAGAGGTAGGTACTTTTGATGAGCTTATTGCGCGAAAAGGAAAGTTTTACAAACTATGGGAAAAACAGAAATTTTAAAGGTCATTTATTTTAAGAAATTTTGTTTATTAAAAAATAGGAGCGTACAACAATCTCCAAAACCTACTTTACAAAAAAGATCATAATCAATTCTGTACAAAATAAATTATTTGTGTAAGTATATTGTTATATGTTACAAGTTTGGATTTATTCTCTAGTGAGCGTATTTATTGTGAGCTTAATTTCTTTTGTTGGACTTTTTACGCTTTCGCTTAGGATAGAAAATTTAAAAAAGATTTTACTTTATTTGGTTAGTTTCTCTGCCGGGTCTCTTTTCGGTGGAGCCTTTTTGCATTTATTGCCGGAGATTGTTGAGGAACATGGCTTTGGAATGAATATTTCGCTAGCTGTTCTCTCTGGATTAATTTTTTTCTTTATTATAGAAAAATTTATTCATTGGCGTCATTGTCATATTCCAACCAGCGATGATCATCCGCATCCGTTTGCTTTTATGAATTTATTCGGAGACGCGGTGCATAATTTTATAGACGGGCTTATTATTGGAGCAAGCTTTATGATGAGTATCCCAGCGGGGATAGCCACAACAATAGCGGTTGCTCTGCACGAAATCCCTCAAGAAATAGGTGACTTCGGAGTACTTTTACACGGGGGATTCTCAAAGGGAAAAGCTTTGCTTTTTAATTTTTTAACAGCTTTAACAGCTATTTTTGGAGTAATCGTTGCTTTGATACTCGCTTCTTTTGTAGAAAATATTACTTTATTTCTAGTTCCCTTCGCTGCCGGTGGATTTATTTATATCGCCGGCTCAGACTTAATCCCCGAATTAAATAAAGAAATGGGCGTTAAAAAATCCTTTATCCAACTTGTTTCATTTATCTTAGGAATAGGAGTGATGATGCTGTTTTTGTTCATGGAATAAATTATGAAAAACTATACTTTGCTAAGCTCAATTGGTAATACACCTTTGATAGAGCTTAAAAATATAAATAAAAATTCCAAGGTTAAAATATTTGCCAAATTTGAGGGCGCTAACCCGGGCGGGTCGATTAAAGATCGAACAGCTCTTTTTATGATTGAAGCAGCGGAAAAATCCGGTGAACTTAAAAAAGGAAAAATTATTCTTGAGCCAACTTCGGGGAACACCGGAATTTCACTGGCTATGATTGGAGCGGCTAAGGGCTATAAGGTAAAGCTGATAATGCCTGAGTGTGTTAGTATAGAAAGACGAAGAACTCTGGAGGCGTTTGGAGCTGAAGCCGTGCTTACTCCCGGAAAATTTAGAACCGATGGTTCAATTAAAAAAGCGCATGAAATTTTAAAGAAAAACCCACAAAAATATTATATGCCTAATCAGTTTGAAAGTCAGGCGAATATTTTAGCTCACTACAAAACAACCGGGCCGGAAATTTTTAAACAAACCAAAGGCAAGATAGATTATTTTGTAGCCGGGCTTGGCACAACTGGAACTATTATGGGAACAGGGAAATATTTAAAAAAGCAAAATAAGAAAATTAAAATTATCGGGATAGAGCCAACTAAAAATCATACAATTCAAGGACTAAAGAATATGGAAGAGTCAATTGTTCCGGGGATTTACAATCTTGGTATGCTGGACGATAAAATTACAGTCAAAGACGAAGAAGCTTTTAGAGTAACAAAGCAACTCGCCCAAAAAGAAGGCTTGTTCGTTGGAATGTCTTCCGGAGCAGCAGTGGTTGGCGCTCTAAAAATTGCTAAAAAAATAAAATCAGGCAATATTATAACAATATTACCCGACCGAGGCGATAGATATTTAAGCACACATTTATTTAAATCGTTCTGCGCTAAGTGTCTGCCTTGACAAAAATTAGAAACTAAGCTATTATTATTAATCTGTAAAAAATATGTACAATCCAAACCAAGGGTCAGGCTGGACCGGTAGACAATTCGAGGAGTATGTTTTTGGTCTAACTAGAGAAAATCCTAAAAGCAAAGTATTTAGGGACTTATATAAAAAGGCGGAAGAAAATGATGGTTATTTATCTTACGATGAGTCTTTAAAATTCGCTAAAGAGGTACAGGTTGGAGATCCGACCGATCCGGAGTCAGCTATAGCTAACGATATTCATGCCACAGTAGTTGACTTCTTATCTAAAGAAAAAATGCTAGAAGATGATGAGTATGGTGAGGTGAAATTTTACTCATCCTTACATACACCGCTTGACTATTGTCATAAAGTAGACGGTTTTATCCAGTATGGTGATACTATAATTACAATGGACGCCACCTTGAATAAAAATAAGGATACTTATGCGGCAGATCTCATAATAAGAGAGATACCTGATTCTAAATTTGAAAAAGAAGAATATTTAAAATATATAAAAACAATAGCAGATAAAATTGTAGACAAAATAAAAGGAGACCAAGTAGAACGAGATAAAATGTTAAAAGAGCAAAATGAAATTACTAAAGTACCACTAGAATTTAAACAGTTAAATAAATAGGAGGTATTTTCATGGGAAAGTTGTTTCAATTACCGATATCGGTAAAAAGGAAAACGTACGAATGTATGGTATGTTTTCTAGAAATCAACAGAAGGGAGGGGCTTTGTGCCTCATGTGTTAAAAAAGTAAAAAAACAGGGTAGGGTAATCTGTGACCAGTGCGGGACAACGCATTTTTTACAAGAGTACGAAAAGGTCACTAATATTCATAGGGCGGCCAAATCCTTGCTTTCCGGCAATCATTTAAAGGGTCGGTTAATTTTCCTCGGGGCATGTATAAATTGCGACCCGGAAATGGAGATCAAAAAAGTAAGAACGCAACATTTTAAGTTGCGTTAAACAATAACCCCAAACCCAAAGGACGACACCTAGTCGTCCTCTTTTTTTTACTTAAAATAAAAAATTCCACTAATTTATTTTACAAAAATTTTGCAAGATGTTAACATAAAAAAACTAAAAAAATAAATTTGTCAGGGGTGTAAAATTAAAAAAAATAAATAAAATTAGGGAGAAGTAAAATGTCGATAAGATGGATGTGTAGCCAATGCAAAAATGATTTAGAGGAAGACGAAATTAGGGCATGTATTTGTAAAAAATGTTTAAGCAAAATACTTAAAAATATTTGTCCAGGGCCAAATCCGTATCATCAAGTTGGAGGGCTTATAATTGAAAAAAGTCGGTGTTGCAAAGCACCAATCAAAAGAACCGAGGGTTTAATAGTTGAAATTTGCACCAAGTGCGGAAAACAAAATCCTCCGGAACCAAAGTATGCTCATTAATTTAAATTAACCTAAATAAAATAAGCGGTTAGAACTCTCCTAACCGCTTTTTCTTTTATAAAAATCTTTTATTTGTTTTTTATTTCGAAAATTTATAATTTACCCCAAGCAAATTCAAACATACTTTTCAATGTAACATAAATTTTTTCACTTTCTATTATTATGCCTATTTCTTCGTCAAACGACATAATGCCGATTTTATTTTTTCCGTACAGGTTTATACTTACATCCAAAGGGAAGTCTTCTGCTGATAATAGTTTTGTGTTTCTTAGGCTTTTTTCATCATCTCTTTTATATTTTTGAGTTTCCGGATCATCAGAGGCGATTTCTCTTGTCCAAATTTTTTTCTTTAATCTTTTGGGATGATAATAGCTATTTAAAAAATCAACATCAAAATTATAAAAAGCTTCTTCAGCGATCCATGAAACCATTTCTTGTTCCGGATAGTTTAATGTGTCCAAATAAACTTCTTTTATTCCCTCGACATGTTCAAAGTATCTAATCTTCGGCTTTTTATCTATGAGATTGGAAATTGACATTAGCTCCGACATGGCCTGTTTTAATAATTCTTTTTTTTCATCAAGGTCTTTGTCTAGGGATTTTGGCGATTCCGCATAGTAAAAGATTTTTTTATTTTTTTTAAAGGTGCTGATTAGCCCTCTTTTTTTTAACGATTCCAATATATCGTAAACAGTTGTTCTTTTTACCCCTGATTTTTTGGAGATCCTTTGTATGTTTGTTTCGCCCAATTCCAGGGAGGCCAAATAAACCTTGGCCTCTTTTTCATTAAGCCCGATTTTTTGTAATGTTTTTAATAGCATAAATTTTTTTGTTAATTATTTAGTATTTTTTAATTTTGTCGACAGAAGGGTCATTTTTTATATTATACTATATATATCAATTTTGTCAATATTTAAGCTAAAAAAACGAGGTAATAAAATAAATTTTAATAAAAATTTACATTTTTTACATTTTTACTGACAGTTTATTTGCTTTGTGATATTGTAAGAATAATAAAGATTAGATGTTCATTACAAAAACTATTTAACTAAGGGGGAGGCTCAATAAACATTCCCCACTTTTTCCAAGTTTATTTCAATCGGTGAAGTAGACTTAGAGGAAGTTCTTTAAAACTAAATAATGAGGTGTTGCCATGTCCGATAAGGATAATAACATGAGGAGGCGTCGCCGATTGGCGGTGCTAAAACAACAAGCACATCCGGAGTTTTTGGCAACAATCACTCCGGTAATCTGCGCCAGCAAAGGATGTCACAACCAAGTAGCTGAAGGTTATGACATTTGCGATCAATGTGACATTTGGTTACATCCGGATCCTGAGCCGGTATAGGGTTTGCAGATCAGTCCACGTCCATGACTTTAAACCGGACTTGTAATACTCAGGGGCAGCTCCCGGGGGCCTGGCAAGCCGACACTGCCAATTCAAAAAAAGCTGCATATCGTGGCTAACCCGTGCCTCGGGGTATTTCAGGGGCTGGAGAAATGTTATGAATATTTTAGTAATTGATGACAACGAGAGGCACCTTAAGGCGGCAGAGCAGACTTTGGGTGGCGAACATGCGCTAACAACATGTTCATCTCATGACGAAGCTTATAATCTCTTAAGCAAAAGAGGTTATGAAAAAGAGCTTCTAAGGAGGGCTGAGGAGCATGAGATTGACGGCACGAATTGGCCAGGCTTAAACAAAAATGAAACAGACCCTTTTTGGGACGCAGTCCTGTGCGATCTTCTTATGCCGGCAGGAAAAATGGCGCAAGGTGGTGAAGGCTTGAGGCATGTTGGCAAGGTAATGCCCGTAGGATGGGCGCTCGCGTTAGAGGCCGCAAAGAGCGGTGCTAAATTTGTAGCCGTTGCTACAGACATGAATCATCATCACCATCCAACCTCAGCCATGCTTGATAATTTGAATTATCATCAATTTCAAATTGATGGAGCAAAAGCTATATTTACCAACTGTATTTCAACAGTTGGCATAAACGGCACTGAGCGTGAGTGTTCAGGCTGTAGCGGGGCTGGCAGCATAAAACGCGATGATGAAAAATATAAGTGCTGGAGATGCGATGGGACTGGTACGGATTTTGCTGAGTACGGTAAAGACTGGGGCAAAATTCTTGAAGCTCTTATTGATAAAAAGTAAGAGCTAGGTTATTTACGGGTGGAAGCAATTTTTGTTTTCACCCGCTTCAACAAAAACGGGTTCCGGCTGTACCTTGATGAAACGTCGGCGCGAAAGGATGTTTCTGAATACCAAATATAAAACTTGGTGACGCGGGTTAAAATTTTGGGAATAAAGAGATATTTTAGAGTGCGTTAACTCTTTGGAGGTGGTTATGACTTGGAAAAAGGACCATTGCCAATTCCCTCTTCGGGATTGCATGTATCGTACAAAGATACACTACAAGCATGTCTGCAAAGATTGCAGACATAGCAATCTGATAGAGAACGACGACAGGGATGATTTTTATTCTCAGGATGAAGATTATCCTTATTCTCGAAAGAGAAAAAGAGGCTAGACTTCTTGTCGTCAAGCGCAGAGCTTGCAGGAGAAATCCGTACAGCTACGCTATATAAATAAACAAGCATCGCTGAATCGGGAATGAGTAAACCGATTCTAATCCGCTTTATGCGAAAACAGCGACGGTGTGATAATTTCAAGTCAAAATTATTACAAGTAAACCACGTTAGCGTTTACAATATGGTTTGGGAATACCATAAGTTCAAAAATTCCCACTTTTTCCAAGTTTATTTCAATCGGTGAAGTAGACTTAGAGGAAGTAAAAGTTCTTTAAAAACCCAAAACCCCGCTGCCGAGGGAATAAAATATCGGAGAGGAGGAACAAATGGAAAAAGAATTAAGGGAGTTTTTAACTACCCTCCCATGGAGGGAAGAGAATAATTTTAACGCCCATAATAGTTGGTGCATGTTACACCAGTTCAAGCCTATCGCAATGTTTGTGTTCGAGTTTGCGAACATAAACAAAATTAATAGTATCAAAGTCAGGGTTAATTTTGAGACTATAAAAACCTCTTTTACCGTTGAGTACATGCGGTATACCAATGGGATGGGTAGTTGCATGATAGCTAGAAAAAATGTAGGGTCCAAACTTCCTGTTGGGGATTACGCTTCAATTAGAGAGGACAAAGTGTCCGATATGACCGGACACGAACACTCTGATGCCTATTTCCAGAGTAAACTTGACGATGTAGCGAGAAAATGGCGGAGATAGTTTTTTCGTTGTATTGAAAAAGGAGATATCGTTGCTCCTTGGTAAATAGTCAGCGTAAAATAAATAATAAAGAGGTGACAAAATGGTTGTTAAGACTATTAATCTCGGTCTCACAAACACTAACCTATATAATGGTTGCGAGATTACCGAAGTGGCTGGACGGTTAAATCTAATTACTCCGGTGGAAGAAGCAGTTAATATTGTAGGCAGAAATATCGCCACAATGGATATTAACATTGAAGAGGTTGTACTTACCGGTCCAATGGCCGTATGGGCGTATTTAGTTGTTTTTCATTCGGTTGTTCATAAAACTCGTAAGGTATTTTATGATGATGGCCGGAACAATAAAGTGCTTATTGCCGCCCATGGATAGCAAATAACCCTAAGGGAAGAATAATACTCTTCCCTTTTTACTTTATTAATATAATTTTTTAAGATATAATATAAACAGAATTAATTAGGCAAAACCTATGGATAAAACACCAAAATTTATAAGAGACTTTTCTAAAGAAAAATCGCCGGAAGAACGACAACAGACTGCTCAGACAATTAGGGCTAAGCGAGCAGAACACTTTACCGAAAAAAGGGCTCAAACGGAAAGACGCTCTGAATTGCAAGAAACTACCGGTGAACGCGAAAAATCTTTGGATAAAAAACTGGAAGCTATCCGCAAATTGGAAAGCGAAATTACCGAGCTTTCCAATTCAGGATTTAAGGAGCTGTTAAATTATTTTAAGTTAAAAAAGGTTCGAGCCGATGCCGTCGTTGGACAGCGAACGTACGAGAAATTAAAACAACAGCAAGATAAAGGGATTACTGAATTACAGACAGTTTCTGAAAAGTTGAAATCACAAGAAACGCCATCGGGAATAGAGGGTGTCAGGGCAATGCTGGATAATTTTTATAAAGAACAAGAAGAAAAGTGGGCAAGGAGCGAGTATTCAAAAGAAGATATTATAAAATATTTTTCTGAGGAAAATTTAGCTTCGCTGTCGCTTGAAGATTACACGCTTTTACTTAAAAGATTTCCACGCGAAATGGTTACCCACGTTACAAGACAGGGGATTCGTGATCATGTTGGACATATGCATCATACCGCAGGTAAGGGCGCTTACTTTGGCGGTTTTATGAAAATGGTTGAAGACGGAAGATTGCGTTCACCTCTTGGTGTTTATCTAATTGAAAACGAAAAGGAACAAGCTCTTGTAAAATTTCTTGAGCTTAACATGTTTAAAAACAAAGAAGAAGCCTTAGAATCTCTTGCTTTCATAACTACAGAAGGTGGGTTTGGAAGACAGGGAGAGCCTGGAACTTATGTAGACAGGGCGGCTATCCATTTTGCCACAGAAGAAGTCGCTGATACATATTATGGATCTGAAAAGGGGAATGAGATTTTTATTACTTATCCTTCTGCCCATGTTGCCTCACAATATTATTTTAGCGGTCAATTAGGAGACGAGATGAGTCGTGGTGATTATTGGAATGATCAATGGGTTTGGGCAAATGAAGAAAGGGGTATGGATTTAAACGCCGGAATTATTTTTATTCCCGAAGAAGCAAAAGTGGACAAAAAAACCGGGTCGCGATATAAGCTTGATAAAAATAACAACCCGATTGAAAATTCTGACTATCAAGACGCAATTAGACATGTAGTAGATTCACCGGATTTTTATAATTTTGAAAAACAACTTTCGAAAGTATTTTGGGAACTTACTCGATATGGTGGTGATGCGCAAGCCATGGCATCATTAAAATTAAAAAAATTGGAACCGTTTCGTCAGCTATTAAAACAAGAATTTGGCATATCTGATCAACGACTACAATCCGCTATTCTTGATAATTCACAATATTTTTCTCAAGAGAAAAAGAGTGAAGAAAAAGGAATAAAGTATCCAGGTCATTCAGTTGATTTAAGTATAGATAAAGCATTGGAAGATAAAAGTATTTTATTTTTAGAAGCGCAGGATACGATAAATTCTAAAGAATTTTGGGAGGAACATTTTGCGAAAAATCCAACAAAAAAACCTTCAAAAATTGTTTATTATAAAGGAGTGGATCCAACCAGGGCGCTTTTGCAATGGAGAAAGGATCAGGGAATAGACAAAAAGGCAGGAGATATAGACATCGGATTTCCTGAGCGACGCATTGACCGGGATGAACCACAGGCTATAGCAGGGCTTGATCGCTTTAAACTTTTAGCTGAAAAAGTAATTGAAGATTACTTTGAAAAATAATTTAATTATTTAATTTAAACAAGACAATCTATTAGTTTTGTGTCTGTTATTGCCCCTTTTCTTAGGATAAGGGGTTTTTCTTTTGTTAGATCTATTATTGTGGAGCCTTTATTTGTAGTTGTATTGCCTCCGTCTATTATAATATCAACGCTATCTTTGAAGGTTTTTATAATATCTTCTATATTATTTAGAGTTGCCTTGCCGGAGACATTAGCGCTTGTTGAGATAAGAGGGGAATTAATTTCTTTTATTAATTTTAAAGTAATTTTATTGTTTGGAATTCTGATACCGATGTAGGGGGAATTATTGGTTAGTTCGTTTGGGATAATTTCTGATTTTTCAAATATTATTGTGAGTGGTCCGGGCCAAAAGTTTTTTATTAAAGGCTTGGCAGTACTTGGAATTTTTTTTACATATTTTTTTAAATCCTTTTTTCTAGCGATATTAATAAGGAGCGGTTTATTTAACGCTCTTTTTTTAATTTGAAAGATTTTTTTAATTGTTTTTTTATTCAAAGCATCACCACCCAATCCATAAACAGTGTCGGTCGGAAAAACAACAACCCCACCAACTTTAATAACTTTGGCGATTTTTTTAATTTTATCCTTCTCCGGATTCTGCAAATTAATTTTTATAATTTCAGTTTTTGTCATATCTATAAAACTATACTATAATAAATACAATGTAAATAAACTTATTCATATTTAAGACCGTTATTTCGGTTTATTGTATCATAATTATAATCGTAAAGTTGTAAAAAAATGCGACCGCACATTTTTACAACTTTATAATAAGCCACAAATATGCCTGTTAAAATTGACCTTGAAGAACTAATTACGGATTTAGCTGATAATTTAGAACGAATCCTTAAGGTTAATATCAATAGAAGTGGGGCTTGGTATGATGATTATTATAACGAAAAAAGGAGAAGAATTGAAGACAAAAAAGAGCAGAAAAGAATTTATGCTCAAATTTATCACTTGAAAAGGTTTAAATATATTAATAAAAAAGGGTTTACTTTAAAAGGCTTGAAAAAATTATTAATAGCCAAAGGTAAAATAAAAAAAGAAAATGAAAAATGGGATAAGAAATGGAGAATTGTTATTTTTGATATTCCAGAAAAGAAAAAAGAGTTGCGTAATTATTTGCGAAATATTTTAATAGACCTTGGGTTTGAAAAATGCCAAAACAGCGTCTGGATAAGCCCATATGACAATTTTGAAGAAATCCAAAATATTATCAAGCGCCTGGAAATTGCCAAATTTGTAGTTTTGATGGTAGTTGACAAAATAAGCAATGACTTACTTTTTAAGAAAAGATTTGATTTGTAAGTTTATAAGTCAATTAAAGACATTTTATGTATTCGGTCTATCTTTAAAAAAGTTGTAAAAATGTGCGGTCGCATTTTTTTACAACTTTTATTTTTTGTTGTTTAAACGGTTTTTTTATGATATTATGTAAAAAAATAAAATATTTAAAAAAGTTTTCTTATGTTTAATAACAAAAACGATCAACAGGGTTACGATGATTTTAATCAAAGAGTTCAAGAAGTTTTAAAAAAAGAAAAATCAAGAACAAAAAATAAAAAGCGGCATTTAATTGTTGGGGTAATTTTGTTTTTGATAATTATTATTGGGTTAGTTGTGGCTGGTTATTTTTATTTAAGTAAAATATCTGAAAAAAATAATTATCAAACAGTGCAAGAGTCGAAGGATCAGGTTGAAAAAGATTACTATGACTTACTGGAGGAAAAATGCGCGGGGCAAAGTTGTTGTTTGTCGTCTTTGAAACTTATGAAAGAGAATAGTTATAAAGAATGTATTAATGGTAAATGCCAACTAGACTTTAAATGCAATGGGATGGGGTGCGAATCAAGTCTATCTTGGTGCGAACCGAAAAAAGAGCAAAAGAAAAAATCAGAGATTAATACATCTGACTGGAAAACTTATCGTAACGAAAAATTGGGTATAGAATTTAATTATCCGCAAAATTGGACATTAAAAAAAAGCATAAACGAAATAGCAGTATGCAACCCAGAGTATCTTGGAAAAAATTCTGCTGAAGGAGAATTTTGCGGTATAACCTTAACCAAGGACAATAAATATTTTTCTTTAGATGAACTAGAAAACTATTTAAGTAAGGCAGAGAATAATAATCCGGGCTGTGTTAAAAGAGGAGACAGAAAAAAAATTATATTCAAGAAAGCTTCAAGCGAGTCTATAGAGTACTCTATTTGTGGAGTGTTATCTCCGACTACTATTGCTTGGATTATAGATGATTATTACTATAGTTTTGACTTTAGAACAGACGAAGATATCGCCAGGGAAATTATTAAAACTATTAATTTTATCAAAGAAGATAAATGGGCTGTGTACGAAGACAAAGAGCTAGGGGTAAAATTTAGCTACGAAAAAAAATGTGAAATAAAAAAAGAAAACAATAAAGTAATAGTTTGTGGTGATCAGTCAGTAGAAATTTTTAATAAAGATAAAAATAAAACATTAAAAGAATCTATTGAGGAAGATTTTTTGAAAGATTATTCATCCGAAAAATGTTTTTTTGAAAAAATAAACAGGCCAAATAATAGCCTTGAATATGGAATTATTTCTTTTCCAATAGTCGTTGATTCTGATTTGCCATGGTGGAACAACAATAAAAATTGTCCGAAACAGTACTCAGAAACAAACGGAATAAGATATTTTATGGCAAATTCTACTTACTCTGATAGATATGTCTTTTTTGATATAGGACAATACGCTATAATGGGTAGCGAAGATAAAACCTGGCAAGAAACTCTTAAATTTATTGATCAAAACGAAACAGCTGGTTGGAAAACTTATCGGAATGAGGAGGTTGGAGTGAGTATAAAATATCCAAATGACGGAACATATAAAATAGAAGAAAGAGAAAAAAATTTCGCAATTTCTCAAGATCACCCCGGAGAAAGGTTTAATATTTTTAAGGGGGATAGTTGCGACAAATTATTACCGCAAAATATATACAAAGGGGATGTTAAAATAAACGATTTAGAATTTAAAAAATATAATCTTACAGGAATGCTGGAGCCTAGTGTTTATCTACATAAAAATGATTTGGGTTGTTATATGTTTGAGGCTGTTAAAGGGCCAGAAAATAGGTTATTTGAAGAAATGATGAAAACGGTTCTTTTCATCAATCAAGACAAAACAGACAATTAGAAAACTTATCATAATAAAAGATTTTGATTTGATATTAAATAAAATTTTTTTAAACTTAGTATTTTCTTATGAATTTTAAAAAAGTTTTTCAAAGTAATTACTGTAAAAGCGTTTTTTTGATTACCTTTATTGGTAGTTATTTTTTGATTCCGGATACTGTTTTTAATGGGGTTTATTATGTATTGGCAATTACTTTTATGACTACCTTTGCGCTTACTTTGACGTGTTTAGTTAGAAGCATAAAAGAAAAAGTTGTCTCAGCGCGAACTTATAAAGGCTCATTTTTAAGTTTTCTTGCGACTGTGCTTGGTTTTTCGGCTCTTCAGGTTTGCGGGATTGGCGCGCCTGTTTGCGGCGCCAGTCTTAGTGTTGGATTTTTGTCTGTAATTTTTCCTAAAATTGTTCATGATTTTTTTCATGAAGCCAGCGTTTGGATTGTTGGTTTCTCTATTTTATTTCAACTTATTGGGCTTTATTATATGAAGTGTTTAACAAAAAATTTAAAGAGTTAAAAAAATAATCTTTTTGTCATTCTGAGCGAAACGAAGTGGAGTCGAAGAATCTATTTGGCTTACGGTTTAACTTAAATTAGTAAGTAAATCTTCTAGATCCTTCGACTCGCTCCGCTCGCTCAGGATGACAGTGGGTATGTGTATATGAAAATTGCATTTTTTGAAATTAAAGGGTGGGAAAAGCCCTTTTTAAGGAAGAAATTAAAGGGACATCAACTTGAGTTTTTCAAGGAAGAGTTAAGTTTGGAAAATGTTGATAAAATTAAAAACTTTGAGGTTGTTTCTGTTTTTATTTATTCTGAGGTTGATAAAAAAATTATCTCTAAATTGCCAAAATTAAAATTTATTGCTACACGTTCAACCGGATTTGATCATATTGACCTCAAGACAAGCAAAAAGAAAAAAATCGCTGTGTCCAATGTTCCTTATTATGGCGAGAACACTGTGGCTGAGCATACTTTTGGTTTAATCTTGGCTTTATCGCGAAATATTCATAAAGCCTATGTTAAAACTGTTCAACATGACTATTCTATCGACGGACTTAAGGGTTTTGACTTGCAAGGAAAAACTTTAGGCGTGGTTGGCGCCGGTAGTATTGGGCTTCATGTAATTAGAATCGCTAAAGGATTTGGAATGAACGTTATTGTTTATGATGTTAATCAAAATCGACTAGTATCTGAAGTTTTAGGGTTTAAATATGCTTCTTTAGAAAAACTTTTAAATAAATCTGATATAATTTCACTTCATTTGCCATCCAATAAACACACCTATCACCTTATAAACAAAAATAATATTAATTTGATTAAAAAAGGAGCTGTTCTAATTAACACCGCCAGAGGAGATGTTATAGAGACCGAAGCGCTAATTGAAGCGCTTGATAAAAAGATTTTAGCAGGCGCAGGGCTGGATGTTTTAGAGGGGGAGGAACTGATTAAAGAAGAAAAACAGTTATTATACGACGCAAAAAAGTCCGATATTTTAGCTGATTTAGCTCGAGATCATATTTTACTAAACAAAGAAAATGTTGTTTTTACTCCGCATATTGGCTTTTACAGCCAAGAGGCATTAGAAAGAATTTTAGAAACAACCGCGAGCAATATTAATAAATTTTCAGCAAACAAACCACAAAATATTGTTTTATGACAAAAAATATCAGCTATGAAGAGAGTGAGAAAATAATAGAAAGCAATAAAGATAACCAAAATTTTGTGATTATTGACTGTCGGACACCAATGGAGTTTCACGCCGGAAATATAAACAATTCTATTAATCTTGATTTTTATTCACCAAATTTTTCTTCTGAACTGGAAAATCTAAACAAAGACAAAACATACTTAATTTACTGCAGAACAGGGAGTCGAAGCAAAATAATGTTGGAAATGATGGAAAAACTAAACTTTAAAGAAGTATATAATATGGAAAATGGAATTTTAAGAGGTTAAGAATTTGACAGGGTTTTTATTGTGTGGTTTAATAAAATTAACTTTTTGATACCTGTTGTACAAGTCACAAGAGACAGCAGGGCGCTTAATTACAAGGAGGTAAAAAAAAGCGTAATGAAAAAAATAACTTAAATTTACTGTTTTTATTCAAAAACTCGTCTTTCTGTTTGGAAAGATGAGTCATTTTTGTGTTTTTTAAAATATAATTTATAAATTTTATGGCTAAACAAAAAATTAAGGATCGTATTTTTTTTGCTTACCAAGAAGATGAAAAAACAAATCTTCCAGGTAAAAAAAGAAAGTATGAATCAACTCTAAAAAACAAAAAAGACGCTATTCCTTTGCCGGATCTGGTAGAGGTTCAACAAGAATCATATAAATGGTTTTTGGATCAGGGGATAAAAGAAATTTTTGAAGAAATTTCACCGATTAAAGATTTCGGGGGACAAAAACTGGAGCTTTCTTTTTTAAAGTATTACTTTGATGAACCAAAGTTCGACGAACTCACTAGTCGCAAAAAAAATGTTACCTTCGAATCTCCGATGAGAGTTGACATTGAACTTAAAAAAGACGGCAAAAAACTTAGCCAACAGGAAATCTATCTGGGAGATATTCCATTAATGACTGAAACAGGGACTTTTATTATAAATGGTATTGAGAGAGCAATTGTTTCTCAACTTATTAGAAGTGCAGGAGTATTCTTCTCTTCAGAAAATGTAAAAGGAAAAAACTATTACGGAGCAAAAATTATTCCAAACAGAGGAGCCTGGCTTGAGATTGAAACAGATATTAACAATGTTATTTGGGTTAAAATTGACCGGAAAAGAAAAATCGCTGTTACCTCCTTACTGCGAGCTTTTGGATATAGCACCGACGAAGAAATAAAAGAGCTTTTTCAAAAAGTAGAAACTCATCCGGACTTTAATTATATTGAAGCCACTTTGAAAAAAGATATTACCACAAGTGAGGATGAAGGTCTAATGGAGGTCTATAAAAGAATCAGGCCGGGGGATTTAGCGGGTATCGATAATGTCAGATCGTTAATTAACGCCATGTTTTTTAATTTTGATAGATATGATTTTGGAAAAGTAGGACGATACAAATTAAACAGACGCTTTAATAAAGATCTACCGATTACTAAAGAAAACAGAATTTTTGATCCCCAAAATTTAGTTGACATTGTAGAAGAAATTATCAGTTTAAACATATCTCAAAAAGAAGCCGACGACATCGATCATCTTGGAAACAGAAGAATCAGGACTATCGGTGAGTTGGTTCAAAACAGATTTAGAATCGGAGTTGTTAGAATGGAAAGAATTATCAGAGACCGAATGAGTACGCTTGATGAAACAAATATGACTCCGGCTCGTTTAATTAACTCCAGACCGCTCATCTCTGCTGTTAAAGAGTTTTTTATGTCTTCTCAGCTTTGTCAGTTTATGGATCAAACAAATCCTTTAGCAGAGCTTGAACATAAAAGAAGACTGTCTGCCATGGGGCCGGGCGGATTAACCAGAGAAAGAGCCGGTTTTGAAGTTCGTGACGTACATAGAACTCACTATGGGAAAATTTGTCCAATCGCCACTCCGGAGGGACCGAACATTGGATTGGTTGGTCATTTGGCAAGTTATGCTCATATTAATGAATATGGATTTTTAGAGACTCCTTATAGAAAAGTTTTACACGATATAAAAAATGATCCGAAGATAACCGTTGATAAAATCGCTAGAGAAGATATAAAATCAGGAGCTAAAGTTGTTTTAAAAAAGAATGAAAAAATTACTTCAGCTAAAGCAAAAGAATTAAGCAAAATAAAAGATTTAAAAACAATTGCCATAAAACCAATAGTAACAGATGAAATACTTTTCCTAGACGCATTTGAAGAAGAAAAAATGATTATTACAACCGCGACCTCTGAAATTGACAAAGATGGTTATTTTTTAGAAGACAAAGTAGAGGTTAGAAAATACGGGGTACCGGATATTGACGATGTTTCCAAGGTTGATTTTATGGATGTTTCCCCAAAACAGATTGTTTCTATTGCAACATCTTTAATCCCTTTTTTAGAGCACGACGATGCGGTTAGAGCTTTAATGGGAACTAACATGCAACGCCAAGCTGTTCCGTTAGTAAGCCCACAAGCTCCTTTTGTTGGAACAGGTGTGGAAGAAAAAGCCGCTCTTGACTCCGGTCATGTTGTCAGAACAAAAGAAAGCGGAAAAGTGTCAGCGGTTTCTGCCGATAAAATTGAGATACTAAACAGCAAAGGAGATTTGGATGTTTACGATCTATCAAAATTTGTACGATCAAACCAATCCACTTGTATTAATCAGCATCCAATAGTTGAGATTGAAGAAAACGTTAAAAAAGGTCAAGCACTATCAGACGGTCAGTCAATTGAAGGTAAAGAACTTGCTCTTGGTAGAAATATTTTGGTAGCGTTTATGTCTTGGGAAGGCTATAACTATGAAGACGCGATTATTATTTCAGAGAGATTGGTAAAAGATGATTTCTACAGCTCAATTCATATTAATAACTATTCAATCGATGTTCGCGACACAAAACTTGGTCCTGAAATTGTTACCAGAGACATTCCAAATATTGGTGAAGAAAAATTAAAAAACCTAGACGATGAAGGAGTTGTAAGAATCGGGGCTGAAGTTAAGTCCGGAGATATTTTAGTTGGTAAAATTACACCAAAAGGAGAAACCGAGCTATCCAGCGAAGAAAAACTGCTTAGAGCAATTTTTGGAGAAAAAGCCAAAGACGTTCGGGACACTTCGCTTGTTTTAGAACACGGTGAACACGGTAAAATTGTTGCTATTCAAATTTTCTCTCGCGCAGACGGAGATAAATTACAGCCCGGTGTTATTAAAACAATCCAAATTTCAGTGGCAAACCTAAGAAAAATTCAGGTGGGAGATAAAATGTCCGGTCGTCATGGTAACAAAGGAGTTGTTTCCAAAATTGTACCGGTTGCAGATATGCCTTGCCTTGAAGACGGTACTCCAATCGATGTTATTCTATCGCCTTTGGGAGTAATCTCTCGTATGAACTTGGGTCAATTACTTGAAACTCATTTAGGTTTGGCGGCTCAGGCAGGTGATTATAAAGTAGCTACTCCTCCGCTTGATGGTATCCCGGAACATATTATTAGAGCTGAACTTAAAAAATACGGTTACCCGGAAGATGGAAAATTAACTTTATATGACGGCCGAACAGGCGATAGATTTGATGACAAAACAGTTGTTGGCTATAAATATATGTTAAAGCTTAACCATATGGTTGAGGATAAAATTCACCAACGTTCAATTGGTCCTTACTCGCTTATTACTCAACAACCTCTTGGTGGTAAAGCTCAGTTTGGTGGACAAAGATTTGGTGAAATGGAAGTTTGGGCGCTTGAAGGCTATGGCGCTGCTCATATCTTACAGGAGATGCTTACCATTAAGTCAGACGATGTTCCCGGTAGAAGCAAAGCTTACGAGTCAATAATTAAAGGTGAAGAAATACAAAAAGTAAATATCCCTGAGTCTTTTAATGTTTTAGTCAGAGAGTTCAAAGGACTTGGGCTTGATGTTGAGCTTTTAAAAGAAGGAAGAGATATTAAAGGTTCTTCCAAAGATAAGGAAAATAAATAATTTAGTTAAAAAATAAAATAATATACTAATTTTATGCAAAACTTAATTAGGTCAATGGATTTTGACGCTATTAGACTACGGCTTGCTTCTCCGGAGGTAATAAAAGGGTGGTCTCATGGAGAGATTTTACGACCGGAAACAATTAACTATCGTACTCAAAAACCGGAAAAAGATGGTCTTTTTTGCGAAAAGATTTTCGGCCCCTCTAAAGATTGGGAGTGTTATTGCGGAAAGTATAAAAAAATTCGCTATAAAGGCATAGTTTGTGATAAGTGTGGAGTAGAGGTAACCAGAACCATTGTTCGTCGAGAACGAATGGGGCATATTGATTTAGCCTCTCCGGTTACACATATTTGGTTTCTCAGAAGTGTACCTTCCAGAATAGGAACATTACTTGGGGTAGCTCCTCAGTCCTTGGAAAAAGTTATTTATTTTGCAAATTTTATTATTATTAGTGTTCAACACGATCTAAAAATAGGCATACTTGAAGAATTAAAAGAAGAATTTAAAAATAAAAAGAAAAAGATTAATAAGGAATACCAAGCAAGAAGCAAAGAAGTCAAAGAATCTGATAATAAAAAAGTGGAAAAAGAACTTGTTGCTTTAGCTAAAGAAAAAGAAGAAGAAATGAGCGAGTTAGAGGAAAACTTTAGCGCTTCAGAAAAAGACTTAAAAGATTTAAAAGAGTTGAAAATTATATCTGAGGCAGAATATCAAGATTTATCTTTAAAGTATGGACATATTTTTGAAGCAGGAATTGGAGCAGAAGCAATCAGAAAATTACTTGAAAAAATAGACCCGGAAAAAGAAATAGAAATAGTCTCCAAAGAAATAAAAAACTACAAAGGAATTAAAAAAGAAAAAGCTGTAAAAAGATTAAAGCTTTTGAGAAATTTAAAACACAACGAAGTACGACCTGAATGGACAGTTATGACTGTTATTCCTGTAATTCCGCCTGACTTGCGTCCAATGGTAGCTCTTGATGGTGGACGATTTGCCACCTCTGATCTTAATGATTTGTATCGCAGAGTTATTAATCGAAACAACAGGTTAAAACAACTTAAAAAATTAAATGCTCCTGAAGTTATCTCCAGAAATGAAAAAAGAATGTTACAGGAGGCAGTTGACGCCTTAATCGATAACAACGCCAGACACGGAAAAACAGTAGTATCTTCAACCGGACAAAAAAGAATGTTAAAATCAATCTCTGATATTTTGAAAGGGAAACAAGGTCGGTTTAGACAAAATCTTTTGGGAAAAAGAGTTGATTACTCAGGCAGAAGCGTGATTGTGATTGGTCCTCATCTAAAGATCAATGAGTGCGGTTTGCCGAAAAAAATGGCTTTGGAACTTTTTAAGCCTTTTGTGATCAGCAAACTTATTCGCGATGAAGTTATCCATAATGTAAGAAGCGCTATTCGTTTTATTAACGAAGGGCGAGTGGAAGTTTGGGATATTTTAGAAGAAGTTATTGCGGATGCTTATGTGCTTTTAAACCGTGCTCCAACCTTGCATAGACTCGGAATTCAAGCGTTTAAACCAATCCTGATAGAAGGAAAAGCTATCCAAATTCATCCAATGGTTTGTAGCGCTTTTAACGCTGACTTTGACGGAGACCAAATGGCTGTTCATGTTCCTTTAACAAAGGAAGCCCAAAAAGAAGCCAAAGAGTTAATGCAATCAAGTAAAAATCTATTAAAACCGGCAACAGGCGACCCGGTGGTTAGCCCAAGTCAAGATATTGTTTGGGGATGTTATTATTTAACCTCCTCTTCTCAAGAAAAAGTTGACGATAAAAAAATAAAAGTTTTTGCTAACGAAAATCAGGCAATCTTGGCCTACGACTTAAAGAACATTAAGCTTAAAAACTTTATTAAAGTTAGGATTGGGAAAAAAATAGTCACAACAACTATTGGTAGAGTTTTGTTTAACAAGATATTACCAAGAGATATGGAGTACCTTAATGAGAAAATGGACGCTGGTTCATTAAAAGGCTTAGTTAAATCAATTTTAAGCAACTATGGACTGGAACGAGCCGGGCAATTTGTAGATGATTTAAAAAGAACAGGGTTTAAATATTTAACTATCTCCGGACTTTCTTGGGGAATGGGAGACTTGCCTTTTATTGATGAACGACAAGGAATATTGGAAGTAACTGAAAAACAAGTTCAAGAAATTAAACAACAATACGATGCCGGTCTTTTAACCGATGCGGAACGTCACAGCAAAATAATTGAAACTTGGACCTTTGCTAAAGAAAAAATCGTTGCCTTAGCGAAAGAATCACTAGATACTAAAGGCTCTGTTTTCTCTATTATTGATTCTAAGGCTAAAGGACATTGGGGGCAGTTAACTCAGGTGATTGGAATGAAAGGTTTGGTAAGCAGTCCTTCCGGAGATATTATTGAACTTCCGGCAAAGGGTAACTTTAAAGAAGGGTTTGATGTGCTGGAGTTTTTCATTTCTACTCATGGATCCAGAAAAGGTTTGTCTGATACAGCTTTACGAACAGCTAATGCCGGTTATTTAACCAGACGTTTAGTTGATGTTGTTCAAGATATGTTTGTGCAAGAAGAAGACTGTAAAACAAGGGAAGGTATACAACTGACAAAAGAAAATAGCGAAAGACTAAGCAGCAACTTAGCCGACAGAGTTTTAGGAAGAGTGTCGTTTGAAGAAGTAAAAGATCCTAAAACAAAAGAAATTGTCCTTAAAAAAGGTCAGATTATTACAGAAGCGGAAAGAGATAAGTTAAAAGAACTGGATCTTGAGAATTTAAAAATTCGCTCTGTTCTTACCTGCAAATCACAAAAAGGTGTTTGCCAAAAATGCTATGGTTGGGATTTGGGGTACAACAAACTTGTTAAAAAAGGAGCAACCGTTGGGGTGGTGGCCGCTCAATCAATCGGTGAACCAGGAACTCAGCTTACTATGAGAACCTTTCATACCGGTGGTGTAGCTGGAGACGACATTACCCAAGGTCTGCCAAGAGTTGAAGAACTTTTTGAAGCCAGAAACCCGAAGAGAAGAGCTGTTTTAGCTGAAGAAGATGGGGTTGTTAAAATAGCGCAATTAGAAAGAACTATTAAAGATGCGACTGGAAAAATTGTTCTAGAAAATGTTCCCGGGCAAAAAGTTTTAAAGTTGGAATATATCGGCGAAGATGAAGACAAATATGATTTTAGAACTGCTACTAAAAAGAAAATTGACGACTCAAAGAAAGAAGGTGAACTTGAAATAAAAGTAAAAGAAGGGGACAAGGTTGAAAAAGGAGATCTTTTATTCATAAGAAGCAACGGCACTAAAGTTAAAGCAAAAGAGTTTGGTGAAGCCAGAGTGCTTTCAACCAAAGTGGCTGTTTTTAGAACAGTAAATAAAATAAAAGAGTTTTCAGTTGCTAAGGGCTTTGACATCTGGGTTAAAAACGGAGAAAAAGTTCAAAAAGGTCAGCAACTAACAGAAGGAAGTCTTAACTTACAACAACTTCATACGTTAGCAGGCCGAACTAAAACTCAAAGATATATTATCAATGAGATTCAATACCTTTATTCTTCTCAGGGTCAGCCATTAAACGATAAGCATGTTGAGGTAATCGCCAGACAAATGTTTTCTAAGGTGAATATCACGTCCGATGGAGACACTAATTTTTTGCCAGGCACTGTTATCGATAGACGAGATTTTGAAGATGAAAATAAAAAAATGGAAAAAGCAGGCAAAACAAAAGCTAAAGGAGAGGAGCTATTGTTGGGAATAACAAAAAACTCTCTTTCCACAAAAAGCTTTTTATCAGCCGCCTCCTTCCAAGAAACCTCAAAGATCCTAATCGAAGCTTCACTCAGCGGAAAAATCGACCCGCTCGATGGATTAAAAGAAAACGTAATCATCGGTAGATTAATCCCCGCAGGAACAGGGTTTAAAAAGAAATAGAGTTTAGCAAAAAATATATAAAAAAACCCGGCTTAATTGCCGGGTTTTTTTGTTGCTTAAAATAAACTCTTGTCTTTATTTGTTGGTTTGGTATAATAATGTTATAGACAACTTTAAAATTGTTAAGTTTTTATGTTTATGAGAAAACGAAAAAAGTATAGTTATAATAAAAAAGATAAATTTTCAATCAGTAGTGAGGCGAAAAAAGGGATTATAATTGTGGTTTTAATTGCTTTTATTGTTCTTTCTTTTTTAAGTTTATTTCATTTGGCTGGAAGATTTGGTTTGTGGTTGGAAGAGGTTTTGAAACAGTTTTTCGGAATTGGTTATATTATTTTTCCTTTTTTACTTTCAGCTGTTACCTACTTTATTGTAAGTGCTCGAAAAAAAGTTTTAACAAGTTTACATTATGTCGGACTTGTTTTTTTTGTTTTAAGTTTTTATGGAATTTTTCATTTAACTCAAGATTTAAATCAAAGTTTCACGGGCAGTTTAAAGCAGGTGTCCTTTGGTGAAGGCGGAGGTTATATTGGTCTTATTTTAGGTTACCCAGCTGGATACTTTTTAGGGTTTTGGGGAAGCTTGGTGATATTTGTTTCTGCTTTTATTGGATCAATTCTTCTTATTTTTAACGTTTCTCTAGATAACCTGTTGAGCGGGCTTAATATTTTAAAGATAATTTTTTCTAAAGGGTTAAAAGTTGCAATTCAATCTAAAGACAAATTCCACAACTATAGACAGCAAAAAAAGTTTGGTAAAGAGCACGAAAATGAAGAGGAAGAGGAATTTATTGAAGAGGACGATAACGATAAAGAGGTTGATTTTGTAAAAACAGAGATATCCGGCAACGAAGAAGATTTAGAGGGGGAGCAAGAGGAAATTAAATTTAATCATAAACCTAAGAAAAAGAAAATAGACCTACCGCTTGATCTTCTCCATAACGGCGGAGACAAGCCAACTAGCGGAGACATTAACGCGAATATGGAGACTATCAGAAAAACTTTGGAGAATTTTAACATAGAAGTAGAGATGGGGAAAGTAAGCGTTGGGCCAACTGTTACCCAGCACACTCTACGACCAGCTGAAGGAGTTAAGCTGTCTCAGATAATTACACTAAGTAACGATCTAGCTCTTGCCTTGGCAGCTCACCCGATAAGAATTGAAGCACCTATCCCGGGCAAGTCTTTAGTAGGAGTAGAAGTGCCGAATAAACAAGCCGCAAAGGTTCGCTTGAAAGATATTATTACCTCCGACGAATTCAAAAACAGACCGTCTGATTTAATGATTACCTTAGGCAAAGACGTCTCCGGAAAAACTTGGATGACCGATCTTACAAGAAATCCGCATCTTTTAATTGCCGGTTCGACTGGTTCAGGAAAAACAATTTGTATTAACACTATTATTTTAAGTTTAATGTATCAAAATTCTCCTGATGATTTGAAGTTTATAATGATCGACCCGAAAAGAGTTGAGCTTCCGATTTATGGCAAAACTCCTTATCTTTTAACACCAGTCATTACAAAAGTTAAAGAAACGGTTAATGCGCTAAAGTGGGCAGTCTCTGAGATGGAACGTCGGTTTGAAGTTTTATCTGATGCAAAAAATCGCGATATTTTTTCTTACCGAGCCGCCGGCAATACAATGCCAAGTGTTATCATAATTATCGATGAGTTGGCGGATTTAATGGCCTCAGCCGGTCCGGAAATTGAAGCTTTGATTATTCGCTTGGCACAAATGTCACGAGCGGTTGGAATATATTTAATTTTGGCTACTCAGCGTCCATCGGTTAATGTTATTACCGGGCTTATTAAAGCTAATATTACTTCACGAATTGCTTTTAGTGTTGCTTCTCTGGTAGATTCACGAACAATTTTAGACAGTAGTGGAGCGGAAAAATTGTTAGGTCGCGGAGACATGCTTTTTGTTTCTGCTGAGACCTCAAAACCAAAAAGATTACAAGGAGCGTTTGTCTCTGAAAGTGAAATTAAAAAAATTACCAGCTATATAAAACTTAATTACGATTCAGTTGAGTACGATGAAACAGTTGTTGAACGCCAAGGAGGGGTTAGTATTTCAGGGAAAAACGATGATTTTGGCGAAGATGAAGAGTTAATTGAAATGGCCAAAGAAATTGTTGTTAGGGGCAGAAAAGCCTCAGCATCACTACTACAAAGAAGGATGAGAATCGGCTATAATAAAGCTGCCAGACTTATTGAGGCCTTGGAAGAACTCGGGATAATCGGTCCGGCCGACGGAGCCAAATCAAGAGAGGTTTTGGTTTCGCAGGAAAGTTTGGACGAAGAAAAAGAGAATAATAACGAAGAAGAAAATTAATTTTACCATATACTATGAAATTTAGCGTTACACCAAAAATTTTAAAAAATCTTTTTATTGCTATAATATTTTTGTTGTGTTTTACTTATTTAGGCGTGGAGGCTCAAGAAATTTTTAATCCGCCAAACTTGGAAATTTTTGAACCAAATAATAATTTTACAACCAACGAAAAATCAATAACTATTAAAGGGAGCTCTTGTAAAGAAGCAAAAATTTATATTAACGACAAAGGCATTTTAGCAGAAAGTAACGGAGATTTTACAGAAACCATTGGCTTACAAATGGGAGTTAATATTATAAAAATAGAAGCCAGTAAAAAATATAGCCAGACAAATACTGTTTATAGAAAGGTACTGGTAGTGGAAAGTATTTAATTATTAATCATTTAAACAAAATTTTATGACCGATAAAAACAAAAAAGATGAGGGGCAGGAAAAATTAAAGGCAGCGGAAGAGGCTGTAGCTCAAATTAAAGAACGGTTTGGGGATGGTTCTATTATGAAGCTGGGGGAAGCTAAGAAAGCAAAGGTTTCGGCTGTTTCAACAGGTTGTCTTTCTCTTGATATTGCTCTTGGCGTAGGTGGAGTGCCGCGCGGGAGAATTATAGAAATTTACGGCCCGGAGGCTTCCGGAAAAACAACTTTAGCGCAACATATTGTAGCTGAAGTGCAAAAACAAGGGGGCGTAGCAGCGTTTGTGGATGCTGAACACGCGCTTGATCCGGAGTATGCTAAAAAAATTGGCGTGAATGTAAAAGAGTTGTTAATTTCTCAACCAGATAATGGTGAACAAGCCCTTGAGATTACCGAAACGTTGGTTCGCTCTAACGCCGTTGACGTTATCGTGGTTGATTCAGTTGCCGCGCTTGTACCAAAGTCAGAAATTGAAGGAGAAATGGGTGACAGGCAAATGGGAACTCAAGCCAGGCTAATGAGCCAAGCGCTTCGAAAATTAACCGGCGTAATTAACAAAAGCAACACTGTTTTAATTTTTATCAATCAAATCCGTTTAAAAATTGGTGTGTTCTTCGGCAACCCGGAAACAACTACCGGCGGAATGGCTTTAAAGTTTTATTCATCGGTTAGAATTGAAGTTAGAAGAAGCGCCCAAATTAAAAAAGGCGACCAAATTATCGGCAACCAAGTAAAAGCTAAGGTAGTAAAAAATAAAGTAGCTGCTCCGTTTAAAAATACTGTTTTTGAAATCATGTACAACGAAGGAATCTCAATCTCCGGAGACGTCCTAGATAAAGGAGTAGAATTTAACATAATAAAAAAATCAGGCAACTCCTATACCTACGGTGAGGAAAAGTTAGGAGTCGGTAGAGAAAACGCCAAAAGAACTCTGCGAGAAAATCCAAAATTCATCAAAGAAATAAAGAAAAAAGTCTGGGAAACGGTAAGAGAGAAAGAGAAAGAGGATGCTAAGTAATTTATTATTTTTTTAACATATAAAATATATGACAGAAAAACTTGATCAAATAAACATAAACAAAAAAGAGTCAGATAACAACAGAGAAAAGTTTATTTTATCTAGAAGTACTACTATTGCAGAGTTAGTTCAACAGGGCATGCTAACAAAAGAACAACAAGATGTTTTAGAATTAGGAGATGAGATTACTTTATGGGAGTATATAGCTTATGAGCCAGCAGAAGGTAAAATGACAGAAGATACTGAAAAAATAGAGAGGTTAGTCAAAATGTCACCGGAAAAATTACTAGAAGACCTAATAAAGGATACTGATATTTGCATTGAATTTAATAGCAAGTCAGACGAAGAACTACAGAAAGATCTTGAGAAAGCTGGCGTTAAGCTTCCGGAATGGAAAGATATTGAAAATAGATTAAAAATAAGTGAGGCTAAAAAAGAAGGGCGTATTACTCCGGAAAAAAAAGATTAGCTTGGCTTCAGAGGTTTAAAATAATTAATAAAATAACATTAATATCAACTTTATGAAATTTGAAACTTTAGCGACAGGAGAGGAATTAAAACAAGGCACCAATAAATTAGAAAAACTTAATCAAGAAATCGAGAGCTCAGATCTCTCTGTAGAAGAAAAAGAAGCAAAGCTGGAAGAAGCTACGCGAATAGAGGGGCAACTTGATTATTTTGAACAAGAATTAGGAATTGACCCAGAAGAAGTTTTAAAAATTTATGAGAGTTTAACCCCGGAAACCGCTCAAGAAGAAATAAAGGAAATTGACCCTAATCTGCTAGAGTCTATTAAAAATGATTCAAAAGAATTTATGACAAAACTTGGTGAAATGGCAAAAAATAAATGCACGAGAGTGGTAGCGGCTATACTTGCCGCCGGGATAATAAGTGTTGGAAATTATACTCCTGAATTTGGCGTTACGGTTAATGAAGCATCTGCGATCGAACAAGTAGATAAAAAATTTACTAAAAAACAACAAGAAAATGTAAAATTATTTAAAGGGTGGGCAGCAGAAATGAGCGCAGAAGGCGTGTTTACAGATAAAGAACTGGCAAATATGTCTGTCTATGGAGGAAGATATGATAAAGCCTATGAATTATTTGAGAAAAAAATTCGTTTTCGGTTGCTTCAAGACAAAACAAGAGAGCAATCTAAGCAACAAGGAACATACAAACAATTTACTGACGAAAAAGGTAAAGTGTACGAAGAAATGTCGGCTGAAGAAGTTGATTTAAATCAAGGTATTTCTAAAAAAGCAGAACAAGAAAAAGGAGAATTGATTGTATCGAAATATTTTACTTCTGACGGCAAAGAGCAATTTATTAAAGCGATGAAAACAAAAGCCGGCGAACAAGCAGAGGAAGCCTATAAATATAATATGGTGACCGTAATAAAGCCTGAATTTAACGCGTATTTTAGTGGTTCTATAACAGAAACAGAGTTTTTAGGGTGGGTAGAAAAGTTTAATGCCGCGTTGAAAAAATTAGGAGCTACATCCGATGTAATCGATGTTCAAAAAATACCAAAATTAAAACAAGGAAAAGTTATTCAGGGTCAGGCAGCCGATCTTGACGCTCTGTAATTTAAAAATTTAACTAAAACCCGGCCATAAAACAAGGTCGGGTTTTAGTTTGGCCGAATTTAAAGTGATATGAATAAGTCTATTTACACTTTAGATTTTAAAAATAAATATTAATAAAAATATTTAGTTGACAGTTGACAATTTATTGTCAACTATTTACAAGGTAGATGTATAAAAGAAAAAACATCTGATAAAAATTGCCAATTTATACAAAAAAACTGCTTAATCAAGCGGTTTTTTTCTTGGCTGCTATTGACTTTTAATTGATTTTATGGTATATTTTTATATTAAAAAAGGAGGCTCTTTTTATTAAAAAATATAAGAGGGAGAGAAATAAAAAAAGAAATAAGATATACGTGCACTAACTGCGGCCATACAACTGTAACTAGCTTCAATGAAGTTGAAATAAAGCAGAGCGGTAAGGGCTTTTGTTGTCCGTCTTGTAACGTAGTTTTATGGGTTGAATTAAGCAGTACAACAATCCACTACAATAAATGTCTTGAAAAGGCTCTAAAAGGAGAAGAAAATGAATAAAGAAAAAAAATACGGAAAATTTTTATTTTTTTTAGTAGCTTTTTCAGTAATTTCTACCCTCGTCTGTTCCTTGGAGATGCTTCCAGGGACTAACGAACCTATTGAAATAATTCGCGTCCCATTGTGGGCCACGATCCCTCTGTTTGCGATTATTTTTTTTCCTCTTTTTAAAAGGAGAAGAAACCGATGGCGATAACTCCGGCTCTTGAAGTGAATTTTGTATAAACAATTCACTTCAAGGGCTTTTTTTCTTTTTAGGAGTTGTTATAATGAAAAATATGAACTTCCTCCACTCCTATCATCCCGATCCAATTATATTTTCTATCGGTCCACTTCAATTTTATTGGTATGGTTTTTTTGTTAGCTTGGCAATAGTGCTTGGGATTGTTGTTGCGCAGAAATTAGGGAAGAAATATGAAATTCCTAAACAACAAATTCTTGATTTGGCTGTTTATGTAATTGTTTTTGGATTTATTGGCGCTAGAATTTATGATGTTTTTTTAGAGTTTCCATATTACTTAAAACATCCTTTGGATATCTTTAAAGTTTGGAAGGGCGGTCTGGCAATTCACGGAGGGCTAATCGGTGGGGCATTAGCTGGGTATTACTTCGTTAAAAAAAATAAATTAAACTTCTGGCTTACAGCCGATATTGTGGCTGTGGCTATTGCTTTAGGACAAGCTATCGGGCGCTGGGGGAATTATTTTAATCAAGAACTTTACGGCTTGCCAACAAACTTACCTTGGGGAATTCCAATAGATTTTTTACACAGACCTTTATACTTATATCAAAATGCAAATTATTTTCACCCCACCTTTCTATACGAATCAATTTTAAACTTCTGCAATTTTTTATTTCTATTGTTTTTACATAAAAAAAGATTGCTTAAAAAGCAATCTAAAGTACTAGCTCTTGGTAACATCTTTCTTGTTTATTTAGCAAACTACGCTTTGATTCGTTTTGTATTAGAATTCATAAAAATAGACACAACTCCTATTCTTTTCGGGATGAGGTTTCCTCAACTTTTCAGCCTCTTGCTTTTTATTTTTGTTGTGTTAGGGTTAAGATATAAAATCACAAAAGCAAAAAACTAAATTTTTTTATATATTTCCATGCTTGTCGTGTTTAGTAGACAGTTTAATAATTTCCTCCATATTATCGTTTGGGGAAATTTTATTTAACATTTCTTTTCCGCATTTTTGACAATAGTGTTTTATCGATATTTTTTCTCTTTTACCTGTGATAACTTTAATTGGCTTCATTAAGCCTAAACAGGTTGATTTTCGGTCTCCCGGAATATCCTCGTCAACATGCTTACTCCACAAACAATGCGGACAATGGTTAACATAACCACCGCCAGTAAACTCTTCTTTACAGTTTCCACAAATAGTTTTCTCTGATTTTAATTTAATAAAATGCTTTGGCATAAAATTTTACACCTTCTAAAAAGAAGGTTTTTTTAATAGACTTGTTGCATAATAAGCTATGTAGCGAAATTTCCAGATTTTGAGGAAATTTCTTTTAAAAATTTTTTGCTTATACCTGCGTATAGGCCAAAAATTTTTAAAAGAAATTTACCAAAATATGGGGATTGCAGTAATAGCTTATTATGTAATAAGTCTAATAGACAATTATCACAAAATACTATATCATTAAAGCAGTTTTAAATCAATTTAAAAGCTAGCGAAACTAAAAGCTATAAGCTAAATTTATGCCTATCCCTCAACTTAATAATAAAAATAGAGTTATTGTTCCTCGCAAAGTAGGAGAAACACGGAAACAAAAACACGGAAACAAAAAAACACAAAAACAAAGTAAAAGCTTCTTAAGGCGATTTTTTTTCTGGGGAATAATTTTATTTTTCATTACGATTATTTTAGGTGGCCTTGTTATTGGTAGCACTATTTTATGGTTCTCTCGCGACTTACCAGCGCCAAATAAATTAATAGAGAGAGCAATGCCCTTAACTACGAAAATCTTTGACAGAACAGGGGAAAATATTTTATATGAAATTCATGGCGATCAAAAAAGAACTTTTGTGCCAATTACAGAGATTCCGGATTACGCTGTTAAAGCAACGATTGCTATGGAAGATAAAAACTTTTTTACGCACAAAGGATTTTCCTTGTGGGGTATTTTTAGGGGAGTAGTTATAGCTAAGCTCCAAGGAAAAAGAATGCAGGGCGGATCAACTATAACTCAGCAACTTATTAAAAACGCTATTTTAAGCAACGAAAGAACAGTGGAGAGAAAAATAAAAGAACTTATTTTAGCTTGGCGAATTGAAAAAAAATTCAGCAAAGAAGAAATCTTACAGCTATATTTTAATGAAATTCCCTATGGTTCAACTGCTTACGGCATAGAAGCAGCTGCAAATCTTTACTTTGATAAATCAGCTAAAAATATAACCCTGGCTGAAAGCGCTATTTTAGCGGCTCTTCCACAAGCACCAACTTATTATTCTCCGTACGGCTCTCATAAAGACAAACTTATTAGCAGACAGCAATATATTTTAGAGTTAATGTTAAACCAAGGTTATATTGACCAACAACAGTACGAAGAGGCTTTAGAAGAAGAGCTTATTTTTAAGGCTCGTAAAGAAAGCATTACTGCTCCGCACTTTGTAATGTATATTAAAGAAATGTTAACTGAAAAGTATGGAGAAAAAATGGTTGAACAAAGCGGGCTTCAAGTGATTACTACCTTAGACTTGTACAAACAAAAAAAAGCTGAAGACGCGATTCAAAAATACGTTGAGCAAAACGAAGAAAAGTACAACGCTAAAAACGCAGCCTTGGTAGCTATCGATACTAAGACTGGACAGATAATTTCTATGGTTGGCTCGCGTGATTATTTTGATATAGAAAACGATGGGAATGTAAATGTAGCCGTTAGATTAAGACAACCGGGGTCATCTTTAAAGCCCTTAGTTTATGCTACTTCTTTTGCTATGGGTTATACGCCAGAGACAATTTTATACGATACAGAAACAAACTTTGGGGTTCAAGGTGCTAAAGAATATATTCCACACAACTACGACGGAGAATTCCGCGGTCCGGTTAGTATGAGAAGCGCGCTTGCCGGATCACTTAATGTGCCAGCCGTAAAAGCGCTGTATCTAACCGGACTCACTAGAGTAACAGACAACGCCGAGAAAATGGGATACACATCACTTAGCGATAAAAATCGCTTTGGATTATCTTTAGTTTTAGGTGGTGGAGAGGTAGAGTTATTAGAGCATGTCGGGGCCTACGCAACCTTTGCTAGAGATGGTGTTCATCATCCTGTGGTTGGTATACTGGAAATTAAAGATAGTGAAGGTAAGGTTATTGAAAAATATCAGAAAAAAGAAAAACAAGTAATGGATACAAACGCTGTTAGACTTTTAAATAATGTTTTATCAGACAACTCTGCTCGCGCTTATGCTTTTGGTGAGAGTAACTACCTAAATCTAGGTGAACGCCCCGTAGCGGCCAAGACAGGGACTACAAACGACTATAAGGACGCCTGGACAATCGGCTACACGCCATCGCTTGCTTGTGGTGTTTGGACCGGAAATAATCGCGGAGAAGAAATGAAAAAAGGTGCCGGGGGATCGGCCGTGGCCGGACCTATTTGGCATGAATTTATGGAAAGTGTTTTAGGTGACACAACCAGTGGTTCACCGATTGAAAATTTTACTTCACCAAAAGAAGAAGAGATAGAAAAACCTATTTTAAAAGGCGAAATCTCCGAAGAAGTAGTTGTACAGATCGATAAATTCTCTCAAAAACTTGCCACCGAACATACTCCAGAGGCTGCTATAGAAGAAAAAACATTTAAAAATATTCACTCTATCTTACATTACGTAAACAAAGACGATCCAAGAGGGGAGATTCCGAGTTTCCCTGAAAAAGACTCTCAATACAAGCCATGGGAAGATGGAATTAAAAAATGGCTAGAAGTTCAAGAAGATTTAGAATTTGAAGTACCGCCAACCGAGCACGATGACATTCATACTCCGGAAAATAAACCAAGTTTAAGTGTTTTAAATCTAAAAGACAATCAAACAATCACCGATGATGAGCTTTTTATCGATATAGACACGAGCGCACCAAGAGGAGTAGATAAAGTAGAGTACTGGGTTGAAGGACTTTTAACCGACACAGTTTCTCACACGCCATATGATTTATATTGGGTAGTGGACGCACCAAACGGAAAACGAAATCTGAAAATTATTACTTACGACGATGTTTTAAATAGCGCTGAAGTAATTATTCCACTAGAATTTGATATTACCTATAAACCCTTACAAATCATCTGGTTATCACCGGAAAACAATCAACTAACAACCAAATCTAGCTTTCCGTTAAACCTAAAAGTTGCCTTATCAAGAATAAGTAGAATTAAAAAAATAGATTTTTACTACAGAAAAACTTCATCGTCTGAAAATATCTTAATAAAATCCATAATAAAACCAAAAGACAAAAATATATCTTTTAATTGGGACAACCCACCAAACCAAAGTGGTTTCTATAGAGTTTATTTAACAACAACCGACATCAACGACAAAAAAACAACCGACACAGGCATACTGATAAAATTCCAAAAATAAAAAAAACCAAGCTACCACTAACTCGGTTTTTTGATTACTTATTTCTGGACATTAAAGATTTTTACTTTCTTTAATTAATTTTTCTATTATTTTATTATAATTGCTTCTGTTATTTTTATTGATAAATTTTAATTTATTGATTTGTAAAATAAAATCTTCTTCTGATAGCCCGATGTATGGAGCTAATTTTGCTGAAAAAGAATTGATGTTTTTATCAATCTTTATTACAATTTCGTCCCATATATCTTGAATTTTTTTAATTTCTTCGGCTTTATTTTTTATAAAATCGTTTCTTGCATAAAGTACACTGATGACTTTATTCTTTTCCTTAGCAGTAGACGCTAAAACTTTAGTATTTGTAATTCTTAATACTCCTGAAAGCCAGGGCTCCCATAAAATTGCCGCGTCAATCTGCTTGCTTAAAAGGTTAGTTCCGATATCACTTCCTTTTAAATATACTATTTTAACATCGTTTATTTTTAAATTATTTTTATTTAACAGATATTTTAGATAAAAATGAGAAAATAAATTTTCTTCAATTCCTATTTTCTTTCCTTTTAAATCTGTAAAAGTTTTTATTTTTTTATCCGCTATCAAGGCGTCCCCTCCCTGAGAATCATCAAGAGGTATTGCAATGCCACAATCAATTTTTCTTTGTTCCCTTAGATAATGGATTGAATCAACCGTTAGGTGCAACAAGTCTATT
>Ga0257123_1000414_pt1 | contig 35179 bp, 33 predicted proteins | sample SI106_135metaG_FD_190185 | JGI IMG/M metagenome (GOLD analysis project Ga0257123, IMG submission 190185) | Marine microbial communities from Saanich Inlet, British Columbia, Canada - SI106_135 | ecosystem: Environmental > Aquatic > Marine > Inlet | place: Canada: British Columbia | collected...
AAAGAGATTCTTGACGACCTATCACCTAAAGAGAAGAAGATTCTTGAAATGCGTAACGGACTTGCAGACGGCATTTATCATACACTTGAAGAAGTTGGAAAAGAGTTTGGAGTAACACGTGAGCGTATTCGTCAGATCGAAGCAAAAGCATTAGAAAAAATCCAAAAACACGAAAAAGCAACACGCCTCCGAAACTATTAAACAAAAATAACCTTTATTTAAAGCCATCTTAAACACCTCAACTTGCTGAGGTGTTAGAAACTGTGGTATAATAGCAACATATGTCGAAAAATAGAAGAAAACCATCAAAAAAGGGATTCAAAATCCTACTTAAATATCTGTTTAAGTATAAAAAGGAAATAATACTCCTGTCTTTTCTTGGTGTAATATCAGGTTTTGCAAATGCTGCGGTGCCATATATCGTTGGAAGTTTTTTTGATGCGATATTAGATGTTTCTAAAATGGTAGAATATTTTGATTATACAATTCCTCTCTGGGTAGCATTTGTTGTATTATTTGGAATAATACAAATATTTGCTAACTTATCTGACTGGATTATAGATAAAAGAGGTAAAAGAATTGCAATACTTGTTCATGCAGAATACCTTGCTGATGCAACAGCCCACCTATTAGAGCTCACAGTACCTTTTTTTAAAGAACATAAAACAGGTGAAGTATGGGATAAAATCAGACGTGCCAGTGAAGCAATATTTGCTTTACTTAATAATGTTGTTATATCTATTGCTCCACAAATTCTTAGTGTAGTAATTGGATTAGGTATAGCAACTTACATCAGTCCTTTGTTAGCGCTTGTTTTAGCAGCTGGAATAATTTTATATGTATTTACTCTTTTTATAATAATTCCACCGATTGTAAAACTTCAGAAAAAAGGACAAGAAGCATGGGGAAAATCTTATGGTTATTCTTTTGGCGCTATAACTAATTTTCAGGCTATTAAACAATCTGGAGCAGAATTTTATGAAAGAAAGAAGGTTTGGGGTAAATTTGTTGGAGGAGCATTTAGTATTTGGTATAAAGTTCAAAAAATTTGGTCTAGTATCAATTTTTATCAAAGAACTATTGTATTACTTACTCAAATTTCAATATTTGTAATATCAGTTGGCTTGATTCAAAAAGGCAATATTACTATTGGTGAACTCATAGCACTTAATGGTTATGCAGCTATGATTTTTGGACCTTTTGTAGTTTTAGGACGACAATGGCAAACAATCCAAAATGGAATATTAGCATTAGAGCGTGTTGAAAAAATATTAGAATTACCAACAGAAGAATATGAGAATAGTAAAAATACTCTTAACGGTAATGATTTTAAGGGAAGTGTTGAATTTAAGAATGTATTTTTTGCATATAAGAAAAATGAGCCGACCGTATTAAAAGGAATTAATTTCAAGGTTAATCCTGGAGAGACTGTAGCACTTGTTGGTGAATCTGGGGTTGGTAAAAGTACAGCTATGGAACTCGTTTCTGGATATTATTTTCCGACTAAAGGAGGTGTGCTTATTGATGGTTATGATACTAAAGATACAAGTCTTAAATCTATCCGTCAAAACATCGCGATAGTGCCACAAGAGCCAGTATTATTTAACGATACAGTAAAGCATAATATAAAATACGGTAGTTTTAAAGCAACTGATGAAGAAATGAAAAATGCAGCAAAAGAAGCACACGCTGATGTATTTATAGAGCAGTTTCCAAAGAAATATGGTCAAGTTGTGGGCGAGCGTGGTATACGACTTTCTGTTGGGCAGAAGCAACGTATAGCTATTGCGCGCGCAATGCTTAGAAATCCAAAAATCTTAATCCTTGATGAGCCAACAAGCGCACTTGATGCAAAGACAGAAAAATTTATTACAGAGTCTTTGGAGAGACTCATGGAAGATAAAACTACATTTGTTATAGCTCATAGGTTAAGTACGGTAAGAAAAGCAGATAAGATTTTAGTCTTCAAAGCAGGTAAAGTTGTGGAAGAAGGAAAACATGATGATCTCATAAGAATAAAAGACGGAGTATATAAATATCTATATGAATATCAGGTAGGATTGCATTAAAATAACCTCTACTCGGTTGTGATATAATCAACCTAATGGTAACGACTCCGAAATTTCAGGGGCTATATAATAAGCTCAATACTCAGCAGAGGCAGGCTGTAGATGCTATTGAAGGTCCTGTGATGGTTATTGCTGGTCCTGGTACAGGTAAGACACAAATCCTTACGCTTCGCATAGCAAATATACTACAAAAGACAGATGCTACACCAGACAGCATACTAGCACTTACTTTTACAGAGTCAGGTGTGTTTTCTATGCGTAAAAGGCTTGTAGAGATTATAGGTTCCGCAGGGTATCGCGTAGGGATTTTTACATTCCATGGATTTTGTAATGAGGTGATACGGCGCTTTCCTGATTCATTCCCAAAGATTATTGGTGCAAACCATTTAAACGACATAGAAAAGATATCAATACTTAAAGATATTATAGAAAAGTCTGATTTAAAAAAGTTAAAGCCGTTCGGTGATAATTTCTTTTATCTAAATTCTATAAGAGGTAAAATCAGTGAACTTAAGAGGGAAAACATTTCTCCAGAGGAATTAGCAAAAGCTGTTATGAGTCAGCATGACGAATTTAAAACAATAGACGACTTGTATCACGAGAAGGGTGCACATAAAGGAAAGATGAAAGGTAAATATAGTGCCCTTGAAAAAAAGATTGAGAAAAACACAGAACTTGCACTTATTTATGAATCATACGAAGAACAGTTAAGAGAGCGAAAGCTTTATGATTATGAGGATATGATTATAGAGACTATCAAAGCGCTTGAGGGTGATGCTGATCTTTTGCTTTCTTTGCAAGAAGAGTATCAGTACGTGCTTGCTGATGAACATCAAGATGCAAACAATTCACAGAACAGACTCCTAGAGCTTTTGGCAAGTTACCACGAGAATCCAAATCTTTTTATAGTAGGGGACGAGAAGCAAGCTATATTTAGATTCCAAGGCGCATCACTTGAGAACTTTTTGTACTTTAAGAATTTATATAAGAATGCAATTTCTGTGACGCTTTTGCAGAATTATCGCTCATATCAGCATATACTTGATTCCGCACATTCTCTAATAAATAGCTCTACAGAGCCTTCTCCTGAGGATAATCCTCGGGAAGTGCTGAAAGGTAGGGAGGATGTTACTGGTGGAAGTAAAGTGGGACTACGAGCATTTTCAAAACAAGGATATGAGTATCTATTTCTTTCAAAAGATATTAAGGAAAAACTTGACCAAGGTGTGCCAGCAGAGGAGATAGCTATACTTTATAGAAACAATAAAGACGTGGACGCTATAATGCAGATCTTTGAGAAGAATAATATCCCGTTTGTAGTAGAGTCTGATCAAAATATCTTACTTGATAATGATATGCGCAAACTTATCTCACTTCTTCGTGCCGTCAATGATCTGGGTAATGATGAGATGATACTTCCAGTACTCCATGCGGATTTCCTCGGTCTTGATGGGCTTGATATATATAAACTCTCTGCATATTCTAAAAAAACAAAAATAAATATATACGATATATTAAAAATAGAAGAAAATATCAAAGAAGCTGGAGTAGAAGAATATAAAAAATTACATAAATTATATAGTTTAATAAATTCATGGAAAAGTTTTTCTAAAAATAGATCTCTTACTGAACTTCTAGAAATTGTAGTGGAAGAATCTGGATTTTTGAATCACCTACTTGGGGGCGCTGAAGCTACAGAAAAGATAGCCAAACTTTCAGGGTTCTTTGATACTGCAAGAAAGCTTGTAGAGAATCATAGAGAGTATAAACTAACTGATTTTATAGAGCATATAGATTTACTTGAAGAGCATAATATTCTTGTAAAAAAAGACTCTAAATCTATAATCCCTAAAAAGGTTCGTCTGATGACAACACATAAGTCTAAGGGTCTTGAGTTTGATTGGGTATATATTGTTGGTGCGTATGATAAACATTGGGGGAATAAACGAATGATAGAGCATTTTAAGGTTCCTGTGAAAGCCCTTGAAAAAGATGATGATGGAGATAATAATGATGATGACAGAAGACTTTTCTATGTGGCACTTACTCGCGCAAGACTTGGAGTAAATATAAGCTACTCTAAAGAAGGGGAAAATGGGGGAGCTCAACTTCCCTCTCAGTTTATAGAAGAAATTGACGCTAAGTATATAGAAGAGTTTGATGTAAATTCTTTTGAAGGTGGTGTGAAGCAAGAAGAGTTCTTGACACCTAAAAAGGATATAAAGATCTCTGTAAAAGATAAGGATTTTCTAAATGAATTATTTAAAGAGCAAGGGCTTTCTGTGACAGCGCTTAATAATTATTTGGAATGTCCATGGAATTATTTCTATAGCTCTCTTTTGCGTATACCTAAGGCCTCAAATAAGCATATGATGTTTGGTACTGCTGTGCACTATGTACTCAAAGATCTTTTTGATAGATTGCAAGAAGGAGAACTAATAAGTAAAGATAAGTTTTTAGTTTTATTTGAAGATTATCTTGGAAGTCAGCCATTCTCTGAAAATGAATATGCTGAAGTGCTAGAGAAAGGTAAAAAAGAAATTTCTGGATATTATGATTGGTATAAAAATAGTTGGAAAGATTCTGGAATAGAAAAGATACTCAATGAATTTAGAGTAAGTGTGTTATATGAGGGTGTTAAATTAAAAGGAAACTTAGATAAAATAGAAATATTGGACGGCAATGCTAGTGTAAATGTGGTGGACTATAAGACAGGAAAACCAAAGAGTAGAAATATTATAGAAGGGAATACTAAGTCTTCAAATGGCAACTATAAAAGACAGTTAGTGTTTTATAAACTTCTTTTAGATTTATATGACGAAGGTAGGTTTAATATGGTCTCAGGTGAGATAGATTTTGTACAGCCCGATGATAAGGGTGGATACCATAAAGAAAAGTTCGTAATTACAGATGAGGATCTTAAAGAGCTAAAAGAGGTCATAAAAAATACAGAAAAAGAAATACTCGCTCTAGACTTCTGGGACAGAAAATGTAACAAAAAGGATTGTGAGTATTGCAAGATACGAGAGATGATGAAATAAGAAAACACCCGGCGCCTAAAGTGCCGGGTGTTTTCTTAAATTCTGATTATTCTGTTGTCTCTGTAGTTTCGTCTATTGTTTCGTCGGCTTCTGCACTTTCTGCAAGGACTGCATCAATTGCTGCTTTCATTGCTGTAAATGGTTGAGCTCCTGGGATCTCTATTCTTTCATCTCCTACGATCATTATGTTGTGAGGAGTTCCTCGTCCACCCGCTGCAAACGCGTCTTCTAGAGAATCAGCAACTTTCTTTTTATTGTCTCCTTCGTCAAGACATCTTTCAAACTCAGGTACGTCTAGGCCTACTTCTTCTGCGATAACTGGAAGTTGGTCCAAATTCAAACCATTGTTTGAAGGAGTTACTTCGTACAGTCTGTCAGTGTATGACCAGAATGCTGTATTACCGCCTTGGTCAAATGCACATTCTGTAGCCTCGGCTTCTTTTTGCGCTTTTGAATGAAGTTGTGCAAGAGGGAAGTGTCGGTATACCCATGCTACTTTTCCATCTTTACCATATTCGTCTATAACTTGGTGCATTGTCTCGTGGAATCTCTTACAGAAAGGACATTCTGTGTCAGAGTATTCTACAACGATAACGTCTGCATTTGGATTACCAAGTATGTGGTCGTCTGCCGTTACAGGCTTCATACCAGATGCTACGTCTGTATTTTTTGTTGGTGCATCACCATTGTCGGCAACTTTAGGAGAATCTCCTTTATTTACCATAAATAATGCGCCTGCGATTACAATCGCTGCGATTATTATTGATAACGGCACCATTAATTTACTATCCATAAATAATTATCTTTAAATTTACCCCTTTAATAATCCAGCTATTATATCATATTGCATTTAGAAGGGTAAAGTGTGTGTCATAGAGCCCTTATCTTCGGGCTTTTCCCACTCTGACGTATCAAGCTTTATCTCACGGTCCTCACTTAAATCCTTGTATTTAACCATATTGTTTTTAAGTGCGTATTCGTATATTTCTTTGGTTATCTTTACATCTTCCTGGCAGTATTTTTTCACTTTTTCTATCTCTCCATTCTTCCACCAAGTTATGGCCTCAAGTCCATGACCTATCTTCTTTTTACCTAGCGTACTTTCTGCTACAGAGTCTAGCTTAATCCTTCTACCTAAAGAATTTTTGATTTCTTTTAATAAATCCAAACTTTTTATACGAGTTAAATCTCCTGGGTAGTATTTGTTTAGAAGTGGGATATCAAAATGATCAGAATTATACCCGATAAGCATGTCAGCCTTTTCTATAAGAGGCCAAAGCTGTGAAAGCTCTTCTTGAAGGTATGTAGTATACTCATCAGTCTCTGAATCGTGCACGCATATTACAGACAGGTTTAAAGCAGCTGGGTCGGCACTACCTGTTTGTTGAAAAGTATTACTTGTCTCTATGTCAAAAACTATTTTTCGCACTTTAGAATATTATATTTTTTATTTGGTCTTCAGAAAGTTCTTCTTCGTCGCCAGTTTTAAGTTCCTTTAGTTTAAATTTGCCAGTCTTTTCTTCTTCATCCCCGATACAGATGACAAAGGGTATGCTCTGTTTGTCAGCTGTCTTTATTTGCTTGTCTATCTTTCTCTCACCTATGTCTACAGATACATTAAGCCCCTGTACGCGGAGTCTTGTGGCTAAACCTTGCGCAAATGGGATGTTGTCTGGAGAGAGTGTGCAGAGCATTAGGTCTGTGGTTGATGAATATTGCGGGATAAGCCCACGTACTTCAAGGAAATTCTTAATAGGTACATCTCCCATACCAAAACCAACTGCAGGAACTTTCTCTGCATCAAATATTTCAAGTAAGTTGTCATAACGCCCACCTCCAAAGATTGAGCGATTATTCTCAGGGTTCGTATCATAAACCTCAAATACCATTCCAGTGTAATAGTCAAAACCTCGTGTTAAGAACGGATCAATAGTTATCTCTATATTTAACTTATTTTTAAGTTCCCCTAGATATTTGATTTCTTCATGATTGTCAAACTCTTTGATATCTTTATTCTTTAGAATATTTAAAAGCTCTGAACTCTTCTCTTCAATTATTTCTTTAGCTCTTCTTTCAAAATCTTCATTCGAAATCTTACCGTATCTGTCTATTACTTTCACAAGTTTTTTAGCTTTAGTGTCATCTAAATCAAACTTTTCTTTTAGATATTGCATTAGTATTCCAGCAAAGTTTATCCTAATTTCAAAATCATTTTCTTTTGCTCCCATGTCTGTGAGCATTTGGTATGCAAGTGATATTACTTCTACATCTGCTTCCACACCCTCCACACCAAAAAGATCAGCATTGAACTGCCAGTGTTCGCGCAAGCGCCCTCTTTGTGGGCGTTCATATCGAAATGCATTAGGTATAGAGTACCAACGCAGTGGGAAAGAGAGCTCACGGCGTTTGCCGGCTATCATACGAGCTACTGTGGGTGTCATCTCAGGTCTTAGAGTTACGTTTCTATCACCGCGGTCTTTAAATGTGTATGTCTGCTCATTTATAAGCTCTTCACCTGACTTGGCCTCATATAGCTCTGTAGGCTCAAGAATAGACGCTCCATATTCTACGTAGCCAAAACTCTCCACAGTCTTTCTCCATTTGCCGAATATATAGTCTTGAACAGCTTGATCTTCAGGATAAAAATCCCGTACTCCTTTGTACGGCTCTGTGCCTAATTTATTCTTTTTTGCCCCACTTTCCATGTCTAAATAATAACGAATTTAAGCTCATTTGACAAGTTAATTAGGTCTGATATAGTGTGGTCAGAATTGGTTTGCACTGATAGTTTTATGCTGAATATTATATTTATATTTTATAGGAGAGACGCAAATGTATAGAAAAATTATTATTGCTGTATTGTGTATTGCTTCAATTGCAATTTTATCCACTGGTTGTCAGATGACCGGAACACAGAAAGGAACAGCTGCTGGTGCAGGTATTGGTGCAGCACTTGGTGCTGGTATCGGCGCGCTAACTGGTAATGCTGGAATGGGCGCAGCGATAGGTGCAGGCGCAGGCGCTGTAGGTGGAGCGCTGACCGGTGACCATATGGACAAAAAAAGAGAAGCTGCTGAAAAAGCTCAACTATATCGACAGCTTGAAATGGAAAAACAGTCAAGTTCAGGTCAAGGTCAACAAAAGATAGATGGTCACTATGAATATGTGAAGAAAAGAAAGTGGGTAGATACAACTAAGAATGAAAGAGTCTGGGTAGAGGAACGAATAGAGGGTGACAAAAGGATAGAAGGTCATTATGAAGAGCGTCCTGATGAGTCTGGTTACTGGCAGGAATACGAAGAAAAGTCCTGGATACCAGAACATTATGAATGAAAATGTGCCTCATGGCATATAAATACCCTTATCAGCTCAATGTAGAGCAGGTAAGGGTATTTTATCTTGTTTATACAATCACAAAGTCAAGAGTTTTATTGTCTAGGTCTGCGCCCATTAGTTTGATTTTTACTTTGTCACCGAGGGTATAAGATTTACCACTTCGTTCACCTTTTATACTATAAGTTTTTTTATCAAGTGTGTAGAAGTCATTGCCGATTTTACTTACATGAACAAGCCCTTCTGATTTAGTATTTTCATCTTCTACGAATAGTCCAAACTCAGCAACACCTGAGATCTTACCGTCAAAAGTCTCACCGATATGATCCTTCATATATTCAACTTGTTTGTAGCGTATAGAATCACGCTCTGCTTGGGTCGCTTCAGCTTCTTGGTCGTTTGAGACAAGTGTAAGAGCATTGTATTTCTTAAGTTCTTCTGCAGGAATCTCTTTACCCTGCAACTGACTTTTAAGGATTCTGTGGACCATAAGGTCAGGGTAACGACGAATAGGGGAAGTAAAGTGAGTATAGTATTTAAAAGCTAGCCCAAAATGCCCGATGTTTTTGTTAGCATAGACGGCTTTAGACATAGAACGTATAGCAGAGATTTTGATAAGTTCTTCTGTAGGCGCACCTTCTATTTGTTTGAACAGATTATTTAAATCATGTGTAGTTACCCCTGTGTCTTTAGGGTTAAAGTCAAAACCAATTGCTTTTACAAACATTTCAAGAGCTTCTATTTTGTCAGGGTTAGGTACATCGTGTGTACGATAGATGAAGAACAAATCTTTTTTATTGAGCTTAAATACATATTCAGCTACTTCACGGTTTGCAAGAAGCATGTATTCTTCCACGAGGTGGTTTGTATCAAACATTTTTTTCCTCTCTACTCCTGTTGGCTTACCGTTCTCATCTAAGGTGAACCGTACTTCGTCATGCTCAAATGCTACAGAGCCGTTTTCAAATCTCTTCTTTCTTAAAATTTTAGCAAGATCATCAAGAGTCTTAAGTTCTTCGTAATACTCTCCTTGACCTGCGTCAATTGTCTTCTGTGCGTCTTCGTATGTAAAGCGTCTATCAGAGTTGATCATAGTCTCACCAAACCAATGACTCTTTACCTCACCTTCTTTTGTAATCTCAAACACGGCAGAGTAAGCGAGCTTGTCTTCGTTAGGGTTAAGGCTTGATACGTCGTTAGAGATAACTTCAGGAAGCATGGGTATTGTACGGTCTACTAGGTAGATAGATGTAGCACGTTCTTGAGCTTCTTTGTCTATAGGGCTTCCTGGAGTCACATAATGCGACACGTCTGCGATGTGTATACCGATTTCCAAATTGCCATTATCAAGTTCTTTGAGGGATATTGCATCATCAAAATCTTTAGCATCTGGTGGGTCTATGGTCATCGTCGTAACATTTCTAAAATCTTTTCTTTTACTCTCTTCCTCCTTTAATATTTCAGTCTTTTTATTTTCGATCTCTTTTGCGGCTTTCTCTACATCCTCTGGGAAGCCTGTGTCAAAACCATGCCCAAGTACGATGGCTTTCATTTCTACATTGTGTTCACCTTTTTTACCCAATACTTCAAGTATCTTTCCTTCAGGATTTTTCTTTGGGTCGGTCCAGTCAGTCATTTTAACTAACACTTTCATTCCGTCTTCCACATCTGAGTCAGGGGGAAGGATTATATCCATGTACATTCTTTGGTCGTCAGGTGCTAAGAATGAAAGTCCATCTTTCTTTTCTATAGTTCCTACGAACTGTGTCTTTGCACGTTTTATAATTTTAGTAACCTCGCCACGCAGACGTTCACCCTCTACTTTAGGTAAAAGCGCTATTTCCACAGTATCTCTGTTTAGAGCTGTATTTATGTAGTCATTTTGTATTTCTATGTCCTCTTCAAAGGCTTCGTTTGGCACGTAACCAACTCCTCGCCTTGAGACGGTTATCTGACCTTCTATATTAGAATTTTCACCTTTATTTTCGTTGTTTTCCATTAGATTGTGTAATTCTTGGAGTATAGCAGAAAAAAGCTTGATATCAAAACGATTTTCTGTTATTATCTTGCTACTTATGTTAAAAATACGATTACAAAGAGTTGGACGGAAAAATGACCCTTCTTTTAGGGTTGTTTGTACTGACTCACAAAAGGGGCCGAAAAGTGGTAACAACGTCGAAGTCCTAGGTTCATATGACCCTAAGCGAGACAATGTGGCTATCAAAGGCGACAGAGTAGAATACTGGATCTCAAAAGGAGCTCAGGTGTCTGACACTGTTAATAATATTCTTAGAAAAGAGGGGATTATAAAAACTAAAAAGAAACATGTATCTCGAGGTAAAAAGAACACCAGAGATGTTTCAGCGGAAGTAGGGGAGTCTAAAGAAGAGGCTCCAGCAGAAGGTGCTGAAGCAACAGAAGCTCCAGATGAGGAAGTAAAAACAGAGGAAGCTCCAGTAGAAGAAAAGGCTCCTGAAGCAGAAGCTCCTAAAGAAGAAGAAAAGCCAACAGACCTGCCCGCCGAAGCAACAGCTGTGGAAGGAGAGGTTGTAGAAGAAAAGAAAGAGGTGGTATAATTAATTCAATGAAGAAAATTCTAATATTTCTTTTTGTATTAGCAATAATGCTTACACCTATAGTGGTCACACCTGAGCCTGCTTCCGCACAGGGTTTTTTGGACAGAATAGTGCCGGCCTGCAATGAGGGTGCTTTGACTGTACCTATATTTAACAGTGAAGGTAAACAGGTTGGATTAGGCTTTGAAGAGAATTGTGGAATGTGTCATATAGTACAGTTAATACAAAACATACTGTCTTTCATTATTACTATATCGGTAATGGTAGCAACACTTATGTTTGTATATGCTGGCTTCTTGTATCTCACAGCTGGAGGTAGTGCTGATAAAATAAAGCTAGCAACAAAGATATTTACAAATGTGTTCATTGGCTTTGTTTTTGTCCTAGGAGCATTCCTTATTGTAGATACCATAATGAAAACTTTTTTTAACGAAAATACAAAGTTTGGCCCATGGAATGAAATAGAATGTAGTAGTCGACCCAGTAGAGCTACTGTACCTGCTTCAAGCGGTGGTTCGATAATCTCTACAAGTGAATCATTTATAGAATATGATGAAGAAGATATTTTCGTAAAGTGGGACTCAAAAGGAGCTCCCTATGAATTAGTAGGAAAAGACAAAGATGGAAATGAAGTTCGTAGATATATAGACAACAAAAGTAGATAGAGCTTATTTGACTTAAATAATTAAATTGAGTATAGTAAGCTCTCAATATAAATAATAAATATGTCACAAGAAAGATTAATAAAACTAGTATGTTCCAAATGTAAGAGAATCAATTACTGGAGCAGAAAGAATAAGAAGAAAGTTGAGCGTAAAATAGAGCTCAAGAAGTATTGTAAGTGGTGTAAAGCGCAAACTGAGCACAAAGAAGGTAAAAAATAGGAATTACCTACAATTTTGATATAATCTAAAAAGAAGCATTAAAGTGCTCCTTTTTGATTAAAAGGTAATAGAGGGGCCCATAGTTTAATGGTAAAATTCCGGTTTCCAAAACCGTCGTTCCAAGTTCGAGTCTTGGTGGGCCCGCAAAAAGTAAACACCTCAATACGTTGAGGTGTTTACTTTATAAATTTTTTAATCTCTCTTTCTATCTTTAAAACCTCGCTCGGCCCAAACCACTTTATCCTCTCATCTCTCTTGAACCACCTCATCTGCCTTTTGGCAAACTGCCAGCTTTCTGTCTGTATTTTCTCTAGCATCTCTTCTTTATTAATCTTGCTTTGTAGGAACTGTGCTAAGAAGCGATATTCAAGTCCAAGTGACTCTGATCTCTTCCAAGAAAGCCCTTCTTTGTGCAGGAGTTCTACTTCTGCCACCATCCCTTTTTTTACTCTAGTAAATAGCCTCTTTTTAATATTCTCTTTTAGTTTATCTTCAGGGAGTTTTAAACCAATCTGAAGTACTTCGTATTTTGAATTCTTCTTTAGCTTCGGCACTTTACCAAGCATCTTTGCTATTTCAATGGCTCGTATAAGTCTTCGTGGATTATCTTTTTCTATATCTTTTGCACGGCCTTTGTCTAGTTTCTTTAATATTTCAAAAAGCTCTTTTGCAGTTTTTTTCTCTAATTCTTTACGAAGCTTTTGGTTTGGCTTCACATCAGGCAATACTAAATCATCAACAACGGCTTGAATATAAAAACCAGTACCGCCTACTACTATTGGTAATTTCTTTTTCTTACTAATCTCTTCTATCTTTTTATCAGCTAGCCTTTTATACTGCGCTACAGAAAACTGCCGTTTAGGATTGGCTACATTAAGAAGGTGGTGCGGCACTCTTTGCATCTCTCTTTTGGTGATCTTTCCACTTCCGATATCTAGACCTTTATATACTTGCCTTGAGTCAGCAGAGATAATCTCGCCATCAAACTTTTTGGCGACCTCCACAGCTAAATCACTCTTGCCAGTGGCAGTTTGACCCAAGATTACGATGATTTTAATTTTGTCTTTCATCGTGATATAATACCTAATATTAATATTAAATCTACTAAAAAATATGTCAAAAGAAAATAATTGTGGCATCTGTGGCGAGTCCGATTGCCTAGATTGCTGTAGCGATATGTGTTTCGGAGACACAGTCCAAATAGGAGACAAATTACCAGATATATCTTTCAAAGTTTTCCATGAGAACGACGAAAAGGAAATGAAGATATCTGATTTTGAAGGGAAGTGGTTAATACTTTTCTTCTACCCAGCTGACTTTACATTTGTTTGCCCTACAGAGCTTGAGGATATGGCAGAGCTATATGAAGAGTTTAAGAAGGAAGGAGCAGAAGTGGTGTCAGTAAGTACAGATACAGTATACACTCACAAAGCATGGCATGACTCATCAAAGGCAATAGGGAAGATTAAGTTCCCAATGGCAGAGGATGCGAACCATATGCTTTCAGAAATGATGGGAGTACTAATAGAAGACGAAGGTCTAGCGCTTCGAGGAAGCTTCGTTATAAATCCAGACGGAGTACTTAAAGCTATGGAAATTCATGACAACAGTATAGGACGTAATGCAAAAGAGCTTCTAAGGAAGGTTCAAGCTGCTAAGTTTGTTCATGAACATGGGGATAAGGTATGCCCAGCGAACTGGACTCCAGGGAGCGATACATTAGAACCGGGGATGGATTTGGTAGGAAAAATCTAAGCACAAAAACACCGTCGCTTAAGCGACGGTGTTTTTAATTGTGCCGGAGGTGGGACTTGAACCCACAAGCCTTGCGGCATACGATTTTGAATCGTACGTGTATACCAATTCCACCACTCCGGCAGTAGAAGGCAATGATTGTAGTGTACTTAAATTTTTTATATAAATCAATTCGCACTCCTCAAGGACCCTCCTCCGCTCCACTACGTTACGCCGAGGAAAGTCCTTTTCCCGCGCGAAATTTTTATGATATAATTTGGAATAATATGAGCGAAATAAGTCAATTTAATAATGATTCAATCTATTGGATTGAGCTAGACAAAGTAAAGCCAAACCCGTATCAACCTAGGCGAGAATTTAATGAATCAAAGATAAAAGATTTGGCGGACTCTATCCGTCAGTACGGTGTGCTCCAACCTCTTGTAGTAACGCGTAAAGAGTTTCAAACAGACAGTGGAGGTCTTGATACAGCCTACGAACTTATAGCGGGTGAGCGCCGTCTCCGTGCGTCACACATAGCGGGTTTATCTCAGATACCAGTAATAATTAAAACCTTTGAAGGCAATGATGAAGAAAACAATAGAATAAAACTTGAACTCGCTATTATTGAAAACCTTCAGCGTGAAGATCTAAACGCCATAGACAGAGCTCATGCTTTTTCACGTCTTGTGAATGAATTTAATTTTAAACATAGCGATGTGGGTCAGAAGGTTGGTAAAAGTCGTGAGTATGTCTCAAACACTATTCGACTTCTCTCACTCCCCGAAGAAGTTCAGCAGTCGCTTGCAGAAGGACATATAGCAGAAGGTCATGCACGCCCTGTAATGATGCTAAATGGTAGAGCAGAAGAACAAATGGCTCTTTTTAAGGAGATACTAGCAAAGAAGTTAACAGTACGTGAAGCAGAAGCGATCTCACGGAGAGTAGCATCAGACAAAGTAAGAAAACAGTCATTGCGCTTTGACCCAGAGATGGTTGATCTTGAGAATCAACTTACAGATACTTTAGGTACTAGAGTACAAATAGAAAAAAGAAAAGTTGGAGGTAAGCTTACTATAGACTTTTTCTCTGCAGATGACCTGCGTGGTATTTTAGATATTTTAAATAAAGAAGAAGGCTCAAAAGGGCAGGAAGAAGTAGAGAGGTTTATAGATGCAAACAAAGAAGAGCTTCTAGAAGAAGTTGCCTTAGACGAAAGATCAGAAAATGAAAAAGAAGAAGAAGCAGAAGACGAGGATCTATATTCTATAAAAAACTTCTCTATTTAGTTTCAGATTCAGCTATAGTGTTGCGTATGTGTCTTTGTGCCGTAGATGTCTTTGCATTCTTAAGCCACTTTACTGTTGGATGACTCGCTGGCTTAGTCTCTATATCTACTATGTCTCCGTTTTTAAGCTTTGTATCTATAGATACAAATTTACTATTGACCTTTGCACCCGATAAGTGATTACCTACGTCAGAGTGTATAGCATATGCAAAATCAATAACACTTGAGTCTACAGGTAGGTCTATCACATCACCCTTTGGTGTAAAGACAAAAACTCTGTAGTTAAAGAAGTCTGACTTAAGATCATTAAGAAATTCTTTTGATTCCGGAACGCTCTTTTGTTCTTCTGCGATTTGTTTTATCCATTTTGGTATTTTATCTGTTGGGTATACCGGTACATTTTCTTTCTGTTTCTTTTTTCGGCTTGAGGTTTTTACTTCTTCTTTTACTTCCTCTTCACCTTTGCCATTACGGAATCTCTTTATAGTATTTGCTATCCTTGAAGAGAATAAATCTTTCATCCATACTAAGTTTGATACCTTTCTTTTTTTATCAAATGTACCTTTATATGCCATGTGTGAAGCAATGCCATACTCTGCTTCTTGGTGCATCTCTTCTGTTCGTATCTGTATCTCTATAAGCCCACCGTCTCCTGTAAAGATTGTTGTATGCAAACTTCTGTATCCGTTAGGACGAGGGGAGGATATGTAGTCTTTTATTTTACCTGGGAGCGGTTGCCATACACTGTGTATTATTCCAAGCACCTGATAGCAGTCACTTACTGTTGGTACTATTATGCGAAGTGCAGAAATGTCCCTCACTTTTTCTATGTTTTTATCTTTTCTTTCAAGTTTTTTATATAAACTATATAACCGCTTCATTCTATAGTCAGTTCTAAAGTTCAGAATATTGTTCTTTGCGAGTTCTTTTTTAAGTGAGCGGTCTATCTTTGCAAGTCTTTTTAATGTCTCTTTGTTTCGTTCCTTGCGTAGCTTTAAAACCTCTTTATATTTTTCAGGGTGAATATAAGGAAATGCTAAATCTTCAAGTTCTCCTTTCATTTGCCCCATACCGAGCCTGTCCGCTATCTGTGCGTATATCTCAAGTGTCTCGTGAGCATTCCTCTGTTGGCTTTCCTTCGTATTGTGTTCTATGGTCCGCATATTATGAAGTTTGTCTGCAAGACTAACAATAAGAGCACGTATGTCTTGAGAGGTAACTACAAAAAGCTTACGCAAACTCTCAGCATGTTTCTTTTGTCCTCGGTACCTCAAAAGTCCAAGTTCTGTAACTCCAAGTACTAAGCGGTTAATCTCGTCCCCAAATTCCTTTTGTAATTGTTCGCTTGTTACACCTACGTCATCAATGCAGTCATGTAAAAGCCCTGCCGATATGGTCTTTGCCCCCATGCCAAGTCCTGCGAGTATCTTTGCTACTTCGTACAAGTGAATTATGTATGGCTCGCCAGAATTTCTTTTATGATCCTTGTGAGCCTTTTCAACAAAAGAGTAGGCTTTTTCTACAAGCTTTATATCTTCCTCAGATGGGGAAGCCATTAGGTTTAAGATATCTTTAACATTCATATTTTTATAATATGCCTTTAATTTCGGAATGCAAATAAAAACACCTTGTATAAGGTGTTTTTATTTCTTATCCAATTTGTGTGGGTTGTGATTTGGACAAGTTTTGTCTGAACAGCGCTCAGGGATGGTTTTTGTGCCTTCCATCATTAGTGAGTTACACATCGGGCAGTTTGCGCCAGTAGGCTTTGCTTTTATAGCATGTTTACATTCTGGGTAATCAGAACAACTGTAGAAAAGCCCAAACCGCCCACGACGTTCTGACATTTCACCATCTTTACATTTACCACATTTAACCCCTGTTCTATTTTTAGCCTCTTCTTCCGGAGAGGTTTTTATAAACTTACATTTGGGGTATCTATTGCAGGAAATAAACCTTCCGAATCGTCCGTCTCTTTCTACGAGCCGTCCACCTTCTTTCTTTTTTATTTTGCCAGTTTTAGTTTTTTCATCCGGAGAGGTGAGTCCACATTTCGGGCAATCCTCGCCAGTTTCTTTTGGTCCTTCAAGCTCTTCACCCTCTATAGTTCTTGCACCTTGGCAATTGGGAAATTGAGAACAACTCATGAACTTTCCATTTTTAGAGAGTTTGATAACCATATTCGCTTTACACTCTGGACATTTAAACTCTTCTGGCGCATCACCCATGTTTGTAATCTTTTCAATATCTTTTTTAGAATCTACCTCTTTTGTGAAAGGTCCATAAAAGTCAGTAAGAGTTTTTGCATATTCACGCTCCCCTGAAGCTATCTCATCTAGCTCATCTTCCATCTCAGCTGTGAACGAGTCGCTTATGTATTTTTCAAAGTTTTCTTCTAAGAATGAACTCACTACGTCCCCTGTGTCAGTAGGGAAAAGAGTTTTACCCTGTTTCTCTACATAACCACGGTCGTTTAATGTACGCATAATAGATGCATAAGTAGAAGGTCGGCCTATACCTCTTTTTTCAAGTTCTTTTATGAGGCCTGCTTCAGTGTAGCGTGACGGTGGTTGAGTCTGCTTAGCTTCGTCGTGCATTTCTATAAGTTTAAGAGTTTCACCTACATCTACCTTTGGAAGCTCTACATCCTCACCGCGCGCGTCAGGGTCTGCTTTGAACCAGCCGTCAAAAAGTGTTCGTGAGCCGTTAGTAGTAAAGTCTGGCACAGAGCCGTCCGCTACATTTACAATCATTTTCATTTTAAGAAGTTTTGCATCTGTCATCTGTGATGCTACTGTCCTCTGCCAGATGAGTCTGTAAAGACTTTTCTGCTCCTCTGTAGCTCCAGCAGAGTCTTTTGTTATGTCAGACGGTCTTACTGCCTCGTGGGCTTCTTGAGCCATCTTACTTTTCTTGGCAAATGTACGCGACATATAATATTCCTTTCCGTATTTGTCATTTACTACTTTTATTATTTGAGCATGTGCTTGCTTTGACATGGTAGTACTGTCTGTACGCATATAGGTTATGTGTCCAGCTTCATAAAGCTTCTGTGCAATACCCATAGTTTTAGATGGTGCGTATCCAAGTCTTGTGCTGGCAGTTTGCTGCAGTGTGGATGTTATAAACGGCGCTTTTGGAGAGCGTTTCATCTCGCTTTCTTTAATATTTGTTACATTCCAAGCACCTTTCTTTCCAGCATCCATAATCCTTTGCATTTCTTTTTCCTCTCTTGGCTCGTCAGAACATGTAAGAGGGAATTGTGAATTACTTTTATTTTTAACATCGGCAGTTATAACCCAGAAGTCTTCTGGTATAAATGCACGTATTTCTCGTTCGCGTTCCATTATTATACGGAGTGAAGGGGATTGTACGCGTCCGGCAGAGAGTCCGTATCGCACCTTTTTCCATATTAGCCCCGATAGATCATAACCTACAAGACGGTCTAGTATTCTGCGGGCCTCCTGTGCTTTACGAAGTTTATCGTCAATCTCTCGTGGATGTTTTATAGCTTCCTGCACTGCGTCTTTTGTGATCTCATTGAATACGATCCTTTTAGGGTTTTTGAGACCTAATACTTCCTTCAAATGCCATGCAATAGCCTCACCCTCACGGTCGGGGTCAGTTGCGAGTAATACTTCATTTGCCTTTTTGGCTTTAGTCTTTATCTCGGATATTACTTTGTCTTTACCTTTTGAGATTTCATAGTTGGGGACGAAACCAGCTTCTATGTCTATCGCTTTTTTATTGCTCTTTGGTAAGTCACGGACATGCCCGACACTTGAAGTCACGACAAAATCTTCCGTTTGATCCGGAATGTCATTTAAATATTTTGCAATTGTCTTCGCCTTCGCAGGCGACTCAACGATTAAAAGTTTAGTCATTAGACTTAATTTGTACTATAGATAATTTATTTAGTCAAATTTAGGAGAATTTCTCAAATGCTAACCTTACTGCCTCTATGTCATCTGGAAACATTACTATCTCATCTTCTGGGACGCCATTTTCTCTGTCTGTCTTTTTTAGCTCACGAATATTGTCTACATCACTCTTTGAGATCAACCTTATGCTTCCACCGGTAGATGAGTTAAGCTCTATCTCTTTTAATGCCGATTCGTCTATTATTACACCAAAGTTAACTACAGATATATCATCGGTACTTATTCTATTGAGTTCAACGAAGTTTTGGTCTTTATTGAACTCTGCCTCTACGATCTCCGCAAATTCTTCCCCAAGCTCTTCTCGTGTCTCACGCAGAAGTGTATCTGTCTCATCTTCTCCATCGTTTATACTTCCGTGCACTGTAAGTTGGCATGCACCTCTGTATGTCTCCTGATTATTTTTCTCAGTATTAAAGTCACCACGTACTTGAAGTACTGCAGTGAGTCCACGGTCTGCAGTGTTTGTAAGTACTATAAGCCCAACTGTTCTTTTAATCATAAATATAATTATTATGAATCGCTCCTCTTCTCCCGCGATTAATTATTAATCCTCATTTCTCCGTAACTCTCTTTAATAATACCTTTTATTTCCATTGCGGAAAGGGTTACATTTGCATCTTGAATTGGAAATCCTAAATTTGCTATTAGCTCGTCACGCTCCATTGGGGTCTTCAGTATATCTATAACCTTCCTCTCTTTCTCTGACAAATCTTTAAGGTCTAATTTTTGCTGCTTTTCTTTTATGTTAAACCCTAATGCTTCTAAAATATCCTCACTTTTTCTTATAGGTGTAGCACCAAGGCGCAGAAGCATATGCGGGCCGAAGGAATTACCAGAGAATATTGACGCCGGTACCGTAAGTACATCTCTATTATATTCTGTCGCAAACTTAGAAGTTATAAGTGTACCTGACTTTTCTTCAGCCTCTATTATAAGAGTTGCGTGGGACATGCCTGCCATCACTCTATTTCTCTGTGGGAAGCTGTAGTGTGTCGCTTTAAAATTCTCCTCAAACTCTGAAAGCATCGTACCGCCTGATTTTACAATCCTTCTCGCTAATTCTTTGTGTGCCTTTGGATGAAGCACGCTTTCACTTAAGCCAGAACCTGGAACCGCTATAGTAGTAAGTCCGTTTTCAAGTGCTGACTCATGGGCGATAGAGTCTATACCTAAAGCAAGCCCAGACACTATGACTATAGGGTACCCACGCAAGCCTTCTATTAGGGTTTTGCATACATCTTTACCATATGGAGAGTATTTTCTTGAGCCAACGACACACAGGTACTTCATATTGTCAGGAGGTAGCTCACCTTTTATATAAAGTTTTTTGGGAGGATCATTAATCTCTTTAAGGAGTTCTGGATATTCTTCAGATTTTAATTGTTTAATATCACTTTCCATTTGTTTATTCTATCACTTTTGATACTATTTAGGATATAAAGGAGTGATAACGACTATTATATTCTTAACCCCCTCTTTTTGAGTTCTGCTTTCTACGAATTATGTACTATGTATATATAATAAAGAATAAGGAAAAAATTAGAGATTTGTATATTGGATATACTTCTGATCTTAGACGTAGACTAAAAGAACATGGTGTATCAAAAGAAGATCTTGTATACTATGAAGCATACAAGGATAAAGATGATGCAGTTAGAAGAGAAACAAAACTTAAAGACTACAAGAGTTCTTGGGGTCAATTAAAAAAAAGAATAGTAAAAAGCAGAATCTAAAAAGAGGGGGTGACGATTTTCTAAAATTCGTTTCACTCATTAAGAAAATCTATCATGTTAGACATAAAATTCATCAGAGAAAATAAAGATATAGTAAAAGCAGCTAGCGAGAAAAAGCACATTGAGGTTGATGTTGACCGACTCATTGAGGTTGACGACGACAGACGCAAGAGAATAGCTTCTTTTGAAGCAAAAAAAGCAGAGCAAAACACTGTATCTGAAGAAATAGCACAAACTCAAGATCAGGAAGAGCGTAATCATCTTATAACTAAGATGAAGATGCTCAAGGATGTAATCACTGGAGAAGAGGACGAGCTAAGAGAGGTCATGAAAGAATGGCAATACTTAATGGTGCGTGTACCAAATATCCCTGATATGTCTGTACCGGAAGGCGAGACAGATGAAGACAATAAAGAGATAAGAAAGTGGGGAGAGATCAAAGAGTTTGGTTTTGAACCAAAAGGTCATATGGAACTAATGCAAGATTTAGATATGGTTGATTTTGAGCGTGGCACAAAGATAGCTGGTTTTCGTGGGCACATACTCAAAGGTGATGCAGTTGCATTACAGTTTGCATTGTTTCAGTTTGTGCAGGATCAGTTTAGGGAAAAAGGTTTTACTCCAGCTATCGTTCCATCACTTTTAAATAAAGAGCCTTTTATTGGTACTGGCTTTCTTCCACAAAGTGAAGAAGATTTATATAAAACACAAGATGAAAGTTACCTTGCTGGTACTGGTGAAGTAGGGATGATGGGTTACTACATGGACGAGGTATTAGATAAAAAAGATTTTCCTATCAAATTTTTAGCATATTCACCATGCTTTAGGCGTGAAGCAGGGAGTCACGGTAAAGATACAAAAGGACTTATGCGCGTACATGAATTTTATAAACTTGAGCAAATAGTAATTTGTGAAGCATCTCACGAGACTTCAGTAAAACTTCATGAAGAAATCACAGAGAATTCAGAGAAAATAATGCAAGCTCTTAATATTCCTTATCATGTTGTTATAAACTCAGGAGGGGATTTAGGTCTTGGACAGGTAAAGAAATACGACATAGAAGGTTGGGTGCCGAAAGATATGAAGTACAGAGAGACACATTCGTCTTCATATTTTCACGATTTTCAAACAAGACGTCTTAATATTAAATATAAAGATGATGAAGGTAAATTAAAATTTGCACACTCTCTTAATAATACTGCTATAGCTACGCCTAGGATTCTTATACACATAATAGAAAACAATCAAAACGAGGACGGTTCAATAAATATTCCTGAAGTATTACAAAAGTATATGGGTAAAGATATTATCAAAAATGACAACAATCAGACGCAAACATCATAAACATAGACCGCACTCTAAGCTAGCTCAAAGAAGGAAAAAACTACTGATGTTTAAAATCAGCGGTATTGTTGTGGCAATACTACTTATAGTTACCGGTATAGTGTTTGGTTTGAGGTCAGAACGTATAAATATTGCAGACATTAATATAAAAGGAAATTCTGCACTTGCAACAAAGGTATTGACGGGATTCACAGAAGACATAATCTCTGGAAACTTTGCATTTGTATTTCCTAAATCAAGCATATTTCTATACCCAAGAGAGGATTTACAAGCATCACTTTTAAATAGCTTTAAAGAAATAAAAGAGGTTGATGTATCGTTTGATAGTTTGCAATCAATCTCTGTAAATATAGAAGAGAGAAAACCTTATGCATTATATTGTGGTGAGTATTTTGCACATGATACAGACCAGACACTTATTGTCTCTGAAGAAGTGGCAAGTAGTACATCTGAAAACATGTCTACTATAGTGGTAGAAGAAGGTAGTTGTTATTTCTTAGATGAAGATGGACTGATCTTTACTAAGGCCCCAGTGTTTTCTGGCAATGTATATTTGCGGTATTTCGGTTCAATTTCTGAGGACGAAGTAATAGGTAGCCAGTTTATGCAATCAGAGGATTTTCATGAGACAAATTTCTTTTTAGCATCTTTAGTTGAGCTTGGTTTGAACCCCGTTACTTTTAGTATTGTGAATAAAGACGATTTTGAAATCACACTTTTAAGTGGAGGTAAGATAATGTTTGGTAAGAAACAAAGCCTTTCAAATATATATGAAAACATACAGTCTGTGTTTGGGTCAGAGGAGTTTGACGAAGATAGTCTAGAGGTCTTAGACTATGCTGATTTTCGTTTCGGTAATAAAGTATATTTTAAATTTAAATAGAGTATACTTTGCGAGATAAAAATATGTCAAAAGGATTTTGGGAAAAGCTAAATAAACCATTCTTCGTACTTGCACCTATGGCAGATGTCACTGATGCTCCTTTCAGGCGTGTTATAGCAAAGTATGGTAAGCCAGATGTTACTTATACTGAGTTTGTATCAGCTGACGGACTATTCCTCGGGGGTTATGATGCTTTAGTAAAAGATTTAGAATTTACTGAAGATGAAAGACCGATAGTAGCGCAGTTTTTTACTTCTGACCCTGAACGCATGAAAAAGGCAGCCGAGCTCGCAGTAGAGCTCGGCTTTGACGGCATAGACATAAACATGGGTTGCCCTGACAGGAGTATAGAGAAGCAGGGAGCAGGGTCTGCTCTGATGAAGAACCCACAACTTGCAAAAGAACTTATAAAAGCAGCTCAAGAGGGTGCGGGGGATATACCAGTGTCAGTGAAGACGCGAGTAGGGTATAACAAAGACGAACTAGACGAGTGGCTGAGAGCACTGCTTGAAGCAGAGCCTGCAGTGATAACTGTACATGCACGCACACGCAAGCAGATGTCTAAAGTTCCTGCGGATTGGTCTTATATAAAAAGAGCAGTAGAGGTACGCGATAATTTGAAAAGCGATACATTAATAGTTGGCAACGGTGACGTGACTGATATAAAAGACGCGAGAGCGAAAGCGCAAGAGTCAGGTGCAGACGGGATAATGCTCGGACGAGCGATATTTGGTAATCCGTGGTTATTTGATGAAAGTAAGAGTGAAGTAAGTATAGAAGAGAAACTTAAAGTAATGGTAGAGCATACGAAGCTTTTTGAAGAGTTGGTACCGCATAAAAACTTTTCTATTATGAAAAAGCACTACAAGGCATATGTACAAGGTTGGGACGGAGCAAAGGAGCTACGCATAAAACTAATGGAAGCAAAGACAGCCAGTGGCGTAGAAGAGACAGTAAATGAGTATTTAAATAAATAAAAAAATGCTACAACATTCAACTGATCTAGCTTAGACCTGAATGTTGTAGCACCTCTCGAGTATACATTCGTAGATTACGCTTGTATTACCCAATTCTTTACGATAGTTAAAAACATCATTACAATAAGTATTGTTCCTAATGCCTCTGCAACTAATTGAACTGCTTGATTTGTATTTTTGTAAGACTTAACAAAGTTATTAACCATTGTTAACATTTGTATCTCCATAATAATTTGGAAAAATAAATATTTACAAATACAAATCAGTGGGTGATTCTGTGTATATACTAGCATATACACAGAAAATGTCAAAGGGTTAATTTAATCTTTAATAATTCCGTGATATAATCTACTTATGTCAGAAGTACTCTATAGAAAATACCGCCCAAGGGGCTTTAAAGACGTGCTAGGTCAAGAGCATATAGTTAACGCCCTCTCTGGTGCACTAAAGCAAGACAATATAGCTCATGCCTACCTGTTCTCTGGTTCACGAGGTACTGGTAAGACTAGTATTGCAAGGATACTAGCAGGTGAAGTAAAGACTTCCAGTAATGACTTACATGAGATAGATGCAGCGTCAAACCGTGGTATTGACGACATACGTGAGCTTCGTGAGGCTGTGACAGTGCTTCCGTTTGAGTCTAAATACAAAGTGTACATAATAGACGAGGTTCACATGCTTACTAAAGAAGCGTTCAATGCACTTTTAAAAACTTTAGAGGAGCCACCTGCGCATGTGATATTTATGCTTGCGACAACTGAGATAGAAAAGCTTCCAGATACTATAGTGTCGCGGTGTCAGACTTTTACTTTCAAAAAGCCATCACAGAAGATTTTGAAAGTTGCTGTGACAGAGACAGCAAAGTCTGAAGGGTTTACACTTGAGCCTTCCGCTGCGGAGCTTATAGCAATGCTTGGCGACGGTTCGTTCCGTGATGCGCAGGGAATACTTCAGAAGGTGATTTTCTCATCGGCTGATAAGAATGTAAGTGTAGAAGAGGTGGAAAAGGTGGCAGGAGCGCCAAGAGGTAAGATAGTAAACGATATAGTTACGGGGTTAGCAGAAGGGGACTTAGATAAGAGTGTTCAGGCAGTGAACAGTGCAATAGAGGGAAATATAGATATGAAAGTATTCCTTAAGATGATACTTCATAAAGTGCGCTCCGTAATGCTTCTGAAATATGCGAAAGATATGGAGAGTGTTATAAAAGAGCAGTTTGGGGTGGAGGATTTTGAGCTTCTAAAGAAGTTAAGCGCACAAGAAAAAAGCAAGGTTAATTCAAATACACTTACAGAGCTACTTCTAGCATACGACGCTACTGGTCGCTCATACATCCCTCAACTCCCTCTAGAGCTTGCACTCATTAAAATCTTAGGGCAAGATAGTAAATAAGGTAGGTTTTTGGTACATTAAAATAGAATACATTGTCTTCAGAGCTGCCGGATCGTCGAAGTGGTGGGAATTAAATACAAACTGCTTTGTATTTAATCCGATCTGCTCGAAAGCAGAATTTCCGATGTCGAACTTGGTGAGACAGGAAATAGGGGTTTTTGGTATAATGTAAAAATATCGCGTCTAAAGCTGCCAGATCGTCTAATGGTAGGACACTGGTTTTTGGTACCAGGTATCTAGGTTCGAGTCCTAGTCTGGCAGCTTTGGATACGATTGAGGTTCGAGTCCAAGTCCGGCAGCTTTGTAGAGAATGTTATAATATTGAAATTACATTTTAGTTAATCTAGGAAGGAGGATTCACAATGATAAAACTTGCTACAGATTTATTATTGATTTTTCTTTTGTCGTGTATTGCTGCTGACGTATCCGCGTGGCTTATGGCAAAATGGTTACAAGAAATCCGAGAAATCGGTCAGCCTCTCATTAAAAAATGAGGCTGTTTTTTATAAAAACTATCCACACCCACAACAAAAACCCCCACCCACACTAATTATTTATTGATACAATATTAATATATAAGCTAACTAAATTTAAATATGGAATATTCAATTGAAATTATACTTTTTTATCTTTTACTTGTTGATAGTCTTGGTGCTAACCTTTTGTCTTGGGGAGGAGGACGTAAGTGGTATCAGAGAAATTTCAGGATATTCTCTCGTTATTTCCCAGCTACAAGAGGTTGGACTACATACTATCTAATACTAGTTGCCTTTATCGGCATCTTAGTCTTTTAGAAATATTTTTTACTTTCATAACAAACACCTCAACGCGTTGAGGTGTTAAAAAAGGCGCAACATAGTTGCGCCTTTTCTTTATAGATACTTCTTTAGTTTTTTACTTTTATATCCGAGGTTGATACAAGTACTCTGTTTCGGAATGTATAGACTTCTCTAAATTCTCGTTTAAGTAAAGAAGTAATAACCTTTCTTTGATTTTCTGTAAGCGGGCTTTCTTTGTAAGAATCAACCCACTTTTCTGTACCATCATCAGATACTTCTAATACAGCTTCTATTTTGAACTCTTTTTCTGGATAGATATAATGTACATCTAGTTTGGAGAACTTAAGTTCTCCACCTTCTATTACTTCGTAATTTCCTATATATGTTGCTAGTAAATAATTACCATCTTTATATACGTTAAAGATGATGCAGCCTTTATGACTTTCAACCTTATTAAGTATATTCTCACGATCTTTAATTGTTACGACTGGTAGTCTTGGATAGTCATCTAGCAACCTTTCATATAAATATGTATTGTGGCCATCAGGTTCTGGGGTGCAGTCACGAACAATGAGGGTTATTAGAGCTACTACAATAATAACTAATACAAATATGATTGCGCACCGTGTTCGTATAGTTAACATTTTTATCTCCTAAAAAATTGCTGTAATAGGATATTTTTTTAATTTTCAAATCTATAGGAATTATACTGGATTAATTAAGTCTGTAAACATTCAGCTGTTAAGTCTTATGCTTGCTATTTTCAATCTATCTGATATAATATGTTCATTATAATTATAGTTTTTTAAAAGAGGTGGGCAAGATGATACCGTATAAACTCTATAAATTTTATAATCATGTATGAAACTTTATAGCATTATTTAGTAGTAGGTATGCTGAAAAGCTAAGTAAGAAAAAAGATGAGTGGATGTTTGGTTTCTTTCTTTCAAAGGGAAGGTGAGAACAAAGATTAACATTTGAATTATCTTAATGGTCTCAATTGTACTCTAAACAAGAATATGGTTGAGGCTATATTTTTTATTTAATAAATATGTCACACCATACAGGGTATTTCTAATTTTATAAATAAAATTATGTCACAAAAAGGAGAAACAATAGTAAGATTTGAAAATGTGTCTTTTGAGCACAGTGTAAACAAACCCATCTTAGATGAGGTTAGTTTTGGTGTGCGCCGTGGATCAAAGATAACGCTTATGGGTCAAAACGGTGCTGGCAAAAGTACTTTGTTCGGACTTATTACAGAGGTTACTACTCCAGAAGACGGGGAGATACATTTAGTCCCACGTCTTTCTATTGCTATATCTCGTCAGGTTATACCGCGAGACCAACTTGAACTTACAACACGAGAGTTCTTTGAGAAGAGCTTTAGTGAGAAGGTTTACGACATAGACCCTAAGATAGACGAAGTTTTAGAAGTGGTAAACTTAGTAGCTCCAAAAGACAAACTAATTAAAGACTTCTCGGGTGGACAACAAGCTAGACTGCTCTTAGCTTCTGCTTTGATACAGAATCCAGATTTGCTTTTACTAGATGAGCCGACGAATAACTTGGACAAAGAGGGTATTGAGCACTTAAAAAGATTTTTAATTGATTATAAAAAGACAGTTATCGTCATTTCCCATGATGCTGATTTCCTTAATGCTTTTACGCAAGGTGTTTTGTATTTGGATGTGTTTACTAAAAAAATAGAACAATACACTGGTAACTACAACGATGTACTACGTGAGATTACTGCGCGTGTAGAAAAGGAGGTTAGAAAAAACGCACAATATGAAAAGCATATTCAAGAGAAAAAGGACAAAGCAAACTTTTTTGCAAACAAAGGAGGTCGTATGAGAGTCTTGGCAAAGCGTATGCGTGAGAGTGCTGCAGAAGCGGAGGAGTCTAAGGTAGATGTACGACGTGAAGACAAGACTATACGAAAGTTTACTATTGATGTAAAAACAAGTCATGTCGGTGAGATCTTAAATATTAAATCACTTTCAGTTATGAAAAATCATAAGCCTGTAGAGCGCGAAGCAAATGTTTCTCTGATGAAGAAAAGACACTTACTTTTAACTGGTCCAAACGGGATTGGGAAAAGTACATTACTTGAGCACTTGGCACACGATACTGAAAGTGGTGCGAAGATTAGTGAAGATGTAGTAGTGGGGTACTATAGGCAAGATTTTTCAACGCTTGATTTTGACGAGACGGTTTATAAGACCTTAGAAAAGGTTATGGATAAGCCAGACGAACATGCTATGCGCTCTGTTGCAGCAGGGTTTTTAATAAATGGAGACCTTATATATTCAAAGGTGGGTAGTTTGTCTGAAGGGCAGAAGGGGCTTGTCGCTTTTGCACAGCTTGTACTACTTAAACCAAACCTACTTATATTAGATGAGCCTACTAATCATATAAACTTTAGGCATCTGCCAATTATTGCAAAAGCTCTTGATCAATATGAAGGGGCGATGGTTCTTGTGTCTCACGTGCCAGAGTTTGTGAGTCAAATTCGAATAGATGAAACATTAGACTTAGAGAGCTTAAAACCTTTGAAGAAAAAATAAATTTGTTATAATAAATATTATGTCAAAAGGAAGAGATCAAAAAAAGGAAAAGAAAAAACCTAAAAAGGCTAAAGTCCAGCCAGTTTAAGTTTTTGTATTCAAAAAATAAATGCAATAAAAGCGGTATATCTCGTGGGTTAAGATATTCCGCTTTTTTGGTTTAGGTTTTTAATACTAATGTTATATTGATTGTCTCAATATTGTCGTGAATCTTGTTGGAAGAACTTATACCAAAAGATTCAAGCACCTCAACGAATTTCTTTGTAGTATTAGCATATAATCTACAAAGACTACGCTTACCATTCTCTGGTTTATCTTCCCATAAATCTACAACGAAATCGTTGTCTCTTGTTGATTCGTCTGGTTTGATAGTTACAAAAAGACTTCCTGAGGTTTCTTTTGTTACGTCCCTTGCGCAACTACATACTTCTTGTGGTAAATGATTTACATCTTTATCAGATAATCTAATATTGTTTCCTCTGCTAGTTGTAATAAAAACAGAACCTTTAATTAATTTCTTTTTATCAACTGTACATGCACTGTTACTCATAATTCTTTCCCCCTTAGAAAAAATATTAAAATGAATAGAAATACACAATTTATTTATCTGTGTATTATTATACCAAACCATACTAATTTGTCAAGTCAAGAGTTGTGTATATTTAATAATTTCGCTCCTCAAGGTCCCACCTCTCTCCACTTCGTTCCGCGAGGAAAGACCTTTTCCCGCTAAAACTTTGCTATAATATAGCAATGAAAATAACTGGGGATATAGAAGCGATAAGAAAATACGTACGAGCGACAAATTATTTGTCCGCTGTGCAGATTTATTTGCAGGGTAATTACATAGGCAAAGAAAAACTTAAACCTGAAGACATAAAGCCTCGGCTTATGGGGCATTGGGGCACTTGCCCAGGGATTAACTTTGTCTATGCGCATCTTAATTATTTAATAAAAAAACACAACACAGACATGATGTTTGTGCTTGGTCCAGGACATGGCTTCCCAGCACTTCAAGCAAATCTATTTCTTGAAGGTTCTCTTGAGAAATATTACCCAGAAGCTACACATACTAAAGAGGGTATAGGCTACATCTCTAAGAACTTCAGCTGGCCATATGGTTTCCCTAGCCATAGTAATCCAGAAGCACCAGGTGTGATACTAGAAGGTGGAGAGCTCGGATACTCTCTTGCTACTTCATATGGTGCGATTTTAGATAATCCAGAACTCATAGTCGCATGTCTTGTAGGTGACGGTGAAGCAGAGACAGGTCCAACAGCAGCGGCATGGCATTTGAATAAATTTATAGATCCAAAAACTAACGGCGCAGTGCTTCCGATACTGCACCTCAATGGCTATAAAATATCAGGACCAACTATTTTTGGTAGGATGTCTGACAATGAACTCAAGTCACTTTTTGTAGGTTATGGATACGAACCATTTATAGTAGATGTAACTGACGGCATTGAGGATCCATATGAAGAGATGGCTGAAAAGCTTGAATGGTGTTATGCAAAGATTCAAGACATACAAGAAAGAGCGCGTGATGGCGAAAAAGTAGAAAAACCAAAATTTCCGATGATAATACTACGTACTCCAAAAGGTTGGACTGGTATTAAAGAACTTCATGGAGAAAAGATAGAAGGAAATGCTTTGTCACATCAAGTACCTGCAAAGCATGCAAAAGAAGAAACGGAAGATTTAAGTGCGCTTGAGGGCTGGTTTAAATCATATGAATTTGATGAACTATTTGACGAAAATGGTTTTGACGAAGATGTGCTAAGTCTCGTGCCAGGGGATGATTTTAAAATGGGCTTGAATCGCCATACTTTAGGTGGGGAGGATGCATATGTCCCACTTATACTTCCAGATATAAAAGATTTTGTTGATAAAGATGTTGCCTGCGGAGATGAGTGTCCGAGTAGTATGAAAGAAATCGGAATGTATTTGAAAGAAGTTTTTGCATTAAATAAAGGAAATAAGAATTTTAGACTTATGTCTCCAGACGAGACATACTCAAACAAATTAGATGGCGTCTTTGAAGAGACTAGCAGAGCATTTGTATGGCCTATAGAGAGCTGGGATAAAGATATGGCTCCAGACGGAAGAGTGATGGAAATGTTAAGCGAACATTCTCTGCAAGGACTTATGCAAGGATATGTACTTACTGGACGGCATTGTGTATTTGCTTCTTACGAGGCATTTGTACAGATAATCTCAAGTATGGTAGATCAGTATGCAAAGTTTTTAAAGATTGCACGTGAGACATCGTGGCGCGGGGATGTAGCATCACTTAATTATATACTTACATCATCTGGGTGGAGGCAAGAACACAATGGCTTCTCACACCAAAACCCTGGTTTTATAGACAATATGCTTCAGAAGCAAGGATGCTTTGTGAATGTATATTTCCCACCTGATACAAATAGTTCATTATTGGTAATGGATAAATGCCTTTCATCAAAAAATGAAATAAATATTATAGTTGATGGTAAGAAGTCAGAATTCAACTGGTTAACAGAAGGTCAGGTAAGAAAAGAATTAAGGCAAGGACTTATGGTTTGGGATTTTGCAAGTGACGAGGATCCTGACGTAGTGGTTGCTGGAGTTGGAGATTATCTTACAGTTGAAGCTTTGGCTGCTATTGATATAGTAAAAGACGAAGCTCCAGAGATAAAAACGCGTTTTGTAAATATCCTATCACTTTCTGCAATAGGACTTGGAGATGTGGATTGTAAAGTTCCATTTGATAATTTTGACGACTATTTTACAAAAGACAAGCCGGTGATATTTAACTTCCACGGATACCCAGAGACATTGAAACAGACACTTTTTAATTATGGAAAACATAGGAGAAGGTTCTATGTTCATGGATATATTGAAAAAGGTTCTACAACCACACCGTTTGATATGCAGATTAGGAATACCACAAGTAGATATCACTTAGCTATAGAAGTATTTGAGAGAGCTTATGAGCAGGGTGTTATAAGTGAAGACAAGAGAAATATGCTTGTTAGTAGATACGAAGCTAAAATGGATGAGCATATAGTGTATATTAAAGAGAATGGTGTAGATTTACCAGAGATAACAAATTGGAAATGGAAAAGAAATATTTAATTATAAACTTAGGGAGCGTGTCAAAACGGTACGCTATTTATAGTGGGAAAGAAGCACAACTTTCAAAACATTTTGAAAAGGACGAAATGGATCCAGCTGATTTTGACAATGCGTGCAATAGTTTTATTAAAGAGTCAGGCTCCGAAGATATTTCTGGTATTGGATTTAGAGTAGTAGCGTCAGGCAGTTTCTTTAGAGAGGATAGAATAATAGACGAAGAATATTTAGAGAATTTAAAAAAAGCAGAAGAAAGAGCTCCGCTACACCTCGGTCCTCTTATAAAAGAAATAAAAAAAGTTAAAGAGATTTTGCCGAATATTCCTATGGTAGGAATATCAGACAGTGCATTCCATGCTAATTTACCTAAACATTCTGGTCTATATAATATTCCACAAGAAGATGCTAAAAATCTAGATATTTATAGATTTGGATACCACGGCATATCTATGCAATCAATCTTGAGAGAAATCCAAGAAGACGAAGGAAGTGTACCTGCTAAAGTGATAGTTGCGCATTTAGGTGGTGGTGCAAGTATAACTGCAGTTAAAGATGATGAGAGTTTTGATACATCTATGGGCACGACACCTCTTGAAGGACTCCCTATGTCTACGCGCGTTGGTAATATCGGTGCAGGCGCTCTTGTACAGCTTTCAAAGGAAAAGAATATGAGCTTAGATGAACTCAATGAATATTTAAATACAAAATGCGGACTATTAGGATTAAGCAATAAAACTGGAAACGTAAGAGAGTTGTTTGTCTTAAAAGATAAAGGCGATGAGGGTGCTAAGCTAGCACTTGAGATGTTTGCGTATAGTGTAAAGAAGTATATAGGAGCATATACAGTGGCTATGGGAGGTTTGGATATGATTGTATTATCAGGGACAATAAGCGAGAGGTCTCCCTCTATGCGAGAGATGATCTTGGGAGAGCTCGGATACGTAGGTATAGAGCTAGATAAAGATAAGAATAATAAAACCCTAGACAAAGAAGATTATATAGAAAGTACTAATTCAAAAGTAAAAATAAAAGTTGTTAAGGTTAATGAACTTGAAGAGATTGCATTAAAGACAATAAATATATTAGAATAATATTAATATGGGAAGTATAAAAATCGCAATATTAGGAGTGGCAATAGGTTTTGCACACAATATGTTTTTTGAGAATCTAACCGAAAACTGGAGTACGGCATTGAATGCTATCTCAATTTTGTTTATATTCATTGGGATAGTGGGTCTATTTAAGAATCAGGCATAAGAATGAAAAACACAATACTCATTATATTTATAATCATATTAGGGCTTGTTGCCGTAGTGCTTTTTAAAGGCGCAGAATCACTACCACGACCATTTGATATTAAAGATGTAAAGAAAGACACAGAAGTCACTGTATTCAATTGTGAGCCAGAGCAGAGAGGTGTAGATGCTTGTATTGAGATATTCAAACCAGTCTGCGCAGAGATTAATGTCCAATGTATAACTGAGCCTTGCCCACCTATAAAAGAAACTTTTTCTAATTCATGTTTTGCGTGTAAAAACTCACTCGTTGATAAATACACAGAAGGTGAGTGTATATTAGAGTAATATGCTTCTACCTATATTATTCTCATTATTGATATTCCCGGGAATATTTATGGCCTTCATACCTATGGCTCCTGCATTGCCATATATGTTTTTTCTAGCTTTGACTTTTGGTTTTATTGATGGGTTTGAAATGCTTACAATCAATAACATATGGATCTTTGGAGGAATACTTATTGCATCAATACTTATAGATTATTTTGCAGGAGTGATGGGAGCGAAATACGGAGGTGCATCAAGGAAAGGGATTACTTTTGGTATCTTAGGATTAATAATAGGTTTATTCCTTCTACCACCGTTTGGTGGGCTGGTGGGGTTATTTATAGGCGTGCTTGTAGGGGAATATGCATTAGGTAAGGATAAAACAAAAGCACTAAAAGCAGCTACTGGGTCTCTGCTCGGCTCTATCTCTGGGATGTTGCTCAATATATTTCTCGCAGTAGTATTTCTGGAGCTTTTTATAGCTTTTGTATTTTTTATATAATCGAGTTATCAACAGTATAATATTTTACTAATATAAATAGTGGGATTATAATGACGATAGAAATATAGTCAGATGTCATTTTATATAAGGGGACATATATTATGGAAATAAGTACTGATCCAAAGGAGAAAAAAAATAATCTTGTCACAGAATCAGAAAAAGATAAAGAAATTGATGTAGATAATATTGAGAAATATCTTGCTGATGGAAATATGAAATGTATAACAAACGAAATAGAAGTACAAAAATAAACAAATAATTCCCCAATTATGAGTAATAATCACCCTCCCGCTAAAGGAGGGTTTGTTCGTGTGTAATTACCGAACTTGACAGGAGTGTTTACTTATTGGCTAAAACGTGGTATACTCTTAGATTATGTTAAAGAAAATACTTATAATCCTAATAATCGTAGTAGTAATGGGGGCAATTGCAGGCTTTACTCTGTTATCTCGCAATAGTAAAAACGACAATGCTGTCGTATCTGAAGCACTAAAAGAAGTAAGTTTAGTCTCTATACAGAGCTTACAAGAAAAGAGTATGCCATTACCTCTTATTGGAGAAGTTACATCTGAAAACGAAGTTACTATAAAAACAGAAATTTCTGGAAAAGTTATTGGTGTGTATGCTGAAGTTGGAGATTCTGTACAAGCAGGAAGGATAATCGCAGAAATAGAAAACTCATCCCAAAATGCAGCCGTCTTATCTGCGCAAGGTGCTGTAGAGGCAGCAGAGGCAGCTCTTGTAAAAGTTCAGCAAGGGTCACGTACGCAGCAGATTTCTATTCTTGAATTAAAACTTCAGCAAGCAGATGATCTGCTAGAAGAAACAAAACAAGCAACTATAAACACACTACGAAGTGAGTTTGCAACAGTAGATGATGCAATACGAAACAAAGTAGATCAATTTTTTAATAATCCAAGAAGTACAGACCCACAACTTTCTTTCACTACGATTGATTTTCAGCTTGAAGTAGATATAGAATTTGGACGTCTTGCCGTCGGGCAAATGCTCAGTCTATGGAGCAATGAGCTTAATAACATTACTATAGAAGGCGATTTATTCGTTTCTTTAGAAGATGCAAAACAAAACATGATAATAGCAAGAGATTTTCTTAATGATATAGCTCTTGCTGTAAACTCACTTGCACCAAGTACAAACATTAGTCAGACAACTGTAGACGCATGGAAGACAGCTGCTCTAACCTCACGAACAAATATTAATACATCAATTTCAGACATTTCTTCAGCAAAAGATAATTTGAACAATAAGATTGCCAGCTATGATATTGCAAAGAAACAGAAAGAAGAAGGTTTTGCAGGTGGACGCGAGGAAGACGTACTTGTAGCACAAGCTTCTCTCAAGCAAGCACAAGGTGCCTTGCGACAAGCACGAGCAGGACTTGAAAAGACAATAGTACGGTCTCCTATATTTGGAACTATAAATGATATTGATATAGA
>Ga0257123_1000419_pt1 | contig 35012 bp, 35 predicted proteins | sample SI106_135metaG_FD_190185 | JGI IMG/M metagenome (GOLD analysis project Ga0257123, IMG submission 190185) | Marine microbial communities from Saanich Inlet, British Columbia, Canada - SI106_135 | ecosystem: Environmental > Aquatic > Marine > Inlet | place: Canada: British Columbia | collected...
TTTCTTTTTTGAGCATTAGATAATGAGAGTTTTATTTTTTTAGCAGTCATGTTTATACAAATTGTAGGAAATAGTAGTTAGTATTCCAGACACAAGTTATTTTGGAGCTTTTTAGAAAGATTAGGTACAAACCGAGCGAACATCTAAATAGATTTGATACAGAATTGAGATATGCCTGAATTCATTTGTCCTGATTGTGGACATAGAATATTTCATGAGAATGAAACCACCTTAAAAGTAGAGGAGACAATTCATTCAAAATTCTGTAGAAAAGAAGAAGGAAAAACACATAGCTTTATGCACAGAGATCAAGCACATATGGAAACCTTTGATTCAGAAAGAGAGAATGATACTGCAGGCAACCCTGTTTTAAAAAAATAGTTTACAAATTTTCCCTCAAAATTATATCCTAGGGACTAATGATTTAGATTAATTGTCTGAAGAATATCAATATGATATAGTAGTTGTAGGTGGAGGGCCTGCAGGATCATCAGCCGCATGGGCTGCAGCAAAAAATGGAATCAAAGTTGCTTTAATAGAAAAAGAGAGTTCAATTGCTGAAACTGTTAGAACAAGTGGCGTAACTTGGATTCAAAATATCAAAGAGTTCGGGATTCCAGATGATTGTTTTAATCCAATTAAAAATTTCTCATTTTGTTCACCAAATAATGAAGTTACAATCAGTGATTCTGTACCAAAGGCCGCAGTTTTAGATGTCAGAAAAACATACAGGTGGTTAGCTACTGAAGCAGAGAAAGAAGGAGTAGATATTTTCATTAAAACCAGTATCAATAATGTAATCAAAAATGACAACGGAGACATTGTTGGAGTTACAGGTACAGGGCCCAAAGGAGAAATAATATTTCATTCAAAAATTATCATTGATGCTACTGGATTTTCATCAACTATTTGCAAAGCAATGGGTTTTGCGACACAATGGGAAAGGTTTGGTGCAGGAGCTGAATGGGAAGTAAAAGCAGAACACGTAGATTCTGAAACATGGTGGTTGATGGTAGGTCAACAATATTCACCTGCAGGATATGCATGGATTTTTCCTTTGGGTGATGATATTGTAAGAATTGGAGTAGGGGTGGGAAAACCAGAATCAAATGTAGACCCAACTCAAAGACTCAAAGAGTTAATGGATACAAAATTAGGACCAATTAAAAAACTAGGCAAAATTACACCAATTGAATTTCACTATGGTTTAATTCCAAATGATGGACTATCAAGAAAAACGGTTTTTAATAATTTGATACTAGTGGGAGATTCTGCAGGACAAGCAAATCCCCTAGTGTTAGAAGGAATAAGATATGCAATAAAATTTGGTAGAGTTGCAGGTAAAGTTTCAGCAGATTCCATTAAATCAGGAAAGACAGATAGAGATTCACTCTTACCATATGAAGAAAATTGGAGAAAAGCAATTGAATCAAAAATTAAATCAGCAGGTAAAGTTCAAGATAGATGGATTAGGCTATCTGATGAAGAATGGGATAAGGAATTAGATATTATTAGTGAATTAAAATCAGAAGAATTTATTGATTTTATCAAAGCTGATTTTGGATTATCAAATATGTTAAAACTAGCAACACATCATCCAAAACTTGCAGTTAGACAACTATTCAATTTAGTTAAAGGGAAAAAATAGTTATTTTACATTAAAGAAATCAGTTACTATCAAATTATGATATTGTAACTGTACAACATAAACTCCAGGCTCAAATGACTGAGAGATTACTTCAGTGAATAATCCAGTAGGGTCATCTTTGAGAATTATCTCTTTTACCAAAGTTCCCCTTTGATCATATACATCGATAAACATATCCTCACTAAATTCTACTAATTTCAAAACACGACCTGAAACTACGAGTTTATCCCCATCAAATGTAGCCTCAATAGGAGCTGTAGGATTTCTTATTGGCAGATAGCGTTCAATTATTAATTTGAATTCATCTAAATTATTATCAACACGTTTTGGATCAGCATCAGTAAAACCAGATTTTATTTCATTAATTACAGATGCAAATCTTGGATTTGAATCAAAATTTGCCCCTCCAAATTCTTTTGCAAATGATTGTAATTCTTCAAATTCACGTGCAAGGTCTACCATATCCAAATTAGATTCAGGGTATTTGTAATCAAACTCATCTTCAACATGAACTATCTGAGTAGCTTTTGAGGTCTGATATTGTAACTGAACTATATACAAACCAGGATCAGTGGGTGCAATCCATTGAGTATAGAAATTTCCTTGTTTTGTATCAGTGAATTCTAAACTACTATGAGTACTACCATCCATATTGAAAACAGTCACATACAGGTTTTCTCGTCTATCAAAAACAGATTTTTCAGTTGCACCTTGAATTACCCAACGATCTTTTTCAGGATTAAATGAAATATCATAGATGATACTGTCATTGTTTAAAACTAAATGATCACTAAGGTAATTACCAATTTCTATAATTTTAGATTCAGTATCTACAAAATTTGCAATATCAATTAACCCATTAGCAGCATCCATTTTTTTGTTATACTCATCAACGTATTCAGAAAATCCAGCATTGTAAAAAGTAGAGACCATACTTGAGAAAGTATTCAACATTTTTCGGAATTCAATTCGTTTAATTTCATCTGCAGTGTACCCAACATCTGAGCCTAATGGATCATCAGCATATGCTCCAGATACCGCAGTCCATTCATCAAATAGTTCACGAACTAAATGGTCTGCTTTTTCAAGATCGTTTTTAATTACCAAATCTCGAACATTATCAATTTTTTCATTAAATGTATCAGTAAATTCAATATAATTTGGCAAGAATCTATTTTTAGTTAAACTCAATTCAACTAAATTCTCCAAAGATTTTGCTCTTTGTAAAATATCACTTGCACGAACCTTGAATGCATCTTTATTGTAAGAATCCAAATCTTCTTTTATTTCAGGAGCTTTACTACTTGCCCAAGTAAGTAGAACTTCAATTCTGTCAATTCTGGTAATAGAAGGATTTCCAGATTCCATTTGTTTTGCAGTATCTAAAATTTTCAATGCATTATCAATTAAAAACAAATTTTTGTAATCAGCTTGAATTTCTGCTTTTTGTTTCATTGCATTATATTTGAATTCTAAAACCAGTAACGGATTTCTTTTTTCACGTAACTCAGTCATTGATTGATCAAATTCAGATACAATAACCAAAATATCATCAATAGATTTGGCATTTTCAACTCTTTCTAAAAGTAATTTCCAATCATCTACAAGACTTGAATCAAGACTACTTGCTTGTGAAATCTCTACACTTTTACTAATTCGGGATGAAATATCAATTACTTGAGACATTTGAATAATTTTTGATTCAGATTTTAAAATATCATCAACGGAGGTTGCTAATGCCAATTCAGTTTCAAGTGCCTTCCAATCAGACATTATCAGATTTGCAAGATCACTGTTTTCGGTAGAATCAGATGAAATGAACCTATCAACACCGTCAAGTTTTTGTAAAATTATCGATATTTGATGTAACTCAGAAACTCGTGATTTTGAGGCTAGTAAATCATCAATGGATTCTTTACTATCAAAAGATGGCTTTAGTCTCTCCCAATCACTTTGTACTAGTCGATAAAGGTCACTTTGTTTTCTAGATACAATGTCAAGATAACGAGCTTTTGATAAAACATCAATTAAATCAGTAATTTCATCAGTGTAAATAGGAGCAGTGCCTCTAGCAAAAATAAATGCAACTTCTTCTTGTACTGCTCTATTCATTATAGTATCTGATTTTTTCATCAAGTTTAGCAAAGTGTCTTCTAATTCATCAAAAGTTGGAGTTCTTACAGTATCAGTTTTTTCAGGATTTACATTTCTGATTTCAACAGATGCGTCAGATAACAAACTAATAGCTTTTGGAATGTCACCTATTTCATAATAAAATATTGCTGAAAAAATTATATCATCAATTGATTTTGCTACTTGGAAAGTTATTTCATCTTCATCTAATAATTTTTGTACAGAATCCAATGCTGATGAAACTGCAGGTCTAATCATTGGTTCTACTTCTATTAACAAATCATCTACAAAGTATTCAGACCATAAATCGACATAGTCTGATTCTAATTCAGATAAATTATTTGAAGTCTGGTTTGATATTGGAGATGGAATCTCAAATAATTTTCCAATTATAAATGCTTGTTCAGATAACAGGTTTTGAGCCAGAGAAACTGTTTCGTCTTTATTTGATTCTGAAAAAGAATCAGATGAAACATTAAACGTTGTTGATTTTGAGTAATCCCCATAAAATAATTTAATATCATATTCTCCAGGCATTCCACATACACGGCCTTTTAGAGGAATTACATCAGTAATGAAATCCCCATTTGTTAACGGCATTAATTGTTGAATTTGACATAAATCACCATTAGGATTTATGATTTGCATAATCAAAAATGAATCACTTACAATGGCTACCTGACCAAAAACAAACATAGATTCACCACGTTGATAATCACCAAAATTTTCAATAATTGAAATTCTATCAGAACTCTGAGCGGATGCGTATACAGGCATCAAAAGAAGGACAAACAAGCCTAAAACTACATGAATTTGTCCCATAGATCTCAAAATCGAGGTTCCTGATACTTAAAACTTGGGCAGTAATGATTCTAAAAATTTCACTTATGAAATAAAATCAAGCCATGACAACTTGGGGAAAGTTGTCAGACTTGATTTGGGACACAGTTTTGGCAGGGTTGGCATGTTGGGACGTACAAATTAAATGAAATTGCTCAATAGTACAAGTAGTGCATTTTTTACAAATCATACTAGTAGGTTTTATGCATTGAAAACATTTTGTATTTTCAACTAATCCTCCACCACAATTTCTACAGGATTCATCAGGCAATCTTATTCAAACAATATTTCTAAAAATTGGATATAAGCAACTCGTACAAGTCATTCATATCAAAGCTCTGTAAGAAGAAGATTATAATGCAAATAAATTAATTAAAAATCATGGATGGTGTTAGAAAAACATTTGATAAATGGGCTCAAAACGGTAGAGCAGAACTAATGGAAATCGAACATGGAAAAAATGTTTTAAAATTTTTACAAACAATTTCATTTGATAAACCATTTACATTTCTTGACGTAGGATGTGGGAATGGATGGGTTGTAAGAAAAATTGCCAAAGAAAAAAATTGTAAAAAATCCATAGGTATCGATAAAAGTAAAAAAATGATTCAAGAAGCAATTAAAAAAACTAGCATGAAAAATGAGGAATTTATCTATACAGATATTGAGTCTTTAAAATATAGAGGAAAATTTGATTTTATTTTTTCCATGGAATCATTATACTATGCAGATTCAATTGAAATAGCACTAGAGAAAATTTTTAAAATACTAAAACCAGGAGGGCAATTTTTTTGTGGAACGGATTTTTATACAGACAACAAAGATACTGCAAGATGGGCAAGTATAATGAAAATACAAATGCATCTTCATTCAAAAAAAGAATGGAAAAAGTTTTTCCAAAATACAGGATTTATGGTTAAAACAAAACACATCAAAGATTTGAAAAATACTAAAAAATGGAAAAGAGAATTTGGAACTTTATTTATCACAGGCACAAAACCTGAAAAGTAATATTCAAATTCAATCAAAAAATAGACTTGTTATGTGAGCTGGAGCACGACACGCTGCTACGGCAGAGGAAACTCCTCCCTCCATACAGGAAATGTGATCTGGAGATAGATAATCAGAGATGGTTGGCAACGGAACAGAAAAAAATCCAATATGGCGCACAATGATGGCAAAACCTGAGGTTTCCATAAAAGGAATGAAAAAGACGACCCACATGGAGCAAAGCCAAACAGAACTCAAGGATCCTGTACCAAGTTCAGGTAGGCTGCAAAGCGAAATATCGTGAAAACAGAAGGAGGGTTACTCCCAGCACACATTATTATTTTTTAAAATATTTTTAAAATTTAACTCATTGATTTGACTTGTTCTTTACAAATATCTGCACCACATCTACAGGTTCCATCACAAAGACATGCACCCTGCATTTCACAATCACACACAGAACCCATATCAACGGATGCTGCACATCCACATGCTGCATCTTCTTCTGCTGAAGGGGTTGCTGCTTGTGGTGGTGGAGGACTTTGTTGTTGTGACTCCTCATAAACACTTCGGGTTTGCTGATAACTAGTATCATCTTTTAATTGTGCTTCACCCCTATTGGTTTGATAACCACCTGATGATGCACTAGTTTGTGAACCTACTAATCTACCAGGATCAATTCCTGTTTGTTCTGCTTTAACATTTTTGAGTGAACGATTACTGAAAATGAAAAATCCAATACCACCAAGTGCAGCCATTCCTGCCATACCATAAACAATCATTACTGGAAATTCACCAGTTGAAGTTGTTGCATATCCTTCTGGGGATGTTGGAGTAATACCTGCAATTTCAACACCATCCAAAGTGTCTAATGCACCAAATCCAATTGCTGCAAGATTTGCTTGATCAGATGATTGTACACTTCGAACTACGTATGTTTGATCAGACATTATTTCTGCTTCAAAAACTCTTTCAACTTGTCTTCCTTCCCTTAGACTACTTTCACCCATGGTCCAACTAGATATTACAAATCCAGAGATTGATTCATCTAATCCAAATGTTCCAGCATCAGAAGTGATTCCAGTAGGATCAAACAAAAAGTGCCAATTAGTCATTGGTTGTTCTAAAATAAAGTCTGCATTAATCAAAGGTCGATTTAGAACATCTTCAACTTCAGTACCTGCAAAGAAAGTATATGCTTCAGGTTCTTGAGATTTAATAATATTCATCGGAATGTTAATTTCAATACCATCAATGACAATCTCTTCATCAGTAGACATACCTCTCCATCCCAAATCAACGAGAGTTCGTTGACCATCATCTGTAATAACATAATCAGTAATAGTGCCTTCAATAATTACTCTATAATCAACTGATGTGTTGATATTTCGTCCTTTAAGAGAAAAATCATATGCCACGTTCAAATCAGAAATCCTAGCTTGACTTCCATCATCAGCAATTGTTTTGTTTAATTCTTCGATAAGTTTTTGAACTCCAGGATCAGAGGAGTCAGCAAAACCTTCTAGTGACCATTCCTGTCCACGTAATATATCAAAAAGATTACCACCGTTTTGATATTCAATAAAGACAGTTTTTTGATAATTCATTTTAAAAGGAGATTCATCAGAATTAGGATTAACTTTGGCATCTAGTTGTGCTGCCCAAACTGAAGAAGTACTAGTACCAAGGATTACAACACTAGCAATCATAATTGTCAAAATCATAGATCTAGACACGATAAAAATCATCATTTTTCAGTAATAAACGTATCCGAAATGTTTGGTTTGATATTATTTTGAAAAAGTAATATGGAGTAACGTATGGATACTTTGTAATTCTAGAGGATTATGATATGATTACAGTTTTAGCAGGAGGAACCGGTTCAGTGAAGATAGTTAGAGGGTTTGTATCTCAAGATTCTAAAGTTAATGTGATTAGTAATGTAGGGGATAATTATTGGATGTATGGACTCTATGTATGTCCAGATATTGATACAATTGTTTATGGATTAGCAGATTTACTAGACCAAGAAAAAGGTTGGGGCATTAAAAAAGATACATTCAACTTTTTACGTCAAATGGAAGTATTTGGAGAAGAAACATGGTTTAGAATAGGAGATAGAGATGCTGCAACTAATCTAATTAGAACAAACATGTTAAAAAATGGAAAAAATCTAAGTGACATTACAAAATGGATGTGTGAGAAATTTGCAGTTAGTGCAAATGTTATTCCAGTTACAGATAACACCATTGAAACAAGAATTACTACAAACAAAGGAGAATTACACTTGCAAGAATATTGGGTAAAACATAGAGGGATGGATCCAGTTGAAGGAATTCAATACATTGGTTCAGATAAAGCCCGTCCAAATCCTGAAGCAATTAATGCAATTCATGATGCAGAGATGGTTATTTTAGCACCAGGAAATCCATTAACATCAATTGGACCTATGCTTCAGATTAAAGGAATTAGAAAAGAATTATCAAAAATAAAAAGAAAGGTGGTAGCAATTAGTCCATTAATTGGAGATAATGCAATTAGTGGTCCAGCAGCAAAATACATGCAAGCCGCAGGAATAGAATCAAACGCATATGGATTAGCAAAAATGTATTCAGATGTTTGTTCTAACATAATTGTAGATACTAAAGATAAAGCACTAGTAAAGAAAATTCAGAGTTTGGATATGAAAGTTTTTGAAACAAAAATTACTATGAAAAATAAATTAGCAGAAGACGCACTAGCCAATTTTATCTTAAAACAAGTTCACGTGTAATTTGAAAATAGCAGCAATTATTCCTGTAAAGACTTTCTCTAAAGCAAAAACACGTCTAGGTTTTACTCCACAAAAAATAGAAGAATTATGTAAAATTATGCTTGAAGAGATTTTACATACAATTTCCATATCCCCTCAAATTGAAAAAACAATCATAGTTACAAAAGAACCAAAAGCAATTGAAATTGGAAAAAAATTTAATTCTATAATCATAAGAGATGAAAAAGAGGAAAGTGTCAACAGCGCAGTTGCACTTGCAGACAAATATCTTTTAGAAAATGGATTTGATGCATCAATTGTTTTTCCACAAGACATACCATACATCAAAACTCAAGATATTGATTTTATGCTAAACTATATCTCTCCACCAAATTTTGCCATAATTGTACCATCCAGAAGATTTGATGGGACAAACGCACTAGTAAGAATGCCCATAGATTTGATGAAAACCCATTATGATGAGGATAGTTACAAAATTCACATGAATACTGCAAAAGAACACACACTAAATGTTGCAATGGTTTTTGTAAAAAGAATCATGTGGGATGTGGATAACAAAGAAGATTTAGAATTTTTACTAGAGCAAAAAGATAAACCGCAAATTGCAGAAAAGATTAGAGAGATTTTAAATTCAAACTAGCACACAGGTTATAATCAATCAAAATACTTTTGATTTAACTTTTTATTGTGTAAAAAACCTACGTGTTGTTTCTATCTTTCCATCGGATTTATTAACAAAAAATTCTTTTTTTACTAAACCTTTACGATAACAATTCATTAACGTATGTCGAATAATTTTTTCATCCATTTTTGAATTTATTTCTTTTTGAATATCTAGAGAGCCCTTTTTAATTATTTTAAGAATCTCAGATTGAAGTTCAAATAATTCTTCTTTGGTGTATTTTGAATTTAATCTAAAGTATTGATCATTGTAACCATAAAGTGGTGCTTCAGGATCTGTCATAATTTCTCACAAAATTACCAATATTTAAAAAAAAGAAAAAAGTGGAAACATATCTAAGGAGAAGATATGTCTGTGACTTCTACGTCGAATCTAAATTCACTACCGTTTGGCACATCAGTTAGCTGACCCATTGTTTCTTCGTATGTTGAGACTAACAATGCATAGTAATGCCATTCACCATCGTTATCATCTGTAGCCATCTCATCGTTAAGATGATCATGTGCTACGTATTCCCAGTTATAGGTAATTTCTTTGACTGCGGACTTTGATTGCGTGTATTGATATGGTTTCACATAATCATTGTTCCAGTCATTAAATTCAATTTCAGAATACCCTTGTTGATTCTCTGGAATTATGGTTGCGGTACTAACCGTATTTGGCCACCAAACACTCACAAAGTATACTGCATATCCTGCACTTAATTCTAAAGCATCAGAACATCCACACATTGGAGTAATTTGACTATTTCCTGAATATACAATTTGACTTACATCTGTAGAACTTTTCTTAGATGCATTTTCTCTTTCGACAACATCCATTCTTAGTTCAATCCAATATGTTGGGTCTTCATTCCATTGTTCTTCAGTAGCCAAGCCTTGACGATTCAAAAAGTTAAGTAGATCATTACTTTCTTGTTCCAATCTATCTTTTTTATCACCTGTGGCTTTTTCTATTTTTTCTTGCACTTTTTCATATTGTTTGGCAAATTTGACTAATTTTTCGTCAACTGCTTTGGCATCAGCTTCTGGCATTCCAGAAATTCCGATACTCAATGCAAATGCCATTACAACTGCAAAAGATGTAATTTTCATTATTGATGTCATTGTTAGTTTCAATCTAGAAATTATGTTATAATGAATGCTCATTCAACCAAGACTCTTGGTAGAGTGAGCAATATTTTTAAGTAATTATTTTAGTTGAGGTATTTTTTCTTTAATTTTAAATTTATCAGGCAATTGTTTTTTACAAAATCGAATTCCAGTTTGGGTTAAGGAAATTATTTCAAAATCATTATCAATTTTTTCTTTTTTTATTAGTTCAATTAATTCAAGTATGTCAAGATAAGATTTACAATTATCATATGCCATGTTTGTCTTTCTAGCAATATTTGTTTTTTTTATACCTCCATGGTCATACAAACAAAGCATTATTCTAGTAATAATATGAATATCTAACTTTGAAATGAATTTAGTCATTTTCTGAATTACGATACTGTACAAATTCTATAAACTCTTTTTTTATATTTTCAATCAAATTTTTTTGAATTTTATTATTAGAAATATTTTGAAATTGATTTAATGATTCAATAATCAAATCTACTTGTCGTTCAATTGAAATTGAATCATAAGGGACTTTCGATCTACTCATTTGTAAATGCCATAATATGATTTAGTTATAATCATTTTTTATTTTACACAATCAGAGAATAAGTCTACATCCAGATAATAGGGATTTTATTTTTAGAATATTTTTTATTTTTACAAATGAAAACTTATTCCAGTATCATGTTTAGGGGCAAACATGACTGAATGGTGATGAGACCAAAGGAAATTTATAATTTTTTTCCTATTTTCATCACAGATAGAATCTACGTGATATGAACAAAGAATACTACCATTAAAATGTGGAAATAATTCATGAATGTACTTTTCAAACGTACATCCTTTCTCAAAATCATCATTTTTACTTGAGAAAAGAACTTTATCTCCCACTATTCTAACACCATTTTTCAGATTTGGTTTATAGGTACTAGATTTTTTGAAAAATTTTACGGCGTCAGAAATCCCCAAGATTTTAAGTTGATTTTTAAGAAGAAATTCTTCAAAATTAATTTCTGCAAGATGAAATTCCTGTCTAATATCTGAAGGATTTTCTGTGAAAAAATAACATATTTCATTGTTTTCAAGGCCTTTTTTCAAAAATGCCCATTGAATTTTCCGGGCATATTCTATTGAATCATAAAATAACAGCGTATGTTTATTTTTTATTGCTTGAATAAACTTCAGTGGTTCTTTCTCAAAAGGTTGTATTTTATGAATTTTTTCTATAATATCAACAAAAACATTTTCTGGTTCAAAAGAAAAGGTAACTTTAGAAAATGCCAAATCATATAATGTGATTAGTTTTTTTTGTTCTTTTATCCCTACAGGAAGAACAAATCCTTCATTTACAAGCTCTCTGAATTTTTTATATCCGGTAGAAGAGGACATATTACATTTCTTAAATAAATCTTCAGGAGTTACAGGTTTCTTAATATTTATCAACAATTGACGTTTGTAAGGATCTAGATATGCAGCGGTAATGATTTTTATTATTGAAGTATCTTTAATTCTAATCCAATTTTCATCATTTTGTAAATCATCATTAAATTGTTGAATTTTAATTAATTCTTGTAATTTTTTAATTTTAAAAATATTATTATTTTTCAAATTCTTCATCTAGGCATATTTTTTAAAATTGTAAAAATTTTCATATGTTATTTTATCCTATTGAGTTTGTAATTTTTAAAAAATTTAGTAATTCAATTTTAATATTATTAATTTTATTTAGATTTTGAGGATTAAAAGAATGTGTATGAAAAAATAATTTCGTCATGTTCATATCATATTATTTTTTGAATATAAATAAATTGGGAAAATCCCTAATTTGGGATTTCTGTTTCAACGTATTTTGATTTGTATTAAATCCAAAAAATATAAAGTTAAAAACATCAAAATAGTTTTAGTTAAATTTCATTATACCAATGTGGAGTTATTCTTTGATCATGGAAAATGAGTAATTCTTATATCAAAATAGGGGGGAATGAATAACTAAAAGATAGATATCCTAGAGGTGGAAAAGTGACAATAGTTTTAGATCTCTAAATTAGATTTTTGTCTTGAAAATATTTTACCTAATATTAAAAAGGCAACTGAAAAAATTCCAGATAACAATAACAAAAGTTCCAAAGTAGACATCAAGGAATGCGAAAATGCATCTTCAATGGAGATGAAATTAATTTGAGAGATAAATGTGGCATAAGAAAATACAAAATAATTTGTTGCCCAATGAACCAAAAGTGATGCAACAAAACCATATCGTAAATAGACCCAACCTAAAATGATACCACCAGCAGAGGCTTGAGCAAACTTTCCCTCACTCCAAGAATCACCAAAAGCAATATGTGCAAATCCAAAAAGAACCCCAACAAAAACAATCAAAAGAATTGCTTTTTTTGAATCAAAAATATCCAAATTTGCCGGTCGCCATAAACATCTAAGAAAATATTTTGGCGAGGATTTACTAGAATATAGTGCAAAAAGAGGAATTCCAATCAAAAGTAAACGAAATCCAAATTCTTCAATTAATGGGGCAAGACTAACATAAAAAAATTGGATTAAATCATTATCATCCAGAGGAGGAATAGTTTCAATACCAAACCCTTCTTGAATGAAATTAATCAATACAGAAATTAAAATTAGAATTGAAAGCCACTTTGTAATTCCAACCATGTAATTTGATTGGTATTCAGATTTTCCAAAAGAGATGACAGATGAAAGTGATTTGAAAAAACCATGTTTAGGTCCGATTGCAGATATAGTAAAAAGAATTGCATAAAATGTCCATAAAACAACAAAGGCATCACCAATTGAAATATCCGTAGGCATCAGATACAATTCAGTACCATAGAATAATTCCAAATGAGTTAAAGGATAATCAAAATTGATATCACCACCAACATCACTTTCAAAAACTACAAAAATTCCAATTGGAAATGAAACTAACAATAATCCAAAAATCACAGACAATAATGCAGTGTATGGAATTCCAAGAGCTTGTAAAATTTTATTTGAGTTTTGCAATTTGTTCTAATGAAGTTCTATAGTATCTGCTGCAAAACCCAGATTAATCAAAGTGTCTTTAATGGTATCTCGATGATCACCTTGTAAAAAGACATAACCTTCTTTTGCAGTTCCTCCACATGCATATTTATTTTTGAGATCTTTTGCAACAGTTTCTAAATTATTTAATTTAGGATCAAGTCCCTCAATCATTGTACCTTTTTTCTTAAATCGTCTTGTTTCTAATCGAATAATAATTTTAGTACTGTCTTTGGCAAGTTCACCACAAGCACACAAGTCTTCTGGAAGACCACAAGTATTACAAATTACTGCCATACGTTCGAAATGATTTCATTTACACGCACTATTAAGCCTTGTTTGGATACCAAATCTCTATTAAAAATAAGGAGATTTTTTAGATAGAAAATCAAAGAAATATTGTGACAAATGATCATACAAAAAAAGCTGCTGAAATGTTACTAAATGGTGCAACATTACTCAGTGATCCTTGCCCATATTGTAAAGGTGTTAGAGTAATGAAAGACGGACATGCATTATGCATCAGTTGTGGCAGGGAACCTGAAAAAAAACAAGTTCCAAAAGAAAAGATACAACAATCAAAAAAATCACCATTAGAAGAAACATTGGATAAAAAAATGAAAGATCTAGTTATTGAACTAGAGCAGGAAAATGATCATGAAAAACAGCAAAAAATTCTAAAATCAATCAATTTGGTCTTGGAAACAATAGAAAAAGTCCAAGATAAACAATAAAGTTTTTATGTTAAAATCTGTGATGTCGAATTATGAGTAGTAAGAAAGCAGCACCACTTCCAGCATCAAGTGGGGGATTAATGAGGTTCTTTGAAGATGAAACAAAAGGATTCAAAATTGATCCAAGAATAGTGATATCAGTTCCAATTAGCTTAATTGTATTTTCATGGGCAATTGATATATTTTTAGCTCCGTGAACAAACCATGGAAGATTCAGATGATGTTTCAAACATACACAATAGGTTTTCCCTTACACTAGTTAATCCGAGTTCACATTATTTTTCTCTAGTAGGTTCATTAGCAGTGGCATTAGTAATTGTACTTTCAACATATTTGGGTTATCTGAATAATTTATCAATTAATGAAATGCTGATTAGAATACCAGCAGTAATTGGAGTTTTAGTTGTTTTACAAGTATTAGACAAAAAGTTCTCAAAGAAAAAAGAATATTCAAAATCATTACACTCATCTCTTTTTGGAAATATGTTATGGGTAGTAACACTCCTAATGGGATTACTTGCAAGTGTTGTGTTATCAAAAGAAACATCAGTATTTTTCATCACTTTTGGAATGTTTCTTTTTGCTAGTTTTCGAATAGGGATTTACACTACAACTCTAGGTGCAAGTCTCAAAAAAGCAATAGCCATATGTTTCATTCAGCCATTAGTAATGTTTTTTGTATTAATTCCACAAGATATGTGGTTTTCAATGCTTACAGATCCTATGGCATTAGGGTATGGAATATCATTTTTAATTATTGCATGTACATGGTCACTAGTTACAGATAGAGCAGGAAGACCTGGAATGGAGAGTACTCATAAAACTATTCAAGCATATTTAGCATCTCAAGGAAATGATTTTGAGGATGCAGAACAACTCATGGAGGAGCGTTCTAGTGAAACAAACGTAACAACATCACAATTAAGATTATCATCATCCAATGGAGAAACAGAATTTAGAATGGTGCTACCAGAAATTCACCCAGGACCTTATCATCCAGTAGGAGGAAGCAACATACCATATTTGATTTACAAAAATTTATCTTCATCAGCAATGGTCATGCACAGTATTTCAGACCATGCACTAAATCTTCCTTCAAGAAATGAAGTTGAAAATTATTTAAAAAATTTAGAAAACAGCAAAGTCAAAGAAGAGGGGTTAAAATGCACAGAGCCAGTTATTGTTCAAATAAACAAAGCTAGAGTTACAGGTTTTTTGTTTGGGAATAATCCATTATTGTTTTTATCATTATCCCCACACGGGATGGAAGATATTCCAAATTATATGAAAACAGAAATTGATCAATATGGAAAAAATAGAAATTATTCTAAAATGATGATAGTTGATTGCCACAATGCAATGGGGGAGGAAATTTCTAAAGAAGATGGGGAGGATATGCTAAAAGCTGCAAAATCCTGTCTCGATACTCTAATTACAAAAGATAGTTTTCCAATTGAATTTGGGTATGCAAATTCTGATGACATGGATGTATGGACTGAAGATTTAGGAATGGGGGGATTAGGAATAGTTTGTCTGAAAATAAATGAAAAAAAATATTTTCTAGGATGGGCTGATGCGAACAATATGGAAAATGAGATCAGAGAAAAAATAATTAGTAATTTTTCAAAAGAAGGCTATCAATTATTAGAAATTTGTACGTCAGATACACATTATGCAGCAGTTAAAGCTAGAAATAGAAATGGGTACTATCAATTAGGATTAATTACAAATTCAGATAAACTATCAAAATGGTTTTTAGAAATTGCAAAAAAATCAGAAACAACTACAATATCTGCAAAATTTGAAATTTTAGAAAATGAGACCAAAGTCAAAGTTATGGGAAAAGGAATCTATGAGGATTATTCAAAAGCACTCGATAAATCCCTGAAAATTACCAAAGTTTTTGTTATTGGGTGTGTGTTGTTGTTTGTTTCTAGTCTTTTCCTATAGTTTTCATTTGATCAATATTACCATAAAATTCATCAATAAATGAAGAGAATTGAAAGATAGGAACTATAGGAACATTTTCAATAAAATTAACCTTGTCTTGGTATAATGTAACAATTACAGGTACGGCAGTTGAACCTTGAGTTTTTTCAACATATTTTTTTGTTCTTTCAATCTGTTTTTTTACGGCACTAGTTAACGAAGACGTACTGTATCGTTTCCAATGTTTACAATCAATCAAGATTGCAATTCCAAGTTTAATTCCAACTACATCGATTTCCATTCTAGGTTTTGTCAACATCATATTTTTTATCACAGCAAAATCTTTTGAAGATAAAATTTCAGCAGTTAATCCTTCAAAGTCTCTCCAATCAAGAGCAATCGAAATATCATCAATTGGAAATCCTTTTTCAAGTAAAGCAACTGCAATTTTTAGTTTATCTGATACTTCGAAATAATAAAAATTATCTTTTTTTAAACCAATATCATTTTTCACAAATTCATCTAAAATTATTTGAGATTCATTTGGATGGATTTTAGTCACTGCAGAAAAATCATCAACTGAAACCCCACCAGGAATTATTGCGTGTAATCCTACAATCATGTTTTGATTAACTTTCATATGGATTTTTGATTCCAATACAGAATTTAGGTTTTAGGAGACATCAACATAACAGTAGAGGTTGATTAATTTTCATTTTCTCCTTCATGAATTAATTTGAGTTTTGTTGAAAGAAGACTTTGGAATGTAATTTCAATGGGGGTAGGTTTTATTACAAGCATCTAAAATTAACATTATGAAAAAATTGCTAGTAGTCATACTAGCTTTAACAATGATTACAGTTTTGCAAAGTAATTCTTTTGCAGAAAAAAATACATATTTTGATTCAATCAAATTTATCCAATATTTAGATGAAAATACAGCACTTGAAGAAGTAAGAAATGGAAATCTTGATGTATATTATTACACAATTTCTCCAGATAGACTAGAAACACACCAAGCAAGAGAAGGATTACAAGTTTTTGATTCTACAGGAATTTCATACAGTCTACTAACAAATCCTGCCGAATCTGATAAATTTAATCCATTTTCAAGTAAAGAAATAAGATTTGCTCTAAATTATTTAGTGGATAGAAAATTAATTGTTAATGAGTTAATGGGAGGGTATGGGTCAGTTATTACATCATACTATAGCCCATCTGAACCAGAGTATCTTACAATAATTGAGCAATCAGAATCATATAATTTCAAGTATAACCCAGGACTCACAAATGAAATTTTTACCAAAGTTCTAACTGAAAAAGGTGCAAAAAAAATCAACGACAAATGGGAGATAGATGGTAAACCAATAGAAATTTCTATTTTTATTAGAAGTGATGATCCAGTTAGAAAATCAATTGGAGAAATTTTATCAGTAGAACTTGAAAAGATTGGATTTATTGTCAAAAAAGATTTTGGAGATCTTAACAAAGCATTTGTGGTAGTGTATGGTTCAAATCCTGCAGATATGAAATGGAGTTTATACACAGAAGCTTGGGGACGTTCTGCATTTGTAAAATATGACTCTATAGGACTAGCACAAATGTATTCGCCTTGGTTTTCAAATATGCCAGGATTCAATGACCCATCATATTGGAATTATAAAAATGATAAACTAGATGAATTAACTCAAAAAATTTATTCTGCTGAATTTGATACATCAAAACAAAGAGAGCAATTAATTCAAGAAGCTGTCACTGAAGGAGTAAATGAATCAGTGAGAATTTTTCTAGCAAGTAAAGTCAATCAATATGTTGCAAATGAAAAAGTAAGCGGAATAGTAAATGATTTTGGTGCAGGAGTACCAAGTAGATTTACACCCATAAATGCACAAAGTGATAGTGATGAATTTGTTATTGGCGTAAAGCAGATTTATCAAGGTGCGTGGAATCCAATTATGGGTTTAACTGATACCTATAGTAGGCACATTTGGGGAATTATCTCTGATCCTGGAACATTCAAGCATCCATTTACCGGGGAAACATTCCCAGTTAGAGTAGATTGGCAAGTTGAAACTGCAGGGCCAAACGATAAGTTAGCAGTTCCACAAAAAGCAATAATTTGGAATCCAACATTACAAAAATGGGAAAATATTTCTCAAGGAACTTTAGCTACAAGTAAAGTTACATTTGATTTTAAATTTAGTAATTGGCATAACGGTCAAAAAATGGATATGAATGATATTTTACATTCATTATACTTTACAGTAGATTGGGGAACACAAGTAGATGAAAATGATAAAACTTTTGATACAGAATATACCCCAAGAGCTGCACAAATGATTGAATCAATTATAGGAGTTAATCAAATTGATGATGACACACTTGAGGTGTATGTAGATTATTGGCATTTTGATGAAGGGGAAATTGCAGATTGGGGAGATACTTGGAGTGTAATGCCTTGGGAGATTTCAGTTGCAATGGAGAAAGCAGTAATTGATGGCAAAGTATCATTTTCCAGATCAGGGGCTACAAGTAAAAATATCAACTGGTTATCATTAATTGTTCCAAATGATGCAATTTTGATTAAAAGTTATTTGCAAGAATTCAAAGAAGAAAATTATATTCCGATAGCATTCAAAAATGATATTAAAAATTCAGAATATTATCAAAACAGATATGATTCTTCAATTAATTGGATAGAGAATAATAATCATGCAGTGATAAGTAATGGGCCGTTTTATTTAGAATCATATGCACCAGAATCCAGAACAATTACAGTAAAGGCATTTGAAGATGACACATATCCATTTAAAATTGGAAAATGGTCTGAATTTGAGAATGTACAATTTCCAATTATTAAAAAAATTGATTTAAAAAAAGTCATAATGAAAGGAGATGAGTTGAAAATAGGCATAAAAACAGTGAATTCTGATTCAATTCTATATTTTTTAACAAACAATGAAGGAGAGTTAATTGAATCGGAAAAGATCAAAGTAAATGATGAGAATATGATTATCAATGTATCAGTAGAGAAAACAGAAAAATTAGGAATGGGTGCAAACAATATCAAAATATTTGCAATGTCTAATTCAGTTTTAAAACCAGACTATTATGAATCAAGTTTCATTGTAACTAATGAAAAAATAGAATTACCAACTAGTGGTATAGATGGAATTGAATTTACAGAAAACAAAGAGGATAATATAATTTGGATCATTCCAATAATTGTAATTGTGGGAATTATAATTTACCTAAAAAAGAGACAATCACAATAGATGATAATCTTTTAGAATAGATTCTATTTGGTCTTGATTTTCAAGTTTAGAGTAGTCATCCAATAGATTTTCATTGAGTTCATAGAATGTATGTCCCCATTTGAATTTGTCAAGTAATTCTAAACTTTGTTCTCTAAATCCCAAAATAAATAATGATGCAGACAATGCTTCAGCAGTTGTAAGTTTATTGAGTTTGGAATAATTTACAGGATTTCCTGCAAGTAATGGAGGAAGTTTTCGTTTTATTCCATTAAATTTTTTAGAAAATGCATGGTCTGCTAAATTCCAAGAACAGTCAATTCCAACAATTGTATTTATCAAAGATCTATCTTTTGGGATTAGTGTTTTCTCAGAAAAAGGATCCAAAACCATGCCACGATTACCAATTTTTTTTATACTTTGAGCAAGGCCAAATTTAACCATCTTAGCTGCCGTACATTTTTTTGGATCATCTTGAAAAAACATCAAAACTTGTAACTTCATATCAATAAATTACAAAATGGCAGTATTTTGAATTTACTCTAAAGTCTTGAATGTAACTTTATAATAAAATCTAGACACTTGATCATCTTTGATCACCTCAACATTCCAATTTGAATTGGGTAAAAATTCAGTAGAAGATTCAGGCAATATACTGAATTTTTCTAGGCGTACATCAGGGCCACTATATCGTACATTGAAATTCATTCCATCAACATCAACTATATCATAAATTTGTCCAGGTTTTCTAGTAGATTCTCTAACTAAACAATCAGCATCTGAACCAATTATACAAATTCCCGATTCACTTGAAACTTTAAGATTCACATCAGATTCTTCACCCATAGTAGGAGTAATTAAAGAGCCAGAAAGTACTCTCGGGGAAATAAATGATGAATCAAAAGTTTTTTCTTCAGTCAGAATTGAAATTGTTTTGTCAGCAATTCTGTTTTCTTTCTCAACTATAGTGTTTAATTTTACAGGAGACATATTTTCAATTACATTGAATTGCACATATTTTGTTTCAAAGTTGGCATCAACTGATACTTCATACGATCCTATAGATGATGTAGAATCAGGAATAGTAAATTCATGAACAAATGAACCAGAAGGACTAGGTAAAATTGAAGTGATTGGACCCATATTTGTTCCACAAATAAATGAGCCACAAGTAATCTCAGAATCAGATTTTTGAATAACACCAACATCATATGCTTCAAGATAAATCAATTTGTTGGGTTTTCCAGTAATGATTACAACATCGCCAGGATAATATTCAGCCTTATCAGTAGATACTAAAAGAGAAACTGGATCATCAATTCCAAAAATAAAATCATTAGCTACACCAAAAATATGTTCAATGTGTTTTCCCTCATAAATTGCTTTTACTTTGTAATTACCTTCAGAAAACAGAGTGATTGGTAATTCAAAAGAACTTTCAAAAGTATCTAAATCAGGATAAACATTTGATTCAAATATTTTTTTAAATGGAAAAGTTCCATCCATAATTTGAACTAAAACTCTTTCAGGAACTACAAGACCTTCAGATCCTTGAGCTCTGGGTAGAATAGTACCTTCAACAACAAGTTTCTCACCAGCTTTGTACAATGACTTTGATGTAGAAACGGTGAAAGAAGGGACTACCAATTCATCAGATTCTGGATTTGGAGATACTTTAAAGTAAAGATCAGTGTCTTGATTTGAATTTGCCAAATGTATTTTATACAGACCGAAATTAGAAGGGGATGTAGAACGATCATTTCCGACTATAGCTGTTTTTTCATATGCAGGTGTTGTCCACTCCCATGTAAAGAAGCCACCAGTATTAACAAATATTCCAGAGGTATTCGTATCACCACTTGGTTTGAAAACAGTGACAGTTATTCCTCTAGAATCAATTGTGGGAACCCCAAGTAAACCAGTAATGGTTACTTTTTCACCCAAACCATAAACAGATTTATCCAAAGAAGCTTGTATTGAAGGATCTGCAATATCTAAAAGATCAATTATATGAAATGAGGTAGTTGCTATAAGATCTTGGTATTGTGCTTTAATCACATAAGTGCCTTCAGAAAATAACAATCTATTCAAATCAGAAGATACAGAGAATGTACCACCTGCTTCAGGAATTGCAGTAAACTCATACCCTACAGAAATTCCACCAGTTGAAAGTCTTTTTCCTCCTTCAGGTAATCCAATTATTTCAAGAGGACTACCATCCTCAGTAGAAATTATAATTTTTACAACAGGTGTCTCATAACTAGAGCGAGTTACTACATCAAGTATTTGACCGTTGATGACCAAATTATTATCCAAATTAAAATCATAAGTGAGTTTGTTTGTAGTAATCATTAGAGGCTCAGTATTCAAAACATATGTTTCAGGATTTTCAACTACTTTGATTATTTTTGTGACAGAGCCAACATCTTGATGAACGTTAATCAAATAATCACCCAATCTTGTATCAGAATTTGGAATAGTGAATGAATATTCAAATTTACTATCACCATCTAACCGTACTAGATCTAAAATTTTCAATACAGACCCACTATTTGATTGGCCAGATTCAGAGCCACTCAATGAGAGACTTTTTGTTTGGATAATTTCTAAATCAAGTGAATCTACCCAAAGATTGTTTAATCTTCCAGAAATATTTACAATGTCACCAACACCATATACTTCCTTATCAGTCCATAGGGAAAGAGGTACATCCTCTTTTATGTCCTCCAGAACCTCAAAAGTAGCAGAAGTTGATTTATCAGAATATTTTGCAAGAATTTCATAAGTTCCATATTGAGGGTTTACAGTGGTAAGAAATAGACTAACGGAAAATTTACCGTCAGTAGGAAACAAATTTCCATCAGATATAGAAACACCTCCAGAATCAGTAATGGTAAATTTCATGCCTTCAAATGGAATTATTTCACTTGCAGTCCCGGTTATTGAAACAGTTTGGCCTGGGAGATATTGTAATTTATCAGTAGTGATGTTAAATGAGCCATCTATAATTTCTGCTTGTTGAATTATTTCAGTACCAACAAAGAAACTAGTATCAGTACTTGCACCACCATAACTTACAGATACATCATAATTTCCTTCATCAATTCCAAGAACTTGATGTAAGCTAAGAGTAGTTTCATAATTTAGATTCAAATCAGGGTATAGAGATACAGTTTTGTCAAAATTTGGACCTATGATACGTACCATAATCAGTTCCGGTAAGAACTCTGGTTGTACAGGATTAACTTCTTTAGAAACACTTCCAGAAATAACTGCAACATCACCAAACAGATAAGATGGTTTTTCAGATGAAACAATTACAGAAATACTTTCAGATTCTTGAGTTTCAACTAATTTACCATTTGAAGAACCAGCAGTAGATGTAACAAATTTCCAATCACCTGAACCATCTAAATCATAACCATCATAGAATCTCTGCCAAGATGTAAAATCATTTGCAAGGTCAGATAGTAAGGGAGTTTTATCAATTACAATTCCATTTTCATCTCTTAGTTCAACTGATTCATTTGAATCAGTAAACCATACACTTTGATAAGAATAAGTCAAAAATTCACCAGGTTGAATTGTTGTTCCAGCAAGAATAGTCATTGTTTTTTTAAGAACTGTAGTTGATGCAATTTCCCATCCACCCAAATTAATTTCAGAGTCAGTAGGATTGTAGAGTTCAACCCATTCATTGATAGATGCAGAATCATCTCCAGGAGGATTTATGTCAACTTCATTAATTACAACATGACCCGGACTAGTTTGAGCATATACTGGACCAACTAGTACAACCAGGAGAAACATAGAAAATAATAAAAGTAAATTTTTATTCATTGTGATTTCCTGCTTTTTTTAGATAAAAGACTCATTTTAGAATGGAATTGAGGAAAAGTTGAGCTAATTGTTAAAGTCATACATCTTAAAATCATTAAAAATTATCATTATTTTTCAGTATTAAGGCTCACGTAGAAATTATTCCTTTAATTCATCACAATTTGGACATTTTTTGTCAAAAACTTTGGAACCGCATTCCATGCAGATTCCCTCACCCACATCTTGTAGAATTGTTTGTTTTCTCTTTGAAACATAGATTTTGATTCCAAAATACATGATTGTTACAATTATTGCAGCATATGCTGCACCCATAAATGGAATCAACCCAATCATAAAGAGTATCAATCCTACAATAAGGACTATATCGCGTCTCTCAAATTTCAATGAATTCAGAGACAAATAGAATTCATAAAAACATGCCGGAGCTCAGAGCCATTAGTTTACTTCATTCAAAGTCATTACTCTAACTCTTCCTCATTGCTCGGCAATTACTTCAGATAGTAATTTGATAATAAGATGATGGTGGGATTGGGGAAATTTGAATTCCCGACCTCTGCGTCCCAAACGCAGAATCATACCAAGCTAGACCACAATCCCAGTTAAACACAAGAACTGCCCAATTTAAGCTTCACAGATATTGCAAAAAATCAGATAATCATTTTAAAGGCACCAAAAAGATCAAAGTCGTGCAAACAGAAGACTATCTCAAAGCAGGGAAAATTGCATCTGAAGTCAGAGAGATGGTCAGAAAAAAAGATTGGATTGGAAAAACAGTTTATGAGATATGTGAAGAAGTAGAGGGCGAAATTAAAAAAAGAGGAGCAAAATGTGCTTTTCCAGTAAACACCAGTATAAACGAAATAGCAGCTCATTATACGGCAGAACCAAATGATCCGATTACCATCAAAGACACAGATTTGGTAAAAATTGATCTAGGAGCTCAAGTCAACGGATACATTGCAGATACAGCAGTAACTGTTTGTTATGATGCACAATATGATGGGTTAGTACAAACAGCAGAAGAAGCATTAGCAAATGCAATGTCGATGATTAAATCAGGAGTAAAGGCAAGTGACATTGGGCGAACAATAGAATCTACAATTAAACAAAAAGGATTCAAACCAATTGCAAATCTTAGTGGTCATTCATTGGATCAATATACAATTCATGCTGGAAGATCAATTCCAAATATTTGGTCAATTGGAGGATTTTCACTTTCAGAAAATTCAGCATATGCATGTGAACCTTTTGTAACAACAGAGAAAGGAGGAGGCTTTGTTAGAAATGGTCAGATAAAAAATATTTTTGCCATAAACTCTAGAAAGAAAACAAAAAATGAAGAAGCAGACAAGTTACTTGATTTTATTTGGGAAAATTTTAACATGTTACCATTTGCATTAAGATGGATTACAAAAGAACGAGAAGAAAAACAAGCAAGAGAATTATTAGAAATATTAGTAAAGAAAAAAGCTGTGCAGGCATATCCAGTATTAATGGAAATAAATGAACAAAGAGTAGCACAGGCAGAACATACATTCATTCCAAATGAGAATGGAGTAACTGTAACAACTAAGGCATTATAAAAAATGAGTCACATTGAGTGAGGAAGTTAGGCCATGTCCCAAATGCAAGGGCATCATGTTCAAAGAGCAAGGAGAAACAGTGACATGGTTTTGTCCTGCATGTAATGTGAAATATAGAACAAAATAAGGATTAATTTATGAATCTAGTTCTTCGCCAAATATTTTTTCAATTATAGATGCCCCATCACATGAACTACATTTAGAGGATTCAGAAAATAAGCAGTCACCGTCAATAAACTCTCTTTTTCTCAACATACCACATTTTGAACATTTTTCAATAGTATATGCAATAATGATTTTTTTCTTTGAGAAAATCATTGAGGAACTCCAGAGGTGTTACCCACACCAATAACTACTATTGATTGACCTGCTTTAGTATTTTCTTGAATCATTTCATAAATTTGGGAAGTTACATCATCTGATTTATCAGCAATTGGTTTTGTCATCAATGTAATTGCCTCTTTGACTGATTGCTTTACCACAATAGAAAAGATAGGGATATTTTTCTGGGTTGCAATTTCCTCAATTTGAAATCGTTCAGTTCCAATTCCACCAATGGCTGCACCAAATCCACATGCAACAGATGCTGACTCTTCACCCTCCATTTTTAATGCAGCATCAACCATGATTACGGCGTCAATCTTTGAATTAGAAACAATTGTTTCAAGAGCTTCTGCAGGTCTTCCAACCGTAGAACCAGGACCTTCAGCTTTTATGAGAAATAATTTTCTTCCATCAAAATCAGTTTTTGCAAGAATAGTTTCAAATGCAATTGTTTCTTTTTCGCAATTAAGCATTATTTTTCCTACAACCATAGGTCCAATTCCATCACCAATGGGTTGTCCCGTTTTAAATGCAGGAATAGATTTACTCATAGCCTCAGCATGCTCCATGATGAATGGAAGTAACATTTGAAGCGGTAAAATTAAGGGATAGTTGTTTTGTTTTTTTGCAGTTAAAAACATATGATTAACAATCTTGTAAATCATTTGAAGAGAAGATGCGATTTCAAGTAAAGTTTGAACTTTGGTTAATTCAAGATCAGTGATTTGGGGTGAGAGTAATTTTATGTGTTCTCGAGTATAGTCTTCCCTCATTCTTACAGTGTGTCTAACTTTGTCAACTATTCCATTAGGATCCATGTCAACTGGCATTATTGTGAAATATTCTAGAAATTTATCAATTTTTTCTGTCGGATCATCATCGAGTTTTAAATTTTTTTTAACATAAATAATTAAGTCATTTCTTGATTCGCCTTTAAATCCATCAAGTTTTTTGAGGGCTTTTTTGATTTCACCCGAAGTAACGTATAATTGAATTCGTTGCCCATAAAATACAAAAAGAATAATCGGAAGAATCCAAATCAGCATCATTAAGGGGTTACTATCATCACTCATTCCAAATAATTGATCAAAATCAATATTCGTAAGTTCCATCAAACAACGTGTAAGAAAGATCTCAATTAAATCATTCGTCCAGATAGAATCATCAAATCAATTTCGAATTATGATAGTTAAAAATAAACAAAAAAGATTATTCCAAATAGAAATTATTTGATAGGGCTTCCCAAAGGAACATCTTCAGGGACAGTTAACCAAAAGGGTTTATCATCAACATCTGCAGCCAATAGCATTGCATTTGATTCAACACCTGCCATTTTTTTTGACTCTAGATTTGCAATCACAATTACAGTTTTTCCCACCATTTCTTCAGGTAGAAAATATTGTGCGCCACCAATGATTACATCACGTTGATCATCATTTCCCAAATCAATTTGGCCTTTAATGATTCTGGATTTTCCTTCAATAGGTTCAGTTGCAATAATTTTTGCAACTCGAATATCTAATTTTGCAAAATCGTCATAGGTAATTTCAGACATATCAAACGCTAATTGTTCCAATTAAAATGAATTTCGATTTTTACTGTAATTCTTTTTTGGTTATTCCACTAGTCTCAATTTCATATTTTAGGGCGGCGGGAAGTTCCACATATTTTTTATTAGCTAAAGCAATGATTTGATCCTCAGGAACATCAACTCGTTTTAACAATTTCCCACGTTGATGAGCATAGGCATTTTTCCAAAAACCAGATGCATCAAATGTTTCAATTTTAGGCATGTATTTTGTGGGTTTCATTTTCTTTTAAATTTAATTGACTGTGACGGAAGAATGGCAAATGCCATTAGAACTGGAGTTAAAGTTCTGGATTTTAGGCATGTACCCATCACAGTCTATTTTGAATCGAATAAGATTCTAATATATTTTAATGCAGAACAAATTCGGATAAGATATGGCCACAATTGAAGTAAAAATAGGAATCAATGCTACAGTTGACAAAGTTTGGGACGTTATTTCAGACATAGACAATGAACCAAAATTTTGGAAAGGAACGAAAAAAGTCAAAAATATTTCAAAAGAAGGAGACAAGGTTTTTCGAGAGGTTACAATCGCATTTAGAGATCAAAAATGTATGCAAGAAGTTACAATATATCCTAAAAAGCAAATTGAAGCCAAATTCACAAAAGGAATTATCAATGGAGAAAAAATCATCAAAATAATTCCAAATGGAGATGAAACGATCATTCAAACGACTTGGGATATGAAACTTTCAGGAATGATGGGGATGTTTACAGGTGTGATCAAAAAACACATCAAAAGTGGAACAGAGCAAGCCATGCAAAGCATCAAAGAAGAAATTGAGAGATAATTGATGGAATTAATTTTTGATATTTTCATATACGCAGTAATTGCAATTTTAATTGTGATTTGTGCTACATGGGTTTTTCTCATCAAATCAATGATGGATTCATTTAAACTAACTCCATATCTCGACAAATTTGAAAATAAATCAAAATCAACTCCCAAAGTTTCAATTATTCTTCCAGCAAGAAATGAAGAGAATTTCATAGGTAATTGTTTAGACTCGTTAATCAAACAGGATTATCAAAATTATGAAATCATAGTTATTGATGATTCATCAGATGATTCAACATGGAAAATAATTTCAGAATATGCAAAAATGAATTCCAATATTGTGCCAGTGTCTGCAAAACCTAAACCAGATGGATGGGTTGGTAAAAATTGGGCCTGTATGGAAGGATATCATAAAGCTGCAGGAGAACTTTTGTTGTTCACGGATGCAGATACAAATCATTCAAAAAATGTAATATCACTTGCAGTTGCACATCTGAATTCATTTGATTTAGACGCATTATCTGCAATTCCGAAAATGCTGACACTGGATTTTTGGACTAGTGTTACACTTCCAATGATTTCCACATTTTTACATACCAGGTTTTCTGCATTAAATGTAAACAACCCATCAAAGAAAACAGGTTACTTTTTTGGTAGTTTTTTTATAATGAAAAAAGAAACATATGAAAAAGTTGGAATGCATGAAGGGGTAAAAAATGAAATAATTGAAGATGGAGCTTTGGGGAAAAAAGTCAAAGAGTCAGGATATAAAATGAAAATGGTAAGAGGAGAGCATCTAATTGAAGCAGTTTGGGCACGAGATAAAGGCACATTGTGGGATGCTCTGAAAAGATTAATGATTCCATTATATCTTCAAAGTGGAAAAATTGCTATTGGCATTTTCTTTGCAGTATTATTTTTATTATTTATTCCGTTTCCAATATTACTAACATCTGTTGCAATACCAACAGAATCAATATCTACAAAAATACTTTGCATTACTGCAGCCATAGCCTCAATTCTAATCTATATCGGGGCAATTATAGAAGTAAAAATCGGTATTGGATTAAAATTAGGATATGCGGTATTTGCACCACTAGGTAGTATTGTCGTAGTATTAGGATTCTTGAGTGGATTACTTCAAGCAAAAAGATCATCATCAATTTCATGGAGAGGAAGAAAATATTCTATGAAAGACCATACTCAAAATTCCATTAATGTATAGGAATCCTTTTAGATAGAAAATAAGGATTAAAAAATCTCATGGATAAATCAGGTATGTTAGTAGGTGCCGCTTTGGGCGCCATGATAGTAATAACAATTTTTACAGTTTTTTTCATATCACCACCAGAATCAATAAAGTCAACAATTGATGTAAGTGAAAAAGATGAAATTCAAAATGAAAAATCAATTTCACATTATTCAAATAATTTGTCACTAAGTGAAATTTTTGAAATATCAGAACCAGGAGTAGTTAGAGTTAATGTTCAAAGAACAAGTTCTGTTGATGGTGTAGGGGGTGTCGGTTCAGGTTTTGTTTTTGATAAAAAAGGACACATAATTACAAATGCACATGTAGTAAATGATGCAACAAAAGTTGTTGTAACATTTCTTGATGGAAGATCATACAATGCAGAAATAATTGGAGTTGACGAGTATACAGATATTGCAGTTATCAAAGTTAATGCAGACTTATCACTATTACAGCCAGTATTACTTGGAGATTCATCTACTCTCAAAGTAGGAGAAAAAATTGCAGCAATAGGGAATCCATTTGGATTATCAGGTTCAATGACATCAGGGATTGTAAGTCAATTGGGACGATTGCTTCCAACAGAAAATCAATATTCAATTCCAGATGTAATTCAAACAGATGCCGCAATCAATCCAGGAAATTCAGGAGGGCCACTGCTAAACATGATGGGAGGAGTAGTTGGAATTAATACTGCAATCCAATCAGCAACAGGTGAATTTACAGGAGTAGGATTTGCAATACCATCACAAACTGTTGCCAAAATTGTTCCAACTCTAATTGAAAATGGGGAGTACAAGCACCCATGGATTGGAGTTTCAGGTCGCGATATTGATCCTGATTTAGCAAGAGTATTAGAAGTAACAGATGCAATAGGGTTTTTGATAGTTACAGTTGTTGAAGATAGTCCAGCATCAAAAGCAGGGTTAATTGGTTCAGAAAAAACAATTGAAGTTGAAGGTGTGAATTATCCAATTGGGGGAGATATTATTTTAGCAGTTGATGGAATTGAAGTGAGACAGATTGACGATATTTTGATACATCTCCAAAGAGCAAAATCCATAGGTGATGAAATGGTGTTAGAGGTTTTAAGAGATAATAGAACTACAAACATCACAATAATTCTACAAGAAAGACCAAATGTAAATTAGAAAAATACAAGCATAAATACTTCCAGTCAAGAATTCAGTCTATTGAACAAGCTTGTCTTAAACTCTGAGAGTTTGAACAATGTTTTAGAGAATAAAACAATCTCCCGTCAAGAAATAAATGATATTTATCAACATGCAATAAAAGATCCAAGAGAACTTTTTTCTGTTGCACAAAATTTAAGAAAAAAATTTAAAAATGAGACAGTGACATTTTCAAAAAAAGCATTCTTCAATATTGTTAATCTCTGTAAAGATACTTGTTCGTATTGTACATACAAAGCAGAACCAGGAGATGTAAAACTCTCATTAATGTCAAAAAAACAAATATCAGAATTATTACAACTTGCAAAAAAATACAAGTGTGTTGAAGCATTATTTGTTACAGGAGAACAACCAGAACAAAAATATCCAGAAGCAAGAGAATGGCTTAAAAAAAATGGATTCAAATCAACAACAGAATACCTCATTCATTCATCAGAATTAGCTTTAGAATTAGGATTATTTCCACATACAAATGCAGGAAATTTGAATTTCGATGAAATGAAAGAGTTGAAAAAAACAAACGTGTCAATGGGAATCATGCTTGAAAATGTAAGTGAGAGATTAACAGAAAGAGGAATGCCTCATTACCTAGCAGCAAGTAAAAGACCAAAAACTAGATTGGCTATTTTAGAAAACTCAGGAAAATTGAAAATACCAATGACTACAGGAATTCTTGTAGGTATTGGAGAAACAATTGAGGAGGTAATTGATTCCATATTTGCAATAAAACAACTGCATCAAAAATATGGAAATATTCAAGAAGTGATATTACAAAATTTCCAACCAAAACAAGACACAGTAATGAAAAACATACCATCAGCAGATGAAAATTATTTTAAAACAATTGTAGCATTATCGAGAGTCATCATGCCAGAAATGAATATACAGATTCCACCAAATTTATCACCTAAATCATATCAAAGTTTCTTATCAATTGGAATAAATGATTGGGGAGGAATTTCACCACTTACTCCGGATTTTGTAAATCCCGAATTTTCATGGCCTGAAATTAGTAAGGTAGATGAGTATTCAAAAAATGCAGGTTTTGATTTAAAATGTAGATTTCCAATTTATCCTGAATTTTTTTCTTTTATTAGTAAAGAGTTAAGAGACAAGATATCAGTGATAGAAAATAAGGAAGGATTTGTAAAAGAGGAGTACTGGAGATGACAATGAACATAGATTCACTTTTCAAATATGCTGATCCAATTATTTCAGAAATTCTCAACAATGCATTATCTGATAAAGAAATTTCAGCTAAAGAAGGAATAGAATTGTACGGTGCAGATGGAATTAATTTTCATCTCATAGGATTAGTTGCAGATGAAATTAGAAGAAGACGAGTAGGGGATACTGTGTCATATGTGGTTAACAGAAATATCAATTTTACAAATGTATGTATCAAACAATGTGGTTTTTGTGCATTTAGTAGAGATTTTAGAGAGGAGGAAGGATATTTTCTTCCAACTGAAGAAATTGTAAGACGTGCCAAAGAAGCACATCAAGTAGGAGCTACTGAAGTTTGCATTCAAGCAGGACTTCCTCCAGACATGAAAGGAGATCTTTATGAAAATATTTGCAGAGAGATTAAAAAAGAAATCCCAAATATTCACATTCATGGGTTTTCCCCTGAAGAAATCCTGTATGGTGCAGATAGATCAAATACGACAATTGATGAATTTTTAAAAAGAATGAAAGAAGCAGGTGTCGGAACACTTCCAGGAACATCAGCAGAAATACTTGATCAAAAATTAAGAGATAAAATTTCTCCAGGTAGAATTAGTGCAGATAATTGGGAAAAAGTCATCAAAACTGCCCATAAAATGGGAATCAAAACAACATCAACTATGATGTTTGGACATTTGGAAACAATAGAACACAGGGTTAACCATATTGTAAAATTAAGAGAAATTCAAAAAGAGACAGGAGGTTTTACAGAATTTGTCCCCCTTAATTTCATCCACACAGAAGCACCAATGTACAAACATCAATTACATGAGGGCATCAGACAAGGTGGAAGTGGAAACGATGTGTTACTCACACATGCAATTGCAAGAATTATGTTAAACAATTCTATTGATAATTTACAAATGTCATGGGTAAAAGAAGGACAAAAAATGTCACAGTTATTGTTAATGTGGGGGGCAAACGATTTTGGTGGAACATTAATCAATGAAAGTATTTCAACATCTGCAGGTTCAGAATATGGTCAATTACTAAAACCTAAAGAAATTAGAAGAATGGTAAGAGAAATCAAAAGAACTCCAGCAGAAAGAGACACAGAGTACAATATTCTAAAAAAGTTCGAAAATGGAGAAGAAGAGGAAGATAAATTAGATAAAATTGCAAATGCTTCTCAATTTGGATCATATGTAGAATTAGTAAAAATTAACAAGTTTAATTATAAAAATCCAAGAAGAAAATAATTGTCTATAGTAGAAAAGGCATTAAATCATTCAAAAAAAATAGGTATTGATGAATGTGAAATAGTAGTAGTAAAGAAAAAAATTACAACAGTTAGAATTACGGATTCGGAAATTGCAGAAATCAAACAAAATTTTGATGAAAGTTATGGAATCAGAATCATTCATCAAAAGAAAATAGCTTCTAATCAAACAACAGATAAACAAAATATCAATAAAAACATTGAAAATATTTTTGATACAATATCAAATCTAAAACCAAGGGAATTTTGGGAAGAGTTACCATACAAATCAAGACTGAAAAAATTGGACGGGGTATTTGATGAAAAATTAGAAAATATTTCAGGATCAAATGCTATGGATATCGCACAAGATATGATAAATTCAACGATTAATAATAAAGTAAGTACGATAACAGGTTCATTAAATATAGTTTCAGAAGATGTCCAATTATCAAATTCCAACGGACTAGAACTTGCAGATGAATCAACATACATTACAGGAATTATCAATGCAGAATCAGAATTTGGGAACATACCAGTATCAGGTATAGGTCATGCAAGTGGCAGAACTCTGTTAAATTTTTCAGCAGAGCGAATTGGGAAAGATGCAAAAAATATGTGTATTAAAGCAATCAATCCACAAAAAATTGATTCAGGGAAATATTCCATAATTTTTGAACCATATTCTGTAGGAGAATTATTAGCATTTGTAGTTGCAGCAAATTTTAATTTTAAAACATTTTCAGAAAAAAAGAGTTGCTTCTCAAATGATCTTGATAAAAAAATAGGAATAGATGAATTAAATTTAATTGATGATCCACACATTCCAGAAGGAATTGGAACTAAATCAATAGATGATGAAGGTATAGAAACTCAGAAAAGAAATTTAATAGAAAACGGTATTTTCAAAAATACATTTTCAAATCTTTATGATAGTTTTAAAGAAGGAGTGAAATCAACAGGGAATTCATCAAGAGGGGGTTCACCGATGGGAAGAAGTTCAGAACCAATTCCAATTTCGGCACCACATAATTTGAAAATAGGTTCAGGGACTAGTTCTCAAGAAGACATGATAAAAGATACAAAACACGGATTGTTAATAGGGAGATTATGGTATACGTATGCAGTAAATCCAATTAAAGGAGATTTTTCATGTACTACAAGAAGTGGAATACATGTTATTGAAAATGGTAAAATTAAAAATTCTGGGAAATCAGTACGAATAATTCACAACATAACAACAATGCTAAAAAATATCTCAGAAATAGGAAATAATCAAAGAAATGTAATTCAATGGGCATCATTGCCATCAATTACACCATCAATCAAAGTAGAAAACATTACAGTAAATTCAATTTAAACACAAAATATAGGCACAAATTACTTGAAAAACGTGACTGCCAAATAGACAACATACCCAATTGCAAGACAAATTCCCATTGCTCTATTAATAATTCCAGTTTTTAGTGCAATTAACAATGAAAGACTAAAGAGAATCATTATCGCATAATCTACATAAACATCAGATGAAATCATCACACCGCCAAGTGTTGCACCAACACCCATAATCATCAAAATATTGTAAATATTACTTCCAATTATATTTCCAATACCAATATCAGTATGGCCTTTTCTAATTGCAATTATTGATGTAATTAATTCTGGAAGAGATGTGCCAATTGCAATTACAGTTAGACCAATAATTGTTTCAGATAATCCAAATTCTTTTGCCAAAATAACTGCATTATCAACTGTAAGAATTGCACCAATATACAAAAGACCAATACCCAATCCAATCAATCCAATAGATTTGAGATAGATATTTTTTTTATTTTGGTCTGTTTTTTTGAAATTATCTTTTCTTTGCTTTATTGCATCGCGGATTGTATAAATTGCAAATACACCCAATCCTCCAAGTAACAAAACTCCATCATACTGAGAAATTTCACCATCAATTGAAATTAAAACAAGTAAAGCAGAAACGCCCAACATTATTGGAATTTCTTTTTTTAATACAGATTTTCTTACTGCAAGTGGAACAAGAATTGCTGCAATACCAATCACCATTCCAACATTTGCAATATTACTTCCAACAATATTTCCCAGAATTATTGCACTGTGTTCTCCTGCTGCAGCAACACTTGCTGCAAGTTCAGGAGTGGATGTACCATAAGCTACAATAGTCATACCAATTACAAGATTACTTATTCTGAATTTCTTAGCTATGGCAACACCACCACTAACTAACCAATTACCCCCAAAACACAAGAGTACCAACCCCACTACAGTTAGAATTGCATTTACTACTATTTCCACAATGAATTCTCAGTCAGGGATTGTTTAAAGGAGATGATATACTATAATTTTACAATTCATGTTAATTCAATCTAATATTTTTTAAAACATTAGATCTAATCAGTGAAATTAGGCACAAAACAAGTGTAAAAAAACCAGCTAGAAGGATCAACAAAGCTCAAGTCAAAGACTAATAAAGTAATGTACCGTACCATACAGTATGATGCGAGCAAGACTAACATACGTACCACTAGAAGTGGCAGATCAATTTGAGGATTTCATCATAAAGCGCGATGAACAAGTTTTAGATGCAGTAAAAGCAAGAACAAAAGATTACAGTACATTATCTTTATTGAAATTATTGTATCAGCTTAAAGGAAATTCCATGACCTTTTCAGAATTGTATTCAAAATCAAAGATTAGAATGAAAAAATCATTTCTAAATTATTTACATCTATGTGTAGATTACAATTTTATCAGAAAAGAACCAAGAGGGGCAAATATGATATATTCAATTACAGAAAAAGGACAAATGATGTTGAATTTATTTATCCACAAAGAACTCCACATATCATAAAAAATATTTCAATACATAAAACGTATGCT
>Ga0257123_1000433_pt1 | contig 34267 bp, 35 predicted proteins | sample SI106_135metaG_FD_190185 | JGI IMG/M metagenome (GOLD analysis project Ga0257123, IMG submission 190185) | Marine microbial communities from Saanich Inlet, British Columbia, Canada - SI106_135 | ecosystem: Environmental > Aquatic > Marine > Inlet | place: Canada: British Columbia | collected...
TGGCTGGAAGTTAACCGAGCGTGGGTAAGGGGATCCAGTTCCAGGGATTCCGTCGTTAGGGACGTTATCTGGGTCCAGGAAGTAATCGGTAGTGTTGATCCTTACTTGAACATATGCTCTTGGACCGGCTAGACCGATAGTTGTGGTTCCAGCTAGAAGTCCACGGTAGAAGGATCCTGCTGCTGTAGCACCGGAGCTTGCGCTTGGTGTGATAGCAATATCCTCGATAACCACGAACTCAGTCGCGGTTGTCTCTGCGGGCTTGGTGATGTTGTTACCAAATCCACCTACGAAGATAGATACAGATCGTCCTGGTGCGGGTAATGCGACTGCTGCGCCGTAATTGGCTGAGTCCCACTCATAAACTTGGCTTCGCATACTCATTGTGAAGCCCCCGCTTGTGATGCTGCTATTTGTTGTTCAATTAATGAACGCTTATACCAGTCAACGTTGTTTGGGTTGATAGTTACACCCAGTTCCAAGAGCTTGTTAGCAATTAGCGCGTCTGGGCCATCGTAAAGTGTATACTTCACGAAAGCGGAAACAACTTGTGCTGTTCCTGCTCCTGCGGTTGCTCCATCTCTTGTCGTGTAAAGGATCTGCCAGGTTTGTCCAGGTAGGACATAAACATCTGGGTATAGATCGAAGGACTTTAGCAACTGATCAGCTGTCCCTGCCAAAGTGCTTGCGGCACCTCGTGGGTAGGGGCTTGCCATACCAGGAATACCATACATATTGGTAACATCCGGGTTCTGGAAGTAATCAGTCGTGTTAATCCTAATTTGGACATTACCATTCAGCCATGGGCTGCATGATATATCTTCAATTACTACGAACTGTGTGGCGGTCGTTTCTGCGGGCTTGGTAATGTTGTTTCCATATCCACCTATGAAAAGATCAATCTCACGAAGGGCAGGTAGAGCGACAGCAATGTCGGTCGTGGTGCGCCTTAGAGATGATAACTGTCCAGTAGGGGCCATGTTACTCCATTCGTATACTTGGCTTCTCATACTCATTTTTTTTTCACCTTATTTTTTTTCGAGCCTTCAACGTCATACGCTGTCGGCTTCTAATTACTAGTGAAATTTTCGACTATTTAAAGACTCCCCTATATCTCGGATTATCATATCCTTTCTTAAGAATATAGAGCCTGTAGGCCAAAGGGGTTGGGAAAAAGTAGTATTACTACGCTTACTCAAGATCGAGTGGATCTATTTTGCCTTGGGTAATGACGGCCACACCTAGAAGTAGAGTCAAAGCTCCAGCGACCTGCATTGCACTAACACGGATCACGGGCAAAGGCTTACTTAGCATAGCTACACCAGCACCAATGGCAACTGCGGCACCGACGACTATCAAAGAGCCACCAAGAACCATATCACTCGTCAAGAATTCCATTATTTTACTTAACATTTATTGCACCTCATCGGATATTCCCAAGGGATCAATTTCTGTTCCCAGAAATCGCTTGGAAAGAACGGCCACACCTATACTTAGGGGGACCAGAGAAAGGACACGGCCAACTGTTAGCCAGGAGTAACCGAAAAGGGTCTTCTCCATCATGTCCGAAAGACCGCCACCTACAAAGTGGACAGCCCCAACTAGAACTAATGCGCCACCAACGGTAACATCATTAATTAAAAGTGATTGAATCTGTTTAAACATCAGAAGAACACCTCTGCACCGAAGTTTTCTATTACACCGTGACCGGATTGTCCGGCTGATGACATAGCTACTGAGTCAAGGAATGAATTACCAGAGGATCCTGGAACGATATATGAACCTAGAACATCTGGAAGGCCACCGATTGTGGCTGCGTTTAATCTAGGTAAACTAGCAGAAACCATCATTTCTTCTTCTGCATACCAAACTGGTGGTTGATAAGCTGGAGATACTGGGTGAACTGATGCAATGAATGGATTAGAATTGTCGTCCATCTTGCCCTGAGCCATAGCGTCAGTAGCATCAACAAACTCGTTCATCTTAAGATCTCGGTTTGGATTATACCAACCCGAGGATTGCTGTTCTGCACCGAAATTCTGTGTAATAGTTCCAGCCATTGTGGATCCTTCAATAACTGAATCCATTGGGACACGCTCTTGAGGAGCATATCGTCCGACCATTTCTGAAACACCTTCAGTCATTTCGTCATTGTAGAGTGCTGGATCATCACCAGGCTCAGATATTGGACGAGTGTCATAAGTTGCACCATCTTGACCGATAACATTTCTATCATCCATCAAGGCGGTATCTTCTGCACCGAAGGAACTAGTTCCTCCACCGCTGACTAGACTTGATACTGTCTTAGCACCAGGAATTCGAATTAGACCAACATCTGAAGCTGCCTTTATAAGACCTGCAGCGCACATGACTGTTCCAGCCATTGTTCCAGCTGCCTTAACATCAGCATCTTTCTTAGAGGACCAACCAACCAAAGCAGCACCACCAAGAACTAGAGAAACTGTGCGAATGAATTTTCCATAAGGTAATTTCTCAAAAGGTAATAATATAAAAGTCATTCCCAGTAATGAAGCTGCACCTAGTCCTAGAACTCCAGCGTATAGCGTTGATTCTTGAAGTTGGCCTTTGCCCATACTGTAAATGCCTTTCGCGGCTTCTACTGGCATTGTGATAAGGTCGGTCATGTTTATTCATCTCTCATTTTTACTACTTAAAGACTCCTACCTGATGTATGACGACTAACTGCGGATGCAGGGACATTAACACCTGGTATGAAATGTTTATTGCTTGGATTTCCTAGTGCATCATGGACTAACCCAGCCTGTGCACGACTTAATGGTTGTGGAGTGTAAAATGATCCCATGTCGGTATTAACGCTACGCGCGTGTGAGGAGCTCATATTAACTGGAGCCCTATTAAAGTTAGAAACTGGCTGGGATCCAGCGCGTTTCATCTCTAATTGTTTTGTAGTAGCTAATGAAGCTCCAAAAGGACCTTGTATAGTTTCCGCATATGCCACATTAACTGGAGGGCCGAAACGACTTTCTTTAGTTAATTCATAGGGAGTTGTGAATTCTGATTTGCTGTGATCTACAACTGTAGAAATAATTATTTGTTTATTTCTAGCTGAGATATCTTTTCTATATTCAAGTTCAGTTAAAAATCTGTTCTCCGCGTATACGCCCGACTTTTGTATTGATATTCTTTCCGATTCAGGAGTTCGTCCGGTTAATTGATTCCAAAACTTTGCTAGTGATCCTTCTTCTGGAGTAACAACAAATAATTTCCAGGAGTTGTCTTCTGGTGAATATGTTAATCTATACCCTGCACCTATAGTTTCATCTAGAGGACTTGACCCTTGTGAACTTTCTGCTTGACGCATTGTTTTTGTTGCTGAAGTAGAAGGACGTGATAATGAATTTGGAGCAGCAACACCTACTGGAACTCCCCAAACTTGCTCTGCTAGTTTTGCACTTTCGGAATATGAAGTCAATTGATATTGTCCGCCGTATGAATCCATAACGCCATGCATTGCATTCTCCATCTCAGAACGCTTAAGGACATTCTGGATATGCAAATCTAGATTCATGTTATTATCTCTCCGTTCTTACTATTTAATGAGTTCGTTTTATAATGTCATGAAGCTTTGGTTACTCATAAACCTTGTTTCGTAGTTTTCTGCCTCCGAAGTCTGAAAGCACTGACCTACATTGAATGCATTAATGGCTCTAGCCTTAGCAGCGAATTTTTGATTATTCCAATCTCCCTCCAACCCACTCATTATCTTCACATCATATGATCCTAATGGCGCACTTTTGGGAAGTTGTATATCTACATAATATTTGGCCGTCGCGTCCTTTAATTCTGATCGTTCATCATTCGGAACATTACATGGGTTCGGTTCGAACATATTATTAGAGTATCCTGTAAAATACTCATTTCCTTTTACTGGTGCTCCAAGATTTGAAGCTTCAACTTGAGAGTTCATAGTAGGGAGTAATTGAATAGTAAAGGTTAGGTGGCCTTCGTCGGCTCCAACATTTGATCCACAGGTTGGTGCGAAATAACACTTGCATCCACCGACACACCATGCAGTATCGCCACAACGAGATTCAGATCTGTTATAAACGTCTGCATTCCAAAACACTCTAACGACCCTTCCATCATCATCCAATACATCATAATCTTTTTGATCTACGGCTATCTCAGTAATCCTACACTCATTTGATGCAAAAGTTCCAGCTGTGTGAATTCTACCTTGAGTAGATTGAATGGCAACCGGAAAGTGGTCTTCAGTAGTATCTAGATTATCACAAAGATCAGCAGGTGGTGGATCATATATATCATCATCGTCACAAGCGTCACCGTATTTACAATCGCCGCTATCTACGGTAGCAGTAGAATCATAATTACAAGCGGTTACTTCCATACATCCTGAGATATCATCTCCTTCTTCTGCACTGGCAGTAGAAATAAAATAAGCGACTCCAGCTATTGCTAAAAGAATTGGTAGTTTACTCGACATATTATTTCCTCATCATTAGAATCGATCCTATGATCGCAGCTCCAGCCGAAATCCCTATAATCCATTTTTTATCTGAATCATCTTTATCATTTTCAGCTTCGGCTATATACATTTCATCTCCTAAATAATCCCAGTCAGTAATTGGTAATGACGGTGGAATAAAACTAATTAATTTTGAAGCTGGAACTCTTTGTAATATGTATCTTTCAGATTGCACATTATTTCCTGTATAATGTCTGCGACTCCAAAGAGCTGCAGCAATTTTAACCTTTGTTATTTCTACATCATAACCAGCGGCCATTAAATTACCCCAAACCATTTCTAAAGTTTCCGTTCCATCCTTATGACCTTTCTTCCCATCTGGTGGAAATACCCACTGTAAATAATCTGCGAAAGGCATGGAAGCTATGTCTATTTTATTTTTATCCTTCTCTGCAGCAAATATATAATCTGTAGGGTCCTCACGATAATTATCATAAACTACTGGCTCATCAATAATTACTGGTTGGGGGTCGTCACCTTCTACTTCTACAGGATTTGTATCTGAATATTCACCAACATATGAAGGTATATCTTGGGAGGGCACATTCTCAGACATCATAGATTCATCAGGCACTTGTGTGATCGGTCCATCCTGTAAAGGGGCAGAAGCATCTAGATCTGGTTCAGGTGAATCAGGAACTTGATTGAACTCATCAGCTAAATCGGATAATTGGGATGATAATTCGACTGCCATAGTATAAACCAGTTAGTTATTGACCGCACGACTATTTAAGATTGAGTGCTTTAACCAATCCATGGATATGGATTCAAGACCCTCCTTACTTCCTCAGTATGAATAGATATCAAGGGAGGCCAGCACACCGTTGTTCACTAATTCATCAACAGTTTTTACAAGAGAAATCATTTCTGGAATTAAATCATCATTATAATGGTTGTCTACCACATTTCCTTCGTCATCTGGGCCGCCACCATATATTTCATTTACTGGATATGGCCCTGTAGATCCTTTTCCAGTGGATAGTAATTCATTAACTATTCGTAGCCTTATAAAAGGGTTTCCTTGAGATAGACTCCATTCCTCTCGCATTTTCTTAGGTAGTTTATGAAGAAATTGTTGATTTAATTTTGGAAGAGGAACTACATGAGAAATACCCGCATAAATTACTGTTAGATCATCTATGGATTCGCTAGTAGCCATACGATGAAATGTTTCTGCTTTTGCTCTATCTAAAATAGTAGAAAAATCTGTTTTCGGATCTGTCATAAACTCTAAAGATTCTAAACTCTCTAATTTTATAAATGGAATGGGTGCTGCCGAATCCCCTTTAAGATCGGGCTGAGAATAAAATTCTCCAGGATCTGGAATATAAGCTCGAGCAGTTAGATAAGAATCCCAAGTTATTGACTCTCCGGGTGATGCCAAATCCAATCCCATAAAATTAAAAGTGAAATTATAATATGGATATCCTGGAGTGGGGTGTGAAAATGTGATAACTTGATAGCCATTACGATTATCAAATATTCTAGTTACATCCTCATTATCTTGAGCTCCGGACCAATAAATAATTAATGGTCTAAAATATTTAAGCACACTGGAAGTATCTCCAGCATCTTCGATAGCTCTATAAGTTTCTCCTGTGATAGCAAATGCTGATCCCATATTAGTAGGAATATTTTCTTCGTCAAAAGGAGCATCACTCATCTCAATTTTTTCTACAGATAGAGGCCATGCATCATCACCATCTTCAATTTTAATAGTTTTCTCAGTTGGCTCTGCATCAGAAACTAATTTTTTCCAATCACAAGCATAGTAGGCATCATGGTGAACTATGATTCCGTGAATAGCTTCATTCATATATATGTATAATGCTTTCAGCTATATAATAATACCTAGGGCTCTAAAAAGAACTCTAAACTCTGCGTAACATTAAGTCCATTCCGCCCGATATAGGGACGGCACGAATAAGTGTATCACTTTGAACATTCATTGCATGGTTTCTTCTCCACTCGGCTGCAGTTCTAACAGTCCCAGTAGACATATCTAAATATGATTCATTGGTCCCTGGGTTTAGTGCGGGTTGTCCCAATACTCCATTCATTGTCTCCGATGCAGTGGAACTATTTACTTGATTATCTCCAATTCTTGATTCGGACGCATATGTTAGAGCTTGTGGACCTGCTGAACTACCTATAACTGGTATTAGTGGTCTAACTGCATTCACGGGAAGTCGCGGAACATATCCGTTGAAAGGATCAACTGATACAGGACCAACTACTGGTGCTGAATCAAAATTATATCCGTCTGCTCTTAGTGTTGTCGAAGGAGCTGATTGATCTAGTCCTACTGGATCCACACCGAGGTTATATTGTGTAGCACCTGTGGCCCTATCTGGTCTATTTCCAATCGTGCTGCTGAATCCGGTGCCTTCATTCATTGGTGATGCGCTATAACCTGCACCACCATAGGCAGCTGCAGAAGCTTCTTTAATTTCTGAAGCATCTGTCATGCGATCATAAACAACATATGCAATTCCAAGAAAACCAGCAATTGCTAATAATTCAGTTAAATCGATCTTCATTGAACTCCACCTGTCTGAAATGGATCTGCGACCCATGGGTTTTCATAGAATGCTTGAACATCAGAAATCGGACCCGAATTTAAACTATCATTGAATGTTGCTGTAGTATTTTGAAGATCTAATACTTGCTTTCCAAGATAGCTTCCTACGAATGATTCTGATAATGAAACTGGAGTTATCTCTGCAGTAGTTCCTGAAGATTCAACATATGCTTCTTCATAATCAGCTGCGGTCATATTGCGCGTCATAAATGGTGCGCTTGAGACTACTTCTGCATTTTTAACTAAGAATGATGTTACACGAGGCTCGAGAATACGACCCAATACAGCGCCAACGGCCATGACTATCACAATAGTTGTAAATGGCATAGATTTACCCATGATAAAACATAGGCAGGTTTGTTATTTAAAGACTTCGGGGTAAGACCCTTTTATTAAATGGCAATGGGCTCATATCTATTATGGTAGAATTAGTATCTGTTATTATTCCAACTAACTCCGTCCATGCTGGAGGTTTTCCACGCATAGCGTCTGGAAATTCCTCTGGATTATTTTCAAATTCATAAAATGGATTACCTATTTCTTCTGCGACGAATGAATCTGATATATAGGACTTCAATGATGTTTCCCATTCATCATCATGATAAACGAAAATTAAATATTGTTTCTTTTCTTCAGTAGTCCACGGTCGAGCGTGTTGTAGGTCAGGATTCCAAGTAACTTGAACAGTTGTCGGATATATTCTAGTAATTAAACCTTTTGTAAATCCGCCACCATCACCAGTTGGACGAGAAACATTAACTACATCTCCAATTCTCCAAGGACGGCCAAGACGATTCAAAGCACTTTGCCCTGCTACGGTTCCTACTTGTTGAACGGATTGAACTGGTGGATTAATTACTTCTCTCAATGCGACTATGGCTTGATCATAGATGACTACTTGATTATCAAATGGTGAATTTTCTAAAACTCTATCTGTTCCAACATCTCCATCATCAGTTCGAACCTGAATTTCTATTCCAAATTTATTAACTCCAGCTGTTCCGAAGCCTCCAATAGTTTGTTGTCCTTTACCTTTTTCATAACCTGTATAATATTCTGGAGGAACTGCATAAATAATTTCATAGGGGCCAACTCGAGTAGTCTTCATTATTTTCCAACTACCTGGAATTTGTCTTCCATATTGTAAATCTATTCCGATGTCTACAAGAGCTCGATATGCGGCATTCCAAACTTCACCCATCAGAAGATCACTCCTTTAGCAAATAATGGTATTGCAGCTCCAGGTTGCATTGCTGCTAAATCTATTTCTTGATATATTCTAAAATTTTCAATCGCCACATTTGGATAATACTCTCGAACAACAGGAGCGTCTGCTAAAGCGGACGCTGGTGCTAATATACTTTCTAAGGATCCTGATCCAAAAGGCATCGGAACAGTTTCTTGAGTAATATTTAATGATCTAGAAATATCATCTTCAGCTTCATATCTAACTGGATCACTCATATTGCCCGCAAAAATTAAATCCATAGGTCTTTCCTGACTCCAGCTTCCATCAGACCATCTAACATCTATTCCGTCAAATCTAAGTGAGGTTATGACTCCGATCCCTGGATATGTTGTAGCGATACTGCTAACTCGATCGCCAACTTTCCAAGATCTGGACATACTTTATACTAATGTCCTCTGCTATTTAATGATAACTTCAGTTTCAATACCATGAGTCTTCAAGACTTCTAAACCATTTTGAGAATCCGGTGGCGAAATGTTGGGTAGCCTCCAGCCACACCAAATCTTTTCTAGTCATCTGATCCTCTTATTCGTAATCGCGTATTCCTATACCTTTAGGGAATCGAGGAATACCTTTAGGAGATAATTCCTGATATTGAACTGTTATCTCTTTTCCTATAAATTCTTTGGGATCCGCTTCCCACTTATTCCATGCGTCTTTCCTACTTGCCATAGTTCCATTAGGGACTACATTAAATCTTTCTCCTTGTGGTGTTTCACAAACCCAGATTATTGCTCCTTTCGATTTTCCTTTTAGAGCTTGCTCAGCATCTACTATTTTAAATTCGTCATCTTTCATAACTTTATATTTTACTAAGTTCCAGGATCTACTAAAATCATAGGGAGAATCTAAATTTCTTAACATCAAACCTTCATAACCTTCGGCTACGAACAAATCATGTATTGCTTCCAATTGATCTTCTCTTAATACATAGATATTATCTGTTAATTCCACCGCAGAAGTAGATAGCTGTTTAACTATTTCTGATTTCTCTGCTGCATCATTAGGTATGATTCCAGGAACCGTATCCATTTGATGTAGTCTATGAATTAAAGCTAGTAATCCATACCGTATCTTATATGGGGATTCGTGGTGAATAGATAATAAACTATAATCTTTAACTAGATCTTTGGAATCTCCTGTGAATCCATTATCGTGAGCTACTTGATAAAAATCTTCACTTGGGGATGAAAAGAAATCATAAACTCGATATCCTAGTTTCATAGTATCTTCATCCTCAGCTTCAGTTCTATTTTTCTTTCTTACTAAGCCAGAAATTCTATCAAAATCTAATTCGTGAGAATATAGTTCGCCATCTAACCACCAACCATCTTTCATAATTTGTTCAGTCATAACATCTTGTATTTTATATGAATTCTGATCCTTATCTATTTGTTCAGAAGTATTCCTTACGCCTCTAAGTAAATCGGCACTATATGTGGAATGAGGTAATGAGGCACCAGTTAAATTCTTCGCTAAAAAGAGGGGGCTGTTAAACATAGCTAATATCTGTGTGCTTATTTTTGATTTATTTAACCAGTCATATTTTACTCCTTTTCTACTATAAAAATTAATCTTTCCATCCGCAATATGACACAGACATCTAACTCCATCGAATTTTCTTTGAACTACACACGGATATACAATTCTCTTTCCTTCGCCTTTTGAAAAATTCTTCGCTAGCATTGGAGTTACCCTAGCAACAATTGGCATTTGAAATGCCCCTGCTACGATAGCGGCTGGTTTCCCCAATTGATAACCTGAACGATTGAGTTTCTTAAGATATTTTGAATTTAATTCATTAATTAATTGTCTATAAGTGGTTCTATTAGCTTTCGCTACTATTTGTGTTGGATCTTTAACTTGCATCTTAGCACTACCTTGTTGTCCATGAAATCCAATCAATTCCATAACTACATTATAGGCGGGATCATCCAGAATTTGTCCAACAAGTTCGCCATTGCCAGCATATGTTGTAGTTAGTCTTTTTTCTATATCTAGCCAATCGGAATAACTCGCGGTGGCTACTCCTATTCCTTGCCACATCTGTATGGCTCCGGTTTTGGTTCTTTTCCAAAGGGAAGGTGTGAGTGCAACAGGTATGGTAATTGCAAGATTCGGATTAGAGGCTCCTATAGAATTTAAGTTAATTTTAAGTTCCTTCCAAGTCATCATCTGAATAACGCCAGTAATTGATGAATATATCCCTGGTGGATGAGTTAAATTAATACCAGAATTTCTAATTAAATCTCTTAATGCTTCCTGATCGTTTACAATACCATTATAATAATCTTTATCTACTGCAAATCCTACATCTTGAAATACAGTATCGAAAACAATCTGATCATTCCTGGAAGGATCCAAAATCTTGTCGTATGCTACTCCACTTATGAGCACTTGTGCCATGTATAATCATATGGTGTGCATCTATTTAAGCCTGTCGGTTGCGACCCATATAGTAACCGAAGCCTAATAAAGCAACTCCAAGAAAGCTTATTCCCCAATATTTTGAAACAGTAGAAATTATATTTTGATTCAGTGAATTCATTATTCCATTACTCTCTGCATTATACAGTCCTTGATCCATTGGAGAAGCAGTTTCTGGATCGTGTGTAATTGGGTATGCTCCGTTTGGTGGTTCATCCTTCATAGAACTTGGTGTGCTATCAGAAAAATCTCCTCTAGCTCCGTTGTTCTCAAAAATAGTTCCAGCAGTATTCATTCCTAGTTCTGCAGGAGTGAAATGTGTAATTGGAGATGTTTTTCTAAAAGAATGAGGATCCATAGTTAATCCACCATCTACAACTAATAATGGTTTCTCTGCAGAGTCAGCAGACATAAAACGAGCATCACCCATATTATAATTAGCTTTACTGTGTGAGTCCTTTATAATGTAGGCATTTTTTCCGCCAGATCCACTACCCATACCCATGTATTCAAGACCCCCTTAGTAACCCGCTACCATTTGATAATTTAATGCTGCAGCCGAACTCATTGGATTATAAGTTGGACTCCATGGGAATGGGAATCTGTATTCGGGCATGAAGTCATTAGCAACATCATAGTAACCAGCCGGATAATTAAATGATGGATCAGAGTCACCAGAACCAGCGTATGCTCCACGACTAGCTCCTCTTGCATTACTATCATTTAGAAGTGGCCAACCAGTTAAGCCAGAAATTGTTTGATAATCTCTAGGATTCAATACTGCGGGTGCGTGAACTTCTACACCTGTGCTGTGGCCATTACTTGTAATAGGTGTTAAATCGTTATAAGCATATCCTACATGAACGCCATTATAATCTGCATTTGGTTGCCATTGCTGGCCGGGGCCAACAAGTCCAGTGCTATTCATTATCTCTTGTGTTTGTTGGGTAGCAACTAACTCTGCACCAAAGGCTCTGCCGTGTGCATGAGATGGACTAGGACGGAAGGATCTATTGATCGATTCTGCCCCATGGATATCTGTGGATCCAGATATAGGAGTAGGATTAATATATTCTAATGAGTATTCGGATTCGAAAGTTTCTGCTTCAATATTTTCATTCTCTGGTGTTGCAGTTATTTTAGTTGCATAACTGCCCATTCCTTTGTAAATTAAATATCCAGCTACGGCTAGTGGGATTAATTCAAAATTCATTTTTTCACCTCAAATAGTTGCTGTTGGAAATTCCGGAAGATTATTAGCTGCCTTAATAGCACCAATTATATTTACAGTAGTTAATCCGCCAGACGGCCATAGTGTAGGATCATTCTTTTCAAATAATACCGCATTTGCATCGATCCTCTCCATCATGTTATTTACTATTTGGGTTGCTCCAGGCATTCTGTCGAACTCATCTTGACTTTCACTCTTGAATGCATCCGTTAAAGTGGGAGCTGTCTTATTATAAAGGGTCCATAGTCCGAGTGCGCCAGCCAAAACACCTACGGATAATCCATATGCTAGCATTCTATCAGAAGGTGAATGGTGCATTGGGTTAAGGGTCGACATGGTGATCACTTCGCTCTTTTACTATTTAATATCTCCATCGGCATTAAATTCGAATTGGGGACTTGTATATTCCGCAATATCTTCAATTATGTCATATCCTGGAGCTTGATCAGTAAATATAATTTTTCCATCTGCTCTTCGAACAGCATCTCCGCGCGCTATTAATTCAAACATTAATTCATTCCACAGATCGTTGGCTTCAACCATATTCAGAACATCAAACATAACTGCTTGATCCTCTATATCTTCATAATCTACTTCTGCACTTTGTTTAAGACTTGGGTGCATGGGAACAACATCGAAGGTAGAAGATTCTCGATAGTATTTGATAATCTGTCCAGCATCCTTTTCATAAACATATTTAGGATCCCAATCATCATCTAGAAAACCACACTTTCCACAGCCTAATATATACAAGGGATCATGACCCTCTATTGATTCATAGAGGATAGGAATATGTTTCTCTCCGCATTCGTTTGGACAAGATGTATAAACATCTAATACAATAAGGAATTGGTCTCCATCCGCGTATTCTACGAGATCAGAACTCATTTCTAATTTCAAATCGCATTCAGGCAATTCTTGAGCGCAATTGCCATTTTCAGGGCCGTCAGGCCCGTATCCCGGCCACTCTGGAGTCTTTTGCCCACCACAGCCAAGACAAGTATCCTCATAGGGATTAAAGCCAGCCCATTCCCCTACCAAGTCTTCATCCTCATTCCCATTAGCAGGGCAATAGTAATTCAATGTCGTGTGGTCGAGATTATTGCAGGTGCAAATTTCTTCTAATTCTGGTGATAGCTTCATTATTTATTCACTCCTCTGGATCCTCGTCTTCATCATCATCGAATTCATCTTCTTCGGTTTCCTCATCTTCCTCATACTGATCACAGACTGTATCAAAAGCTTCGGTATGTGCTGTATCTTCTTTAGTCCAAGTTAATAATGTATCGAAGAATGTAGTAAATATAACTAAACCAAAAGGCATTGCAACTTCCCAGTTTTCTAAATTAAATCTTTTCTTGCCAATCAAATAAAGGGCTGCTGATAAAGAAGTTCCTAGAATAACACCATTTCTAATATTATGAGATAGTCTTTCCATATGCCTGTCAGCTAGATATTGAGCTACGCCAGCATCACATTGGGCACTAACTACAGCTTCAGATTTAAAACGAGGCATATGCTATCGCTAATAATCTATGTTATCCTACTATTTAATGTTGGCTATGGTAGGTAGTCCCCACCGGCAGCGTTTTAGGATTCAACGGAATAGGTGAGCTTCAGCACCGAAAGCACGACCAGGGTGAACTCCGATATTTCCTGAAACTGAGGACATAGAACTGAATGCTCCACCTAGATCTGCTCCACGAATTGGTGGTGCAATATAATTAGCTTCCATACGAACTGGTGCTGTCTTAGGAATTAAGTGAGCAACCTTGGGTGTGGAAGGCATTACAGGGCTTGGGCGAATGGGTATATTCATTAGTGGTTGAGTGCGAGGGCCGTGTGCACGACTTTCTGCAGCTAACTTCTTAGCGATACCAGATCGGTCAAAGCCAGAAATAGTTGCGGCTGGGCCACTGTTTGCTCTCATGAACTCGGTCATCCTTAGATCTTTTTGCGCGCGTAGAGCGGCACTAGGAGCTAACTGTGCAGAAGTTGGTCTAAAAGCTGCATGGTCAGCCTCGAATCGAGGGTCGCCACCAAAGTTGTGTGAAGGTCCATGATTATTAACTGAACCTATGTAGTTCTCAGCCTTCATCGGCTTCATGCTTGAAACATCTACTGTTCGGCCTGGACCATATATCTCCATTGTGTGAGATGGTCTACTATACTGGGCTGAAGGAGTCCAGTTACTTGCACGAAGATTATAGCGAGAAAGATCTTGATCCTTGCGCACATAATCTGCATCTAATCTAACTCGAGAGCGTGTAGGTGTTTGAGGGGCTGCAGGTAATGGTGTGTTAGGAACTACTCCTTGTCCAGCTCCGTGACCAGCAGCGAAATCAGAAAGTGAATATTGGCGTGGGCCTGGAATATTCAGTGTAGGAATGTTAGGTAATACTGGAGGTGCGGGTCGAGGACCTGCTGCAACTAAACCTTGTCCTTCTGCATTGTGAGCAGGTAAACTGTTCTTTACAATGTTAATGGATGGGAATGCTGCAAGCCTTGGAGAATTGGGCAAATTTCTAGTCATAGAGTTACGATCAACGATTCGCATGATATCTTATATTCAACACGACTACTTAAAAGCTTCGTCTTTTATTGGAATTCTAAGTCGTGGAGAAATATACAATAAGGATCCGTATTATCTACTAACCTAAATTTTAGATTGAAATTTCTAATATCTGTATAATAATATTCGAACTCATCCTTTTCATAAGTCTCAGCATTGGTATATTTTTCATTATTAAATGACTTATTACCGCCTTCCTCATATTTGTAATCCTCACTTTTTACTTTAATAAGAAATCCTGGAGCAGTTTTTTTAAGAATCTTTTCAGCATTAATACAAAAGACAGACCCTAAAGGAATTAACTGAACTTCTGAGTCACCTACTACCATTGCATTATCAATAAGGAAACCTGGATATGATTTACTACGGAATGACTCTTTCGGTGAGGGGATCTTCCACAGCCCGTCCCTGTTGTCCCAATTCTCAGTTGATTTTAATTTAATCATATATTCATTGACACTAGATACTTCTTTTTCTAAATCTTCAATTAACCACCATCGAGAAACAGGATGATTTACTACTATGGGTTCTACTTGAGTTAATATATTTTCTTCTGGTAAATGACTCCAAGAATTAACGTCTACTCCTGATTCTCCAGTGCGCATCATAAATTCGGGACATTGAAAGACACTCCATTTCTTAGATCGCGCATTATAATCTAATAGTAAATAAACTTTGTTTCCCCAATCGATAACTCGCTCCTCGGGTTTAGGAAAACCATATTTTTGTTCGAAGATATATGGATGCAAATTCATATAATCAACAACTTGAATTTTACTATCATAAATTCTTGCATCCAAGACCTTGGGTTCGAACTCTATGAACAAACTCTCAGTTGAAATTACAAAATCTCCAGGACTATATTTTGGAGAACTCCGCATATCGTTTATAGCTCGCACTACGGTAGCCATGTAAGGAAGTAAGGTAATCACCTATTTATGCTTTTAACATAAAGAATGCGCCACCGGCGATCATGACAGCCACACCAAATCCAAATAGTGGACCTCTAGGTTGTGCCTTCGATTCTTCGGCTGAAAACTCATTGTCTTCAAGACCCGCGTAATTCATTTCTGGAGGATTCCATGAAAGCATTGTATCTGGAGATTGCTCTGAATTGAATGCTCCTCTAATTCCATTAAGATCTTCAGAAGCTAAATAACTTCCATCAGTTCCCATATCAGATTCGGCATAGGGATCGAAAGGCTTAAAGCCCATATTACTAGCAACGAATCCGGCTTCACCAGATAGACCAGAAATGGGATCTATCGTGGCTAAATGGGAGGGAACTGCGGTATCAGAAAATGCCATATTATTTTGGCCAGCTAATCCTGTAGAATGTGTAAGATGTGATCCCTCTGCACCTACTACATTTGTGCCTGACTCTCCCACTGGGCCTGCGTGTATGTTTCCACCAGAATGTTTCACTCTACGGTCTCCTCGGATCTTTCCAATTCTAATATATCCTGATTCTCGGAAATACTCTGGTGCGTATGCTACTACCTCTCCTCGCTGTGCTGCGTTTACTCCTTGAAGAATACGCTTAACACGCTCGCGGTCAGTTCCAAAAGATAATTGTTCCTCTAATGCTTTCAGATCTCGAGAGTTAATAACATTGTGAGTCAAATAAACTGCAGCTTGAGATAATGCCTCCTTATTACAGGCAGCTGGTCGCTGTGTAATTAGTGTAGTTCCATAGCCAAGTCCTCTACCCAGTTTACAAAGCCTAACTATAGAATTAAATGAAATAGGTTTACCTTGTTGTGGAACGAAATCTTGACATTCTTCAAAAATAGTCATTAAAGTTTTCTTATGGCTGAGTCCGATCTTTGCATTAATTAAAGCTTCGCAGTAATCAGAAATTAATAGTTGTTGTTTAGGTAGGGTGCAGCTTCCTACATCAATAATTAATGATTTATTTCCATTAGCTAATTTACTAACTAATAAATTCATATCTAATGTCTCATCCTCACGGGGACTTATAGATTCTACATTGGGTAGTGAATCTAATCCTAAGTGTGCGGAAAGAACATCGAAACAGACGAATTGTAGTTTTGCCTTCTCCATTTCTTCCATTAAGACTCCAGCAGTGTAGGATTTACCGGATCCTCGCTTCCCAGTAATGAAAATTACTTGTGAAGATATAGATTTTTCACCATATGCGGGAAACTTAATGTGATCGCCTAGGGTTATGTCCGTCATAATACTCAATAGTTACTCCGCACACCTGTTATTTAAGACTTCACACATAAACAGGATATTTATTTACTGGTCTTGCCTGTGCATCTCTGTTTTCCTCTACCCTGGCATATCTCAACGAATTTTCCAGCACCTACTACGGTATCTGTATCAGGATTCCAAAATAACCCGAAAGATGTAGAACAATCTTCGGTTTCATATTGACTTCCATAATATTCTTTAAGTTGACGACGGCAACTATTCATGGCTTCAAACATTTGCCGACCAGCCGGAAGCGCGATATCACCTTCAGGAGTTATGGGGACTGTAAAACAATAAAAAACTGGTCCATATTCCCTAAATTGCTCATCCCAATGTCCAGTAGTATCAGATCTTGGTCCGTCAGCTTTCTGGCCCACTGTTATGTCATCATCGGCAATCATGAAAGTAACACAGCTTTTAACTTTCCATTTTCCTGAAACAATGAAGTCATTCATATTATTTAAAGCAAATTTCATAGCTTGTCCAGCACTGGTTCCACCTTGTGGTTTAAATGGAGAATTGGTTTCTCCATCAGGGGCGTTGGAAAGTTCAGGAGGATTCAGAAAAAATGATATTGCAGCATCATATTCATTCGAAGGACCAGGCCAAATATTCCACGATGAGTTATCATATCCTACTACTTGAAAATAATGTCCTTCTTTTTTGCAAGTCTCTATTATACTAATACAAATTGATTGAGCAAGTTCCCAACGCTTCATAAGTGAAAACCCAGGCTTTACTCCCATATCTTCTGCGCCCATGGATCCAGAACAATCACAAATAAAATTAACAAAGGTAGCTTCCCCTTCTGTCGGTTTTCCTGATGGCGTAGGTTGATCTACTCGTTGCAGAGGATTGCCTTCGAACATTCCAGGCACCACAGATTCAGGAATTAATCTGGATTCAGGATCTATTCCTGGCATCCAGCCGCGTCTACCAGTAGGTTCTACAGGAAATTTAATTTTCTTAGGAGCTGGGAATATCATTTTATTAAGTGCTTTTACAATTACTTCCAGAGGATTTATAAACTCCGGATAGTCACCATTGGATGGCTCTATCTCATTTTCTGCCATCCACGCATATGGATCCTTAGCGATTACTGATGCTTGCTCAAATGACCCACTCATACTTCAAGACCCTCCTTACTTCCTCAGTTATTTAACTATTTATTTCTTCCTTTTCTTTCCGGAGTCTCTAGCTCCAACATCCATTGATTTCCCTAGCCCTACTGATCCTCCTGTGCTGTAAGTAGCCTTTAGCATAGCTTTTCCGTATTTCACCATACTGCGATCATCTATTCCCCAATTAGGACACACTCTAAATCCAGAGGATGTAGTAAAGGGCTCCCATTCCTTTCCTGGACCATGTGGTGGTGGCGGATAGTCCGCCAGCTCATGGACTAATTCGGTATCAAAAGCTTTTTGTGTATAATACGGTGGGTTGGCATTTACTAATGCTGTTCCTGAATTAACCCACCCTCTAGCTGATCTATAATTCATAACTCCTCCTTCATCAAAGATTTCATTACAAGTTTGGCAACGCATTACAGTATAAACTGTCATCATGGATTGATCTATAGTTCGAATACCACTTATAACCTCATGAGTAGGTATCAATTTCGTTTGCGCTCCGGCAACTAATTTAGTAACTTTTCCATTAAGGGTGCATATAGGTAATTTTACTTTCCTTATCAAATAAGTGGGTAAGAAACAAGTGTTTCCAGTGGTTACCGTTGGAACAAATGTTGTTTTCCCAGAATCTGATTTGAGTTTAACTCCGCGAAGCTTCCTCCAAAATTCTGTAGAGAATACTGATTCATTCCCACTAGATGTTGAGATTGAACAAGGAGTCCCTGCTAGAACAGGTATTAATCTTTCCTCTAAGTGTCTCTTAGATAAAAACTCATCCGTCAATATATGATCTGCGGAACTAGTGACACGCCGGTCACGGTGGCCGAAAGACATGAATCTATAGCTACCCTTTGGGAAGGTATTAAGCTTTTTACAAAATGTTTCTAACCATTCTTTACCTTCTTTTTCCTTTTTATTTATAAAGAGATAACGAGGCACTAAATCACCTGCAGTGTTTAACACTTCAGATGAATAATCTACCCATCCCTGATAATGATTAACCATTAGAACCCCCCTTTCACTGGATCCTTCAAATGTTATTTGACTAACTTCGTCTTTAACTATTCCATTGGCATATTTAGTTATTATATCTACTATATCCTCATCTCCAGCATCTATCAGATCTTGAACAGTAGTTTTTTTCTCTAGTAGTGTATCTGGAGTAAATTCCCCTTGAGCATTTAATTCATCACAATCTACTTGCTCTAGAGCCTCTGTTATTTGTGGATCATTTGGACACAGTTCTATACCACTAGTCTCAACTGGAAGTTCTGAAACATCTGTTATAAATGATTGAAGTGAAAATTTAGCTGGAAGATATAAACTGTATTGATAAGACTCATCCCGATGTTCTCTAGGTCGCATTTCTAATGTAACTTTGTAAATTGGAACTCCAGCGTATTTCTTTGGTTGAAATACGCATGGTCCAAATCTTTTATGGCAAACACACTTCCCTGCAGCTTGGCAGTCAGGATGGAATGGCAATGGATTTGGGCTAGTAATAGTTGGCATCATAGTATGCAGTTCGTTATCATATCGTCTTTTATATCTAATTCCATGTTGCTTACCATATTTATCTCGAGACGTGCACCAATAACTAGTTCCTAGATCTTTCGTGATCTTAAAATCTCGGGAACTTCCATCATAATCTATTTGATGAGAATCAGCTGTGCATACATATCTTGTGGGTGCGGGCCACCTTAGAAGTTGCATAGTAGATATAGGAAATTGCTTCACCCATGGCTTCGCTATACAATTTAAATCATTTGTAACCATTAATTTACTACTACTATATGCTATATTAAGGCTAGGAATTTCATTCATTATATTTTCCGCTTCCCGCTGGTGCCAGTCTCTGGAATATCTCCACCGGTTGCGCGGGCGCGTGGTCTGTGTTGATTGCCCTCTTTCGTTTTTTGAGTATTCAAATGCGGTCGGCGTAACAGATACAGATTTAACAACCTGGCCCTTGTTTGATATATTGGCGAAAGTCTTGTGCGTCCTTTGATCGACTGAATTTTGTCCATCCTTTTGTCTATTAGCAAATAATTGATTTATATTTAGTGTGCGTGTAAAATGTTCTGCATAGGAAGATTTCCCACAGCCTACTTTCGTAAAGTTCTCTTCTCTACAGTTATCGCAGTAACCTGGTTTTTCTTTGTGAGTTTTATGACATGAATCACAAGAGTATACTGTATTACATTTAACTCTTGCTAAAGTTGGATATGTTCCTCCAGAGGATGATTTAAAGCCACCTCCTTTAGTATATTTTGTAAAAGATAATGCTTCATTGGCCATCGATCCTGGCTGGTAGTAACCTAGATATTCAAATTCCCATAGATTCATCCAATCCCTTCGAAGACAATGTGGACAAACATATATGCCTGTTTCGAATGCGTCAGCCGGAAGAATAGCTCGGTATCCTTTAGAGAATTTCAAAATATTATTGATAATTTGTTCAGTATGCTCTACGAAATGTCCAGTAATAGTTGAAAGACTCTTAGATTCTATATCTTTTGGATTTTTCTTAGATGCAGCGAAAACAAGTCTAAAGTTTTCCTTTAGTATTTTTTTACCTTTCTCTGAATTAAAAGGATTTGTTGCATAGCCCATATTATTTATCTCCTTTTATTTTAAATGAATTCAAATATTCCGGCCATAGTTGGTGCATAAGCATCAATCCAGGCATCACCGGCTTCATAACCAATTAGTGGTTTATTAGTGTGAGAATTCCAACCGTGATTTGCATAGTGACCTCCCCAACCATTTAAGAGTAAATGAACAATTTGTATTCTATTGTCGTCTCCCCCAATTTTCTGATCCCAACTATCTGCTGTTTCTGATTGATTCCAATGCCCCCAACAAGAACCACAATGAACTCCTGTGAGTGGAGAAATGTCATCAAAATATCTAACTTCATACCACTTACCTTCAATCTTAATTTCCAACATAGGTTGATAATATGATGTATAATTAAATGGTTCTGGTTTATTAGAATCTTTCTGCTCCTTTTTTAAATCACTCATAGTTTTTCCATCATATGTCTTAATATCGTCAACAGTATATGTTTTACGGGTGTTTAATTTAGGATACTTGCTCCGCCCCCCTATCTCTCTAAGCCTCACCTGTCTATACTCTTTACCTTGTTTCTCACAAACAGAATGTGCTAACGATGGAAAATATTGTTTACCTCGTCCTAATCCTTGATGAAGCTGCCATAATGGTGCATCTACTGGCAGATCTGCGGCAAATCTATTATCTGATATGATCTTTCCAGAATAGGTTCTTAAATTCTTTAATAATTCTGCATCTTTTAAAAGATTATGACTTTCTCTGATAAACATAGATAGATGATTCCCAAACATCATAGAGGATTTATATTTATCTTTTTCTTCATCAGTGAGTCTTGTGGAAAGAGCTGTCCCGTTCATCACATTATAATTAACCATAATATCTGATATCATATTCATCCACATACAAGCGGCGTTAGGATCCACAGGAATGTCTTTCAGCGCGACGGCCCAAGAAACTGCTGATTGTCCTGGATGAATATTATTGTGTCCAATCTCGTGAGCTAAAGTAAACCCTGCCACGAATTGAATTGCTTCATCAACTATTCTTGCATCAAAATTATGATAATTCTCTGGAATACACATTGCCATGTATTGTGGAGGTAAAAATATCTTTCCCATGTTTGTTGCAGGGCCATGATATCCGGATCCTATAGAGAAATCAGTTATCGATCCTCCATTGTTTAATGATACAGAAGCTTGCTGTGGTAAAATATATGTCCACGCATCTATCATAGCTGATGGTGCATTTTGTTCCGCTGTATATTGAGCGTCGGCCATAGCTTCTTCAAAGGAGGAGTGAATACTCATGTATTCAAGCCCCTTGGGTGCTCCTTCTAATGGCCTCTCTAAAATATGAACCATATTGTTTTACATCTGCTTCAGTTATATTTCCAGCATCTATAAAAGGAGGGAGATCTTCTGCTCCGGATGATCCTGAACTATAAAACTCTTGATTATCTATAGCTACAAAAGTTCCGGGAAAATCTAATTTATTTCCGTCCATCACCGAGTTCTCTAAGAATCCACTTGTTATTCCATATGTTGATACTAATGAAACTGTCTTAGTCGCAGTCTCAGTATTGTCATCGATATTAGCTGCAGCCCATACCCATAATCTTAGATCATCTCCTGGAATTCTTGTAGCATCCATATCAATTAAACCTTTCTCCTTCATTAGCATTAAGAGAGAATTGGCTCCTCTAGAATTAGGGTGGTGCTGTATCTCGAAACAAAAGATTGCACCCTTCTCTTCAAATACTTCTTTCATCCATGGTGAAGGTGATACCTTTTTAATAGCATCTGCGGGCTTCATGTCTGGATTCTCTAAGATAGATTCTAAAGCCGATTCTATCTCTTCCATTGTTACACCGAAATCTAAATTTGTTTCCATTATAGTTTTTGAGGGTCCTGTCTTAATAACTACTCCTGTCCCAGCATAGGGGCTGAATTTATCAGTTACTGCATCACTAGCAGCTAAATATCCTCTTGGAGATCTGGCTGTTTTCGGGTTGATAGGAATGAAATTATTAGATTTATCTTTCTTGTGTTGATAGGATCCAGTAATTCTCATCTTTTGATTAGACATTTGATAAGAGAATTTAGAGGATGCCTTAATTTTGGCAAGATCCCCATAATCCTCATCTGGAATCAACTTTTTGATATTGAAATCTTCATCCATCTTCCCGAATAATTGTCCAAAGCCACCTATTGCATCATTATATGTAGAATTCATTGCTACTCCAGGATTGGGCTGAATAATATAGTTTGTGACTAACTCACTCTCATTCTTCCACATAACAGATGAAGATAACGCATAAGGCACATTAACTGTCTCTTCGGGATTCAAGTTAAAGGTAGCTCCTACGAATGCTTGAATTCTCGATTCTAATAATCCTAATAAATATGTTCTATCATCTGTGAATAATAATGGATCGTTAGATATCTCTCCACGCAAGTAATAATAATCATAAAGACTGTAATCTAGTTGAATAGCTTCTCCTGTGCTTGAAACCTCTGAGACAAGTGGATTTATGTTTCTGGTAGGGGCGTTCATAGCCTTGAAATAATTATTGTATCTAGTCTGATAAGTCTGTCCATCGTCTTGGCGAAGACAATTTCCTTCATCAGCTTTCTTTTCTTGTTCTACTACCATGGCCGCAATGTGCCAATGAATAGGTGTAGTGTTATTAGACTGTTCTACTGCCTTTTTACCATTAATAGATTCCTTCAAACTATGTAAAACGTTTTCTTCATATTCAGCAAAGTTCCCTGCAGATTGCAATATAGAAATACACCTTTGATAATATGCATCCCATACATCCAATAATGTGTTTTTCCTATTTTTATCATATGGGTTGCTGTCTTCTTCTGCTAATGGATTCCATACTCCATCTTTGGGTTTCGTCCCCATAAGGGGGTTTGATTTAACATAGCCAGCTACAATCAATTCCTTAATTAGCTCTTGTTCTGATGTTAAGGATCCCATAGCACCCTCTATTAAACCTGTGTCTCTACCTTTTGGGTCATCTCCAGCTCTAGCTGGACCCATACGATGCCCTACTACATAGGGTAAAGCATCTAAAATCTCTGTTCGTGTTACGAAATCTTTTCCTCGGAGGAATGCGAATGCTCGTGAAAGTTTAACTAATGATTTAGTGACTCGGTAACCTAGAACTCTCTTGAATAATGTTGGTGTTTGAAGTTTTGTCTTATCTTCATTCAACTTTCCGAAAGCTTCCGCATTGTTGGCAAATCCAGGAGGCACATCACCCTGTAATAACGCCGTGTTAGATGCTTTAGATATGTCGATCAATGGACTCGAGTGAATTCTTTTAGAATCTGGTAACATTAGCTCTCTATCATTTCCAGCCTGATTCTGAGTTGGTTTAGTCATAAATCTTTGAGTAAACATTACTGAAAGGAATGAGATATCTCTCAAACCATCGTAATTATTTAAGTCTCCGCCCGTGTTGTTGAATTTAATATTATCAACTTGTTTCCATAATTCCATCAAGTCGTTAATTCTTAATGATTGCGCCTTATCTGGTGAATCGCTCGCAATTCCTATTTTAGAATCGAAGATAATTCTATCTTGTGGTTGAGATATTGCCTCCTTATCCATAGACTTTGTGGAAATACTATCTGGATTATACTGAGCGTTTAATTGAATATAACGTTGACCTAGAGTAACGGTAGAGAATAATAATTCCATGTCGATACGATCTACGAACGCTAAATCATTTCCTTTTTGGTGAGGATTAGTATCCATCCAAGCTACGAAACTTGGAGATCTGAAAGATCGTCCTCTATATTCCACTTCTTTCTCAGCAATTAGACCTAGTATAGCATCTTCTACACCAGATTGAGATCGGTTGGCCTCGTTAAAGAACTTGACTGGTTGTGTGACTACTGGTCTTGGAATCGGCTCGAATTCATAACTGGAAATTGTCTTGGATTTATCAATAGGATCTTGGCGTGAAACTTGTCTTATATCCATTCCATAAAGAACCTCATCCGCTCTCTTATCATAGTCGATCTTTGCTGTTCCGATTTCTCTGAGCATTTCACCCTTAATTTCAGTCCAACCTGCACCACCACCTTTTTTACTTACTCGATTATCATAATAATGAGTCATTAACCATTCTCTTAAGTCATAACCTTCATTGCGCCCAGCATCTGTTCGAAGATTTAATCTAGTCACTTCGTCCGCCAAAGTAGATCCATCAGGAACGGTAATTCCTGGTATTAATATTCTACCATAATTAACTGTATTCAATGCCATATAATCTGCCTTTTCAAAGCCGGGTTTCTTTTTTAGCTCCTCTAAATCTGGGTGTTTATCTCCCTGTGTGATTCTTCCATCTCCGTTCGCAAAGGCTTCAAGACCCAGGTTGATCGGCAAAACATGGTATGCGAAATATTCGGACCCATCTAGAGAACTCTTTTTTGTTTCTCTCCATACCCATACATTTAATAATGCGTTCCGGAATTCTGCTGGTTTCATGCTACCAATTTTTCTTTTCAGCATTTCTCCTCCAGTAGTCTGTGGAACAAGATATTTCTGCTGCAAGAATGTATTATCAAACAGATAGGATCCGGAAACTGTGGTATCTCGATTGTCTTTATCCTCCATCAATTTTCGATTTATCTTCGCTCCGGTTTTGTCATCATAATTATACCATTCAGTGAATCTCCAATTATTCCAGGCAACTCTAACTCCCTCAACATCGTTATTGAGGTATGCGTCATATTCTTGACCTTTTAGGAATTGGAAGAATGTTGATTCTTCATCTTTTGGATTTATGGGAATAAATCTATTTTCTGCGTCGAATCCGTAGCTGTTAGCCAGTAGCAAACCAGCTGATTCTACGACAGTAGTTTTTCCTGTTCCTGGGATACCTGATAATCTGCAGGTTGAATCCTTCATTAACCATGCTGCTATGAATGCTTCTGCTTGACGTGGATCATCGAAACCGAAAACAGTAGATAGGCTTCTATTAATCCTTCTAATATTGGCTAATCTCTTAGCTTGTCGTGCTCTCGTGTCGTCATCTTCTTTGTCCCTGGATTTTAATTTTGCAATATGATTAGATATTACCTTTTTAATTTTTTCATCACTAAACTTGTCGGCTGGAGATAAAGAATACTTCTCAAGAGATGATATTACTTGCATTCCTCCCATCGAATCATTTGGAGTTATCGGAAATAAATTTTCATCCTCTCTATATTGAAGGAACTTAATCCCATCTTTTGTTCTTCCACCAAAAACAAGTGCATTATTGGCATTGTCTATAGTTTCTATCCCTGCTATATTGAAGTTTTCCTGTAGCTCTTTTAGCAGTTCATCTCCTAAATAAGTAGATAGTAAACTATGGATCATTTTATTATCTGGATCTACGCTTTGTTCCTCAAGGGATTCGTCCAGTGTGCCTGACTGTTCCACTAATTCTTTAATCAATCCACTTTCAGGAATTATTTGCTCCGTTAGCTCTTCGGATCCCTCTATAGGTTCCGTGTGCTTCCATTCTTTAGAATCTGGATCAAATTTACTAATATTTCTCTTTCTATCTGCCATCTTATTCACGCTCCTTCCACAGTAATTTGAATTTAACTAATCCTAAATTTGGATCTGGGTTGGGTAAAATTACATTTAGATTTCCTTTGTTGTCCTCAAAAATAGCTCCGCCAGTTCCACATTCTATTAGCTCACCAGTAGAATCTTCATATGACATCAACTTCATGATATTAACTGGAATATTCTTCATTGTTCTATCTACTCTCATTTGTTCAGGTAGTTCTGCAGCACTGAATCCAGTCCCTGCATATTTCTCAACCGCTATTTGAGTAATTAATCCTGTGAGTTCTTGTTGATTATTCATTTCTATAGCTGAGAATCCTCTATTTACTTCATCAGGCATAATTATTGTTTCTCCGCTCACGAATTCTATCTTAGCTTGATCGCCGTCCCTAGACATCCATATTGAAGAAATTGACTTTCCAGATCCGGCCTTCGCAGGTGATAATTCTTTAGTAATTAATTCGCCAGTAACTGGATCATTAGTAATAGATCTTAATGTTAAATATCTTTCATCACAAGGAAATACTAGTTTTTCTGAATTGAATTCTCCTGTTGTATAATCGAAACCAGTATAGGTATCTGTATTGGATACTACAAATAACTCTAAGTCTATATATTCCTTAGTCATATCAATTTCTTTGGCTGTCGACGCATCAAATGGAATTGCCTGGAACATTAAGGGAAGTTTCTTGGCTAACGAATCTGCATTAAAGTAATCGACCTCTACTTCAGTTCCGAACACTGTCCAAGCATCAGGGTATGAATCCATAATTAATTCATTTGGAGGATATGTAACTAAAGATCTCTGATACCAATCTGCTGCCATATTAGTATCTATTATGCTATGAATTGCTATATCTGGTGCATCTCCACGAATGTCCGTCATTATATTGATTGGAAGAATAAACGAACCCTTTCCTTTTCCAACTTCTACTTTTACTTCTGTGGCCCCCTCTTTGAACCATTCATCAACTTTTGTGGTCATTCCTCCATTTAGATTATCAGGAATCTGATTAATAACTATCGTTCCTATACTTGTATATAATGCAAACTGAATTCCCTTTGATGTATCGTTATCTATGAAAGAAAATCTGGAATCTTTACCCACAGTTACGGCATCCTTATCTCTATCCCACTTATATTCTTTCCACTCTGGTTTACTTTTGCCATTAGTATTAATTAATAATGTAGAACCTGCTTTGAATGCTAATTGAATAACTTTGGGATATTGCTTAATAATATTGGTTGGAGGTGTAACCTTCTTTTTCATAGAACCGATCATACCATTTTCCCAATCTTTCATAATTTTATTATAAAGTCCTTGATCGGGAGTTATATTTAATACTACCCAACTATTACCCATTAAAAATATGGAACTATCTGTAAAATCATTAATTGTTACCTTAACTCCTTGTGGACTAAATTTCCTCTTTGGCCTCGTAGGTGTTTTACCTGTCGTAGAAGTGAGTTGTGCACTAGCAATTGGTTTAGCTACTACACTTTTCTGCTTAGTTGCAGTGGATTGTGCAGGGACAGCCCCTAATATTGTAGCCATAGTGGGGGAGGGATCATTAATAACTGACTCGATTATATTATTAAACTGTGTGGGGGACCCTTGACCAGCTGTCCAGAAACCTATATTGGTATAATCTGGATTTGTTGTTGCAATAGTAGATGGAAATTCTGGGTTGGGTTTAGGGGGGTGCATTCTTCCTCCAGCTTTAGATGCGTTTCCATATTGAGATAAAGACCTAATAACCCATAATACGGGTCTAGCCTTGTCTGTGAATGATAATACTGCACTAGGATCATTTATCTGTTGCCAAAGTGATGGAGATCCACTATTACCATATTTATAATCTACTGAAGGGACTTTAACTTCTACTTCTTTATTAATGGTTGCTAAAGAGGAGTCTGGATTTTTAATAGCATATAATATACTTGTTAGTGGATACCCGAAATACCTAAATGGTCTTTTTCCAGAATACTTCTTGGAGTTATCTGGATCATTAATTTCTTGCTCCCATTTACTTCTAAAGTAGAAATATAGTAACATATTTTTCCTGTCTGAAACACCTTGTGCTATGCCAGCTCCCATAACTAGATTGCGTATGAATACATAGGGCGTATTCCAACACCATAACTCAGCTCCGGCATTTCTTCGACTTAGGTTAGAATTTCTAGTTGAAGCTAACAAACCAGTTTTGTCATTAGTTATTTGTTTAAGTGCTTTCTGAGATAGTCCTAAATGATCAAATGCATTCTCAAAAGGAGTAATTAATTTAAGTGTCTTTGAGAGTTTCCCAGCGTTTGCAGAGTTATCCGTCCTATCAATTGTAGAAAATACGCTAGGTGTAGATAATTGTTCTTGCACCCCATCAAACCACTCACCATATGCGAACATAATAGAACTTTGTTGATCATCATTGATTTCACTATAATGGTGCGTCATAGATCCCATGTTAATGCCGGGAACTCTAGGCAATGTTGGAGAATTCTTTTTTATTGGTGCATATCCAGAATCCACAATTAGTTGTCTCATACTCTGATTGTAGTAGATAAGTTTAACATTCATATCCCAACCCATTGCATTAGAAACAGTTTTTCCATTATCATTAGTTATGATTCCTACTAGACCGATATTATCTTTATCATTGAGTGGAGGAGATCTAACAGTAGATAATAAATATTCTGGCATTTTTGAACCAGGAAATCCTAATGAATAGAGATAATCGGTTACTGCAAACCATTTTGTAAAGGACATAGTTTTCAATGGATCGAAAGTAGCCATACTAGGTAGTCCGGTTGCCTACTATATTAAGTTTGGTGTTCTATATCTGTCTTCCAGTATTTCTAAGATCTGCAATTATTTCTGCACGAGCAAAACGATATACCCTATCTAACCAATGAATTCTTCTTTTGAATAAATTAACTATCACCTTGATCTCGGGGTATCTCGACGAATAGATATCTAACGCGCGCACGAAGTCGATCAAGTTAGAATCTGCCCAAACTTTAATTCCTGTATCAGTCAGCGAGTCTATAAAATCCCTATCCATTAACATTTTATCTAGGATCACTAAATTAGATTCTGTTCCACTAGGAATATAATGTGGATGAAGATCCATAAATCTCTCAGTTAATTCTATATAACTTCTAATGTGAACTTTTCGAGCCCAGGATAACCAATCCTCCATGCGATTACTACAGTATCGAACCCAGACAGGATTCAATTTAATATCTTCACTCATCATCATCCGACTCCTCGCCAATTACTTCGTAATATTCTTCGGCAAGGTCGAGACCTAAGTCTTCTGTTTGATCTTCGATTACATCTTCGTCTTCATAGCCTTGTTCTTCAGCTTCTGTATCATTTAACCAAACTACATCTTCGGATTCCATCTCTGAGTCGGACAAATCTAAACCTAAGTTTTCAGCCATTTCTTCAGCAGTTTCTAGTCTTGTATTCAAGACCGGCTTGGACTCAAAACCAGGCACATTGAGGGGGTCATAAGTTTTTAAGTTCTTTGGAACCATTAACTCATTATCTGTGTCAAAAACTATTTTAGATGAAGCAGCTTGTTTCTTCTTCTCAGCTTCCATAGCGCGTTCTATTTCAGATAGATTTTCTACTACTGATGGAGCTACTCCTGATGCGAAAGCAGTAGTGGTTTCTGAGGTGCTATTTATTTTTAATTGTGTGTCGCTAGCTGCTACCTTAGCTGGATCCAACCCTGCGGCTCTAGCTAAATCTTCGAATCCTCTAATCAGCATATCTGGTTCGGGCATCATATCTGTATATGTGTATGCACTTGCAGCTGTCTTATATTCTGGTCCGTCTAGGACATCTGCCCAATCCACTCCATCGGTAAATGGATTTGCAGTTATGGGAATTGGACCATCGTAATAATTATTACTGGCGGCAGCATCTAAATCTGCATCTCCATCCTCACTAACGGATTCTCCAAACGAAAATTCATCACTATCAGATACTACATCATCAGTAACGAATAATCCGCTACCATCTCCTTGTGCTTCACGAATCTTAGCCAAGAATGCTTCATCTTCCTCAGATAATGCTTGAGTTCGTCCTTCGAAGTATTGTGCTGCATTTTTAATAACAGGTGCGACATCTCCAATAATGCTAGCCAAATCACCTACACCCTGCACAGCGGGCGATCCAGCAAACTCTGAACCGATCTCATATTTATCAAGGAAATTTAATAATGGAACTAAAACTTGTTGTGACATTTCTGGATCTAGATTATATTTATCTGCTAGCGTTGCTGCATCTTCTCCTTCTTTCAAGAATAAATCTAGCAAACTACCTTTTGGAACTGCCTTCTTAGGCTTTGTTTTGGGTGGAACATCACTTATCTTTCCGGTAACGTCTATAACTGGGTTACTTGCGTGTCCCGCAGGTTTAATGATGTCATCGAAGTCGCCCATATTAATTCCATCCTGATACTGCTATTTAACACTTCTGACTTACATATTCTCCAAGTATTCTTCTATTCCAGCCCTAAGTGCTTCAACCCATGCATCCAACATAGGTTGGTTGGGTTGTCTATTCTCTTTTGGCTCGATTTCTGTAGCTACTACCCGAAGTGTATTAGATAGTAATCTTTGTGCAAATAATGTATCTTCATCCTGTGTATCTAAAGCGGCTTTAGATATGAAAGTAGATAATTCTTTAGTAACTCTCCTAAGTTCTCTCTCTCGACTAGTTGTCTTCAATCTCATTATATCAAATAAGAATTCTGATTCTACTATGGATATCAATCTTTCTTTCGTAGATAACTTCTCATTATCCATAACTACTAAAGTATTTCGGAAACTCGGAAAATAAGTATCTACAACTCTCTGATCTTCAATTCCAATTATATTCATAAATCTTTTGAACTGGCGTTTGAGTGTGACCTCGCGCTCCATCTCTAATAAATCTTTGTAACGATCTAGAGTGTTTTTCTGTTTTAACAAGGCTTCTAATTTAATTAATTGGGGATTAGGATCAGGAATAATTTCTTCTTCTTCTTCATCTTGTTCAAACTTATAATCTTTCATACTCATTTTTGACTAACCCTCCTTAGCTTAATCATGGGGCAAAACGGGATCCGCCCTGACTTGACTGATAGTCGCTAAGGAATTTGAAATCTAAATCATAAGGATCTCGAGGATCCACATTTGGTTTCTGTGCCTTTGTTTCTTCTCTTTCATCCTCAGCTCTTTGAATCCTTCTTGTTTGGTGTCCAATTGTTGTTTCTGCTTCCCTTATGCTAGCCTCTAATTCGGCCATCTTTACATTAACATCATCTATTTGACGCTTATAATATGTCATGGAACCTATTACTCCGATACCAATTCCAGCTATTGCTCCAATAGCAAACGCCTTCATAGGACTAAATGCGGCTCCAATAACTACTTTATCTTCTGCACCCATTGTCTCCGATCCTGGAACGATTCCCCTAGTTTGCATTTCGGCAGTTAATTTTAATAAATCTGCCTGGAAAGCTGATAGGTTATCTGCTTCTAATCTAGTTTGTGACATTGCACCTAATGTTTCAAATAATTCTGTATCGCTCATCTTGTCTACGGACTTCGAAGCGGTTACTGATATTTGTGGTTCATCTTCTGAATTTTTAACTGCTGAGGATCCGGACACAGGATCGACATTTACTTGTGCAACAGCTTCCGCTTTCGCAATAGTTTCCGCATCTAATGAGTCTGAGTCTTCTACAACTTCTTCCATTGATTCTTCTTCGCCTTCTGCGGCGAATACACGCATTTCCTCTGTAGAATTAATGATGGTATCCGTAATTTTCTTAAATCCACGAATCCCTTTTCCACGCTGACCTAGAACATATTTGCCAGGACCTGTCATTTCTGCTAATTGTATAAACATAGGAACAGTAATTTCAGTTTCGGAGCTTAATAAATCTTTTGTTCCGGATCCTTTGATACCTTTCTGATAACGGCGAATGAAGAATACCATGTGAATGGCTACTTGTTCTTACTATTTAATAGATTCGGATATCTATCCGAAAAAATCGGATAATTAAATCAAATCATAAACTCTTACTACGACTAAGAGTGATAGAGTAGTAGTAATAACGGACATGATGGTTCTAATCATAGCAGATTTGTGCTCGTGATCCTTGTGCCACTGTTCTAAATCTCTCATTATCTCACGACCAGAGCGTAGCGATATCTTCGTAAACTTGATTTACATTAGTAGTATCCATAGTTTCTAAAGCGATCACTGTAGCTGTGATCTGTGATAATTTTAATTCCCTCATTTTATCGTAAATGCCCATATCGCTGGCTCTCTCTTGAAAACCTTTCTGAGCTAAATAACGCTCTAATTGAAGTAAATCTAATCTCCACCTAATTCCGCCCTTTCTATCCTTAGATTGTGCATGACGGAACATAGGACGATTACGAAGGATTCCCACCACTTCTCTTGAAGTGTATCTTCGTGGTTTATGAGATACCATAAAGGAAGATATCTCTGTAGAATATCCATAACCTGTGTGAGCCAAAAGATATTCGACTATATCGAAAACTAAAGTTTCTGTCAAGGGTAAAGGGCGTTGCCTTTTATCATCATTAACCATTCAATCACCTCAATCCCAATCTGGAACAGCATCATCATCAGGAGTGTCAATGTGAATGCACTCTTCATCTTCACGGCAATTATCACAAGTGCAAATCTCTGTCTCAAAGTTTAAATAATGCTCCATGATACTCTCATAATCTTCAATACTTGTTAAACTTATAAAAGTATCTTGAAAAAAAGCAAAGTTCTCAATATACTCCGTCATCTTTTTCTTCATAAACAAATCTTTCACTCAGTTCACCTCATTCTTCTTCGGAATCTCTTGCTTCTATTTGTTTAACGACTCTTTCACGAGTTTCTTCAGGCAGAGAATCAAATACTATTTGATGGAGTTCTGTCTTGTAGGCTTCTTTGGCCTCATCCAAAGTCATGCCCTCTCCCTTTTTCTCCAGAATGAATTTCTTCTTTTCGCTTTCGAATTGCATTAAATTTAGAATAGACATATTTTCAATAGATAAATCATGAGTCACATAGGGGTTTGCAAAAAGATCCTCTATCTCATTACCTAATGACTTCGGGTCTGGCATACTTGGTGATACGAATTCTTCTAAGTCTTCATCTAATGCGTGACCTGTGCCACCCATCCTTTCAATAAATTCCGCAGCACTTCTTCGTGTAACATATAATCCGACCCTAGGCCAGTATCTTGTTTCCTCCGCTGAACTACTCATGATACTTTATTATGATTACTACCTATATAATACTTCTTTCATGGCGACAACTCTAGCAATGAATAATTATTTTCAATAGCTTCCATAACATCTTCTAATTCTTGCGTAGGAGCTTGGCCATTAATTATATAACTATGCCCTGTTGCGATCTTAAATTCAAATACCATTCTTAGATAACGAGATTCAGGGCCGGGAATAGATGACATAATTACACCGGCGTAACATAAATCCAACATTTCCAATCACTAGATTGCTCGTCGTTTTTAACAACGAATATACGAGAAGTAGTCAAACCACCAGCAGCACGAGCGGAATCGGAAATAAATCTACCCTTACATTCTAAGTTCCAAGGATCTAGAGCAAATCTTTTTCTATATTCTATTTGTTTACCTGCATTCATTGGAGTCGGCCGAATGAATCTATCTAATGTTTTAGGATCCAACTGAATATTTCCAATTATAATATGTAATCCCTTTCCGGAGCTAGAAATTCTATACCAGACATTACCTTGGCCAAATTCATAAGTCAAACTATCTAATGCGTGTTGAACTGTCTTATCTTGAAGATTCACACCATCCCAGTCGAAAGTTAATCCTACCATGCATCCTTTATGGTGAGTTCAGATATATAACGGTTCCTATCGATTATCGATATGTAATCCATGCAAGACCTAATAAGCCACCAACAATGAATCCACTCAATGTATCAAATGAAGATTGAGGCAATAATGTTAATGTCTCAGTGGGTGTTTGTTCTGTGCCACCAGGGCCTAAAATTGTTTCAGACTCAAAGATGGGGCTAAATTTTTTACATTTTCTCTCTTGTCGACAAGGATCCGTTAAATGGTCATACCATTCACCCCACTCAATACATTTTTGATCTATTTCTACCATA
>Ga0257123_1000440_pt1 | contig 33828 bp, 37 predicted proteins | sample SI106_135metaG_FD_190185 | JGI IMG/M metagenome (GOLD analysis project Ga0257123, IMG submission 190185) | Marine microbial communities from Saanich Inlet, British Columbia, Canada - SI106_135 | ecosystem: Environmental > Aquatic > Marine > Inlet | place: Canada: British Columbia | collected...
GTCGTTATTTTGTAAAAACTTTAAATATGCTTTCATTATACTAGACATATCATTAGTAATTAATAAATTAAAATAACAATCTGATACTTTTTCTTTTTTTAGATCTTCGTCAGAATCATCACTTATACCAGTTTTAGATAAACAGTCTTGATATTTTTTTACTTGATATATTTTACTAGTTTTAACATCAACAGCTTTCAGTTCATCTCTAAATCCAGCAGCTTTTAAAGCAGATAGAAATTGTTTAGTTGTTTTATTAAAGAAATAAACTTTAACCATATCTTTAGAATTTAACATCTTAAGCATAGTTAAAATTAAAGCAAGAGAAATCATCAAAGCAAAAGAAGTCATACCCAGAGAACTTACTTCTTTAACTTCCCACCCTAATAGTTTTTTAAATAAAGCAGGAGCAGCTTGAACTATATTTTCTCTATACCAATCAGAAGTAAAATAAGCTATTAAGTTTGAAATCCCTACCATTCCAATAATCGGATGTTTAAAAGAATCCCAAAAATTACGACCTATTTTTTTAGCAGTTTCTTTTATATCAGATTTAAAATTAGAAACTAGTCCAGAAGCCAATTCGTCAACTAGTTCTAATTTATTTTTATCAGATATATCATAATTAGTAATGATAGAACAATCATATAAATATCGTAAGCATACTTGTTCACTATAATAACTTATGTTCTTTTTTGTCTTCTTATAATTATTAGGACAAATAAAATCTTTCTTATTCTTATTAACGTGAACTATTATATCTTTTGAGATTATGGGGAATTTCTGAACCATATATCCCATAACATTCTCATTAGAATCAAGTAAATTTCTTACTTGTCCATTCTCAAGGACATATTTTAAAAACTCCATAATATTCCCCACAATCTAGGGTTAATTAAGAATTATTACGAGCTTCAAGAACTGCAATAGCACCTACACCAGCACCAAGAGCGCCACGAAGATTACTTACAAGAGCTTCATTTACTTCTACATTGAACTTTGCTTGTTCTGCAATAGATTCTAAATCAAGATTTAAATTAGAAGTTTCTTGAGCTTGTCCTTCAAGTCCTTCAAGATCAAGATTAAAATTTCCTTCATTAGTTGCTTGTTGTCCACTAACAGAAGCAATACTACGGTTTAAAAGTTCGTTTAAGTCTAACTGTGCCATTTTAATAAACTCCATTATTATTGTTTAATTAATTTTTGTCCTATACTAAGAAACAAAGGACTCGATCTATTTATATTTTTAAAATACTCATAATACCAAAGATTAGTTACTTTAAAAACTAACTTTTCGTCAGCTATTGATTGAGATATTAATAGCTCAACCTCATCTCGTTCGTTTGTTGTTGTAAGATACTTATCAGGATAGACCATCTTCCAAGCAAGATCTATTAGATCGCTTGGTAGATTTGGAATATTTTTTATGTTAACTGAGAAAGTCCAATGATGTAAATTATTATTATTCTCGCTTAATCTAGCTACTTCTAAAAGTTCAGATAATACAATTATTTTAGAGTACTTAGAATACATATTTTGTTCTTCTGGAAAGCTATCTGTAATAATAGACCCTTCCACCCAACTCATATCTACATTAATTCTTTCGATTCTGTTCCCATAAGGAACATCTACTAATTCAAAATTTATATTATCAAAAATAATTTGGTCGATTTCATAATCTAATTCTATATCTCGATTATCTCTATCTTCTAGTTTAGCTAATTCAATAGCTCCACTTTTCATATCCATACTAAAATGTAATTCATAATTACCTTCAGGAAGGAAATCATAAAGTACTACTCCATATGGAACATTAAATAAAAATTGATTAAGATAAGCTTCTTGATACTGATTACTGTCATCTATACCAGGAATAGTAAATATATAATTAAGAGCTCCGTCAGTCCTTATAGTCAATGGTCCTTCTGGGAACATAAACTTTAATTTATTATGTGGTAAAGTTCTTCTTCTTAATACTAAACCTTCTATACTTGTTTTACTTGGAATTATATTTGTTTTCTTTTCTGTTACATTCCCAACCGCATCGTAGATATTACGACTCCATAATCTTTTATTATCTATTAATATGTAGGGAGAATTTTTAAATACTGTTTTGATATTTTTCAGTTTCCTGAATTTGTCTTTTTCTCTGGTTTGGAGAACGAGCTCTTGTCCCATCGGACGATTATCTATAGTGCCTTCGAACCAGCAAGTAAACCACCCATTATCAGTTAATCTTACTTCGCTAATCTTTCCATTTATTATATAACCTTTTAACTCTCCAGTTATTTCATTTTTTTCGTAATCGTGGAATATTTCACCACTTCCAATTAAAACTTTGTTATCTATCATTGATTCAAAATCGAATTTTGTAACTTCTCCACTAAAGGACCCTGTCATTTTACCATTAACTTGTTCATTATCTTTACCTGTGAAAGGGATATCTGAACTAAAAGTAAAATCATTAATATTATCATCTCTATATAGTGGTATATCTATAATTTTAAAGAACCTATCATTTGGTTCTACGCTAGATACATTTATTCTACAATAATCTCTATCTCCTACTGGAACTAGAACATTATCTCTATTTATATTTATTTTATCTGGTCCTAACTCAGCATGTATATTAAAATGAGGATAGTGTAAGTATACTGGAATAGTCATTAAGTATTCAATACCAGTACTAACTTGAAATGTTTCTTGATTAGTATCAGGAGACATCTGTATTGTTATATCATTAAATCTTAATAACGGCTGAATTTTTAAACCGAAACTATAATCGATACTGTCTGTATATCTATTCTGTTTAATAAATAAATTATTTATAGTATCATTATTAATATCAAACAACCATTTATTAACTAAGAAATCATCAATTTCTAAAAAGCAAATATATTCATAAAAATGCATATATTTACCAACAGGCAAATAACTTAATAATTGGTGTTGAACGTCTAATGCTTGCATGTGATTCTGACAATTAATTACCATACTCACATTAAGATTAAATTGCTCTTCTTGTACTTTAAGTAATAGATCTTTATCTTCATTATATAATGCATTTATAGAATGTATATTTCCAGATCTATGTTGAAATACATAAGGATGATTATTGAACGGCTGAATTGATTCTAAATTAATAATTCCAGCAGGAAGAGAATATCCTTGTTCATAATCTAACTGTAATCCAGAATCACCAATATTTAATTGCCAATGTTCTATTGGTCTTCCATGAAGAACTTTATTATTAATAAATCTAGATAGACCAAGAAGAAGGTCTGAGTATACATTATGAACTCTCATATATTAATATCCTTTAAAACAAATTTGGAGTCTCTTCATCAAAACTAATTTTTTTCATTTTTCTAGAATATGTTAACTCGTACATTTTATTAGCTTTCGGTTCTCCAATTACTCCCAATTGCATAGTTAATTCTACTTCTCCTTTATTAGGAGTAGAAGGAACATCTGCTCTCATAGCAATAACTTCATATCCTATTTGAGTACGACTTCTTCCAACAAGTTCAAAAGCTTTACTTAATAAAATATCTTTATTTGTAGCAGATTTTAGAAGTGCTTGAAGTTGTCCATTTGATAATATTTTTTTAGCATTGGCTTGATTGATCATACGTTACCCCTCTAGAAAGCCTTGAACAATTCCAGTTACAGTTTTTCTATCATTATGTTTGTCTTGTTGTCTGGCTATTTTTTTAGCTTTATTAAACATTCCTTGAAGTTTCTTATCGTCGTCCATACCCTTCTCTCTAAGTTCTTCCCAGAAATTTTCTAAATCTCCAAATGCTAATTCTTTAGAAGCTTCGTGAATTAAACCGAATATATTCAATCCGTCCATTATCTAATACCCGCACTTCTCTTAACCTTAGTTCTTTCTCTAGCTCCAACTTTAGATCTTTGAGCTCTAGCACCAGCACCAGTTTTCATAGTTCTACCACGTTTAATAGCAGCTTTTCTATGCATAGCTTTTTCAGTACCTGTTTGATTTACATATCTAGTACCATTCCATTTTTTACCAGCAGCTTTACCAACAAGTTGTCTCTTCAATTTACCATCAAGAGTTTTAGCTTTTCCTTGATGATATACTTTTACTTCTTCTATTAAATCATTTATACTTTCTAATAACAATGACATTAAACTTTCTCCTTAGTATTTAGTATAAAGACCTTTTTGTTGACCTTTTTTCATTGTAATCTGTCTTTTCTTAAGAGCTTGTGCTTGACCAAAAGTATTTTTACTTCTGATTTTAGCGCCTTTAAGAGCAGCTTTAGAACGCATTTTAGTTTCAGCGGCAGTCATTCTAACACAGTTATTAGATTGTTTATCATATTTAAAGCCAGAAGGACATTTCATTTTAGTAACCTTAACACCGGCTCTCATTACTTTTTTCTTAGTAGCTTTTGTTTCTTCAACAAGCTCTCCGACAAGATTATTTACACTTTCTAAAATCGTTGACATATTTTAATAATCCTTATTTGTTTGAATTTTTCTTTTTAAACTCTTCTCTTTGTCTATTTACTTCATCGACAATAGATCTCCATTGTTTTTCCCTACCAATAATTCTATCCCAGTTTTGAATGAATGTTCTATAATTAGTTTCATCTAATCCAATATAAATATTAGAATTTAAATCTACTTTATTAATCCCACAATCTTTCCAGAACTTAGTATTCTTATTTTCATCTTTTACAATTAAACATTTTTTAGAATTAATAATGTCTAATTCTTCTGTTCTTGGGTAGTCCCAATTAAATGGAACTAGTACTATATTAGAGGGATACGGAACACTTGGTAATGCTGGGAAAACTGTCTTCTCAATAGTAATAGGCTTCTCTATAATAACTGGATCTGGTAGCATAGAACCAAAGCATCCAGACAGTAATAATGATAATATAATTAAGAGTATTGATTGTTTGATTGTTTTCATTATTCAAATACCTTAAATTGTTTAGCGACAGATTTATTCATTATTTTTAAAACTAATTCTCGATGTTTAGAGTTTTTTAGTTTAGATAGATTTCTACCGGCTAATTTCTTTTCTGCTTCTCTTAAATCTTTCGTGATAACGGCGGAATTTTTCTTTAGGTTAATTGCCTGCTTCTCAGAAAGCTCAACTATATATTCTTTATCTTTAATTGTATTTTTAAGAGAAATTATTTGACCTTTATATACACTTATATTGTTTTCCAATTGATTAATTTTTATACCATTATCAGATATAGTTTTATTTAATGATGCGATTACATCATCTTTATTGTCAATATAAGATTTGCCAGCATATACGATACTCCCTATCGCCACTACAGCGATAAGGAGCATTACTACCTTTTTATTCATACTAAATAAACTCAAAATAGGAATCATTTTATTTCCTTTGCATCCAAGTTGAGAAACCAAAATAACTAGCAATGATGGTCATAAAACCAAAAATTATAGTAGTTATTACTTCAGATACTATTTTTAATTTAGCTTCCGCTATACCAGTAAAACCTAATCCGGCAATTAAAGCTCCAAAAATAAAAATACCAGCAAGACAAATCCATACAATTTTACGTTTAGTTTCCCATCTTTCTTTTGCCACTTCTAATTCTTCAGGACTCACAATACCATCCTTATCTAAATCTAAATCATGATTATCCATAATTAGTCATCCTTCTTATCACTACTACAATTTTTAACAGATTTTAATCTGGCATCAATTTCAATTACTTTATTATGAACCTCATGAAGACTTCTAACCTCTTCGTGTTGATGGTTCATTAAAGCTTCTTGATAACTGTCGACATTATCTTCAAATCTATTAAGTTTAGAATACAAATGTGAAGGATCTATTTCATTATGATTATCCATTAATTTTTCAATTGTAGTATCATGGTGATGACTAATTTTTTTCTCTACGTCTTCGTTATGTTTATCCATTTTATCAAGAATTCTCATTTGAGATTTAATAATCTTACGAATTCCCATATAAACAAATATCAATATCATAACTCCACCAACTTCCATAAATAAGTATTCAAGCCCCATTTTAGTAAGGGCAGAGGCGATAGCATTAATTATTTCCATAATATGCTTCTCCTTTTTAATAAGTCGTTTTCTTTAATAAAAGAAAATGTAAACATGCAGGTGGGGCATTAGCCCCACCTTATAAAAAAATTATTACTCTGTAGAATTATTAAATTCGAATTGAGACATAAAAGCAGATCTAATTACAGAATAAGCTGAATCAGTTTCTCCGTCCATATCTTCACGATCTAATTCCATATCATTTTCATCAGTAACAGAAACAACTTTAGCAAGTTTACCACCACATTTAACAAAATCACCAGCTTCAACAGAGTCAGTTACAAGACTACCAGAAGAATCACTAATTGTAGTGCCGACAACAGTAGCACTTCCAGAAGAAATAGCTTCGATATCAGAACCAACTTCTAAACCTTTAGAAAGAGAAACATTTACTTGACCAGTAGCAAGTTCTCTTTTAAGATCATCTTCAAGAGCAGTTTGAGCGTCAGCATCACTAAGATCAGCAACAGTAGAAGTAATCATAGTAATATGATCAGTTTCTGTTTTTCTAAGCATATCCATTACTTCGGATTCAGTCTTAGTGAACATAATTTCATCTTCTTCAGTTCTTTGGATATTTCCATCTTCATCAAGATCCCAATAATCTTCACGTTTACGATCTACATCTACTTGACTAAAACCACGAACAGCATCAATTTTAGCTTGAATATCGGAAGCACTTGGTAATTCTACCATAGTTTCTACATCAAGAGAAGCGACATAATCATCACGGGTTACAAGATCCATAGCAGTAGCGTCTACAAACTCAGTATGAGATTGTTTAACTTCAATACCACTAATTTTAGCAACTACTAATGCTTCAATAGCATCAGCATCAAGAGAAGGATAAGATACTGCAGTTTTACCAACACTATGACGAAGTACTTGTGCAGCTTTAACAAATACACTCAATGTTCCGTCTGGACAATCAGCACTACCAAAAGTATTAGGATCGTCTGATCTATTTGGAGTAACTGATACTCCGTCAAAAGTTATATTCAACATGTTATTTTATTCCTTTAATTATTATTTGTAAGTTTAAATGTTTTATTATTTTCCCCTCTAACCATAACAAGATAAACCAGTTATATTCAGAGTTCGGCTATTAAACTCGGGTTAATTTATTATTTGTCTAAAACTAGTATTCGAACTTAAACTTCGGCAGCCCAATCGTAATGAATTTGAGCAACGTCAAAACTTCCAGAAAGACTGTTTCTATTAGCATCTAATCTAAACCCGGTATTCTTAGGAGACTGAGCAGAGGTTGTCCAATTACCATGATCGTTTTGTTGAGAAGTAGAACCTATAGAAGCAGATTGTTTAAGAGAAATTTCTAAATTTCCAACAGAAATTGTCGGAATACCTGCCATTGTAGTTCTAAAATAATTAGAAACTGAAAAGTAATCATTAGTATTTCTAACAATAGGAACTTGGTGCCAACTACCGTGTCCACCAGAATTACCTTTCTGATAATATCTTTCACAACGAGCCAAATCATCAACATAATTAACAGGAGCAAAAGTAGGAGGATTACGATAACCACCAGCAATCTCTTTAAAATCTTCAATAGTAAAGTTAAATTTACCATCTGCCATTAACTGAACTTCAAAATATCCACCATAAATTGTTTGTCCACCATTCATATAAGATCTGGTAACATTAACAGACATAGCTTGTTCGCCAGAATTAAGAGTAGGACGATATTGATATACATTAATTTCACTAGCTCCATCATAATATCTAGGACTCGCTAATACAGAGATAGGAACTCCTACTCCATTAAAAGCATTAATAGATGCAGTAAGTGGCATCTTTTCATTAACAGTTGTAGAATTTAAAGAACTATATCCAAACAATTGACCATCTTTAGATTTAATTCTTATGATTTGTCCTTTTTTACCATATCCATCAAATACAATATATCCATTAACATTTTGTACACATGCAATATAATCAATAGTAGTAGCATCTACTTTCCAAGCATCAGCAACATAATCTCCAACAACTACCTGAGTAAGAGTTTGAAAATTACTACGTTGATTAATTATAAATCTACCATTGGTAGCTAAATTAACAGAACCCAAAACATCACTGAATCCGTTTACTAAATTTATACTCATTTTATTATTTTCCTTTTTTATTAAATCATTATTGTTTTCTTAAACTTTTAAACTATTTAAGTTTTCCCCTCTAAAAGCAGAGTCCAAATAAATGGACTCTGCTCCCAAAGTTCGTCTTTAAAAATTATTATTATTTTACAATCGGTCTACCAATAAGATTAAATAACATAACTTGTTGTTCATGTGGACCATTATGAGAACCACCAATAATGAACATTTCTTTATTCTTCTCAGCAATACCATAAATAAATTCAAATGTATTATTAAAATTACCAATATTAGATATTTGAATATTTTTGTCATATCCAAATAAACCACAATGGCCATCAACAATAACATTATCTCTCTTATAAAAACTAGAAGTACTAATAAAATCACCAACATTAATAAGTTCTGTTGGGTCAGCAGCATATCCATCAATACCATATTCAATTTTACTATTAAACGTTGCTTCGCTTTCAATACGATCGATTATTTCATAGTTATAAGAACTTCCTTGTGAGTTATAAACAATTTCAGAAGAATCAAAATTATAATCAGGACCGTCAACAGGAACTAAATTAGATATAAAATCACGATAATTAGATATATGTCCAAATTTAGGATTAGCACCAGTTCCCATTGTTGTAACAATAGCATGTTCAGAAATACTTCTAAGAGCATAAGATGCTGTATAATTATGTTGAGCTCCACCTAAACGAGACCAATCTTGTTGAAGAGCTCTATGATTATAAGTTAATACAACAGAAGAGTTAGCAATAGGAGCACAGTTAAGATTACCTTCGGTTGGATAAAGCCCTACAAGAGTACCGTCTCCACCAACATTGTTTTCATCAGCCATTGAAAGAGTACCAGCTAATAACTTAACAGGATATGCACCAGGATAAGTAGATAAAATGAAACGATAAGCACTTTCATCTTTAAATACAGTCATACAAGGAGTATTTGAAGATAAAGTATCATTATCAAATATAACAATAGGATCATTCCAAGTAATACCATCAGTAGAAATAGTATAAAATAAATTACCTGTTATTCCATTTGAACCAGAGAAAAACATTTTATAAATAGAACCATCTTTAATAACTCTAGGAGAAGTAGTATCAACAGACCATAATGAACCTACTCTTCTATTAATAACAGGCGTAGAAGATCTAGACCAAGTAATACCATCAGCAGAAGTAGCATAACCAACACCATGACTACCATTATATCCATGATACCACATTTTATAAGTAGAGCCGTCTTTAATTACACATGGAGCATAAATACTTCCGGAATCAAATCCAGCACCATTAGTTAAAGCTAATTGATGATTAGACCAAGTAATACCATCTGTAGAAGTAGCATATATAATTCTCCACATATCACCACCATGACCACCATACCACATTTTATATGTAGAACCATCTTTAATTACAGTAGCAGTACTAAGATATGTGCCATCATAAGTACCTTCTGCTCCGACAGTAATAACAACTCCAACTTCTGTCCAAGTTACAAGATCAGTAGATGTATAAAGTCTAATATTAACTCCAGGAATACCGTCAGTAGGAATCCACATTTTATATGTAGAACCGTCTTTGATAATAGCAGCACCTTCACTAGCAGTATTAATATCAAGACCACCAACATTAATACTTGTCATATTAATGAACCCGGATAAAGAAGTAGATTTAGTATGTGAATCTAATAAACTACCAGTTTTATTTTCAACATCAACAGGAGAACCAAATGGAATGTATCCGATACCATCATTAGGAATTACTTGAGTGCCGTCAATATAATATTGTGATTGAATAATAGAATCGTTTGAATCATGAGGAACTCTACTTAAGAATCCAGAACCAGCTTTAAATTTAACATATGAATTAATAAACATTCCAGAACCAGCATGAAGATCATAACCTTCGCCAGTTTCAATAACATTTGCTCCAGCTTGCCAACCAGCATATTTTTGTCCAATGTTAATATTATTAGTCCCAAATGAAGCAGGACCAGAACCACTGATTTTAGTATATGTTCCAACATTAGGAACAGTTGTTCCAGTAAACGAACCAGAAACCTCCCAACCAGAAGCAGCAATACTACCACTAATAGTAACATTTACTCCATTAGGAGATTGATATACGTCTCCATTTTCAGCAGTAATTGCTCCTGCTTGTGCTAATATAACATCAGTTGATTGTTGAATATTACCTACCATCGTATCAACAACAGAATCCCAATCAACATTAACTTCTTTACCAGAATCATCCCAAGTTACAACAGGTTTTCTTCCACTGAATTGTGGACGATTACCAGTATCATCATTAAGATAACTAGCATCAAGATAAATCTTTTTAGCACTAGCATCCATAATAGCTACTGCATTTGTATTTAATTTAGTAAATTGAAGGTTATCAATAGTACCTACAAAACCAGCAGTATCAACATAAAGAGCTCCATCAGCGGCTCTACCAACAGCAGTATGAGTTCCTACTCCACTAACTGCTGCATGAGTAGCATTTCCCATATGCCAATAAAGATTTCCAGAAGTTTGAGTAACAATATCAAAGGAAACTTTATAATAATCCCCTATAACAAAATTTCCAACAGAACCAGATAATACTACAGAAGCACCACCACCACCAGTAAAATGAGCAACTCCTCCACTAATTGTAGTATTATTTAAATCCCATCCAGCAGCAGAATCAAAACCAGAATTAGAATTAACTGCTGTTTCAGAGAAACTATCTACATCAATAATATGATCAAGAATAGTTTGTTCGCCAGCTTGATCAGAATAATAAGAACGAATTCCGTTAGGAGCTGAGGAGATACCATTATTACAAGTAGTTTGAATAGTTGCAATACCAGATTGAGGATTACCAATAGCTTCTCTTACTAAAGGTCTAGTTGAATATACAGGAACAATCTCAAATGCTTTAACATTATCAACTACTCCGCCATCCCCACCAAATTCAATTTGAACAGTTCCATTAGCTCCAGAATAATAAAAATCATATTGAATCGTATCAGCAGCTTGCCAGCCAGAGGTAGCGTTAGGGTAATCCATATGTAATCTTGCAACACCAGAACTACCAGTAAGATCTACAATAATTCTATAATATTTACCAGCTACAAATCCAGGCGATTGATATAATTGAGAATATCCTCCTCCTGTGTAATGAGCTTTACCACCACTAATTGTCCAACCAGCACCCTTAGTCCAACCACTATCAGTATCAAATGTACCATTAGTAATTAAATCACTACCAGAAACAGAATAACTTTTTTCCCAGCTAGTAGCTAAGTCTGATTTAAGTAATTGTTGTATAGATTCTTGTTGAAGTGCTTCTACATCGAATCCGTTAGGAGATACTCTATGTCTAAGATCAAGAATATCATCTGCATAAAATAAATCATAAAATCTTCCATCAGGTCTATCACTAGTACCAACACTAGCAGCTACACCACCATTCTGATTATTATCAGAATAAGCAGTACTATTTCTACGTTGTACTTTACAAATAGGAATCATATTAATAAAACCATCTAAAGACAAAGTCGAAATACCTGTCATAGGATTGGTCCTGGCACTATATTGTCCACCAACATACATACCACCGTCTAAATTCATAGAAGAAGTAGTCTCAGTACCAATTTGTTTCCAAAGAATACCATTACTATTAGTAGGACTACCATTAGCAGGACGAGAAGCTAATTGACCTTGTGGAGCAACCCAACTAGAACCAGCAGCATTCATAATATAAGGATCATTACCTCCTAAATGTTCACTTACTACCATAGAATCTTCTAAAGTTACAATTCTATATCTAACTTGATAATATTTACCATCGTCAGTTAACCCAATATTGTTGTCAGGGTTATTAATAAATTGTTCAATATTAGCATCATCAGCACGAACATAATCACCATGAAGAGAAGAATCCTTAGAAGGATTACCATGACCATTGTTCATATAAGCAGGCCAATTACCACCAGTAACATCTGCATTTAATAATGCACATCCATCATAAGTTCCTTCTTGATCATAAGCATCATAACCCACATTACCGTATGGGAAGAAACAATCATCGTTTGCTCCAGGAGTTACTTCTTCTTTCCAGACTTCCATCATTACTAAGTCTTGTCTAGAACCAGTTGCTGGTGCATCTGGTAATTCAAAACGATAATTTGCTCCTTTTGTAATTTGTTGTTCTAATACAATACTATAACCATTAACACATATAACTCGTCTAGCTTCTGTAGTTTCAAAAACATTAACGAAATTTAATGGCAATGGTGACTGACTAACTGTAAGTGCTGATAATCCTGCATGAACTGATCTGTAAGAAAACGGGGTATCATAAAAAGAACCATATCCACTAGCATCAACTACTTCACCAACACCTCCCTGAAAACTTCCGTTACTAATTGATTTGTGAGGAGGTAAGAAACCAGACGGACAAATTGCTCTCATTTGTGAAGCTCTTGCTTCTAAGTCGAAAGCTTGACTTTCTATAACTTTTTCAACAGTAGTACTAGAAATATTTATACTTGAACCAGCGCTACTTGTACCTATTGAATAAGGCATTTAATTCTCCTTTTGTAATTTCTAAAATAATTACAATTTATTGTTTTAAATTTAATTTTAATTTTAATTTATCTTTCACACTATACTATTCTGCAAATTTTTAATTTGTAGAATTAATTTGAGATTATTCTCAAACAACTTCTAAAACAGACGCAAATGCACTTAATTTGCCAATTCCGTCTTCACTTATTACTTGAATTTTATCACCAACTTCTAAATTAATAGGTTTGTCAAATAAAAGAGTATTTCCTTCTTCTATTTGAGCATCTTTTAAAATAATTACTTGAATATCTTGAGACGAATCATAAAATTTCACAGTCCCTTTTACAGTTTCTGTTCCAGTTTTATTGGATAAGATCAGGGTATGTACACTTGATTGGGTAGCAGCAGGACAAGTATACAAATCTGTATCTGTAGAAAGGACATCTTCTAATGCAGCATTTTTAAATAAATGTGCCATATCTGATTATCCTTATATTGTTGTTCTTAAGAGATCTCTAAAATTGAAGCTACTGCTTCACAAGCACTTGCTGTATCACAAACAACTCTTAATACGTCTGTAGTTTCTAAGTTAAGAGGTTTATTCCAAACAAGAGAATTACCCATTTCAACTTGAGCATCTTTAACGATAGTAGCAAGAGCAGTTGCGCTTGTGTCATAAACGAAAACAGATACTTTAATAGTTGATGTTGTCATGTTTGATAAACTTAAACTATGAACTGTTGCTTGTGTTGATGCTGGACAAGTATAGACATCAGTATTAGATGTTCCTGCTGCAACGTGTGCATTTGTAAATGTATGTACGGCCATGATTTATATTCTCCCTTAACTAATTTCTAAAATTGAGGCGAAAGCTTCTACTTCACCAGCAACACCAGCAACTTTAATCAAGTCGGTGTCTGTTAAATTGATAGGCTTATCCCAAACAAGAGAGTTACCTTCTTCAATAACTGCATCTTTTAATATTGTCCAATCATATCCACCATCATTAAGATAGATAGAAATAGCGGCACTGCCACTTGATTTTACATTTGCAATACTTAAACTATGAACTGTTGCTTGTGTGCTTCCAGGGCAACTATAAATAATAGTAGCTCCACTAATTGCTACTCCTGCTCCTGCATTTTTAAAACTGTGTACGGCCATTTTGTTTTTCCTTTTTTATTAAAATCAAAAAATGTTATAATAAAAACTTTTTTATTTAAATTAATTTAATCGGTTATTCGTTTGTTTGTTTCACATTTATCACTACTATATATATTTTCTAATCCATCATAACTTTCCAGAAACATTACTGGGTCAATTACTTCTTTTTCATATAATCCTAAAATACTAAATATCCTTTTATGCATTCCAATAATTTTACCAATATGTTTAAAACAAATATTTAATAATTCAGTACAACTAAATTCTTCAGCATCGTTAAAATTAAAACCATAATCGTATTTAGTTCCTAAATAATGATGAGCTTTATAAATTGCTTCTGTGATATCATTATCTTGAATTAATCCAGGTTTAATTCTCATTATCGCTATTCTATCAGTACGACAGAAATCAATAATAGTTTCCTTAATAACTCCTTTACCAACAGAATGAATAATATTTTCTCTATCAACTACGATTGCTACATGAGACCATTTACCAATTAACCTTGAACTAAGAAAGGAATCATAACCACGAACTAAAATATCTCCTGGTTCAATTAATGTTAGAACTCTATTTGTTTCTATACCTTTAACTTTATAACCTGATTGTTTATAAACAATACCAGGAAAGATAGTAAAAGCAAATTTCAAATGTCCAAAAAATCCAATTATTTTGTTCCTTAATTTAATAAATATTTTCTTCATTAATAATCCTTTATTTAGATACTACCAATACCATAATTATCATAACACTGATAACTAATACAGCTATAAAAATTGTATCGAGAGTTATCATTATATTTATCCCTTTATATTTATATTACTTGTCTAACTGTAAACTGTCTATACATACGCATAGAAACAGACATAGAACAATCATGGTCTGAAGAATTTCTTACTTTTAAACATATTTTAAATCTCATTCCATTACCAATTCTATCAACATCTTTACTACCTACACCAAGTGTCCCATCACCAGCAAGAATAATATCATTTACAAATTTAGCTAAATAAACTTCTTCTGCAAACATATTATAAGAACCATTGCCAGGAGCAGGAGTTATATTACTAAATACTCCGGTATCAGAATCATAATCTGCATTCCAATAACCAACACCAATTTCACCTTTCATATTAGGGACTACTTGAACTAATTCAAAATTAGTAATATTAATATTTCCTGTATTAGGACCACCTGCAAAATCAGCAGGAAGAATAAATGCATCTACTTTATTTTTATATGGTACTGTTCTATAAGGAGTACCTGTGCCAGCTTCTGTTGTACACACTCTTGGAACTATAGAAGCTGATGCTAAATCATGTTTCATATCAAAGAAAGCTAATCTTGCATCATGAATATAACTAATATTATTCATACAATTAAAATCAGCATAAAACTTACAATACTTATAATCAACATTACTATAAGTTTTAATTATATCATCATTACCTTCTTTATGTATAAGAGTCATTGCTTCACCATAGCCTACATCTTTATGGTCTTCTGGGTCATCACCTCTACCAGTAATAAATGTATAAGTGCCATCTACTCTGGGACTGTTATGTGATATTGGTTTATTATCATAATGTAATAGCGGCGAAATGGTAGTAGATGCTTGATAAGAAGTATCAATTATCTCTATAGTATCATCGTCAATAGTATGTTCATTATTATTAGGACAGACCGTAGGAATTACTTCTTTAAAATCAGTTTCTACAAAGGCTGATTCTATAATAACCATAGGATCTTCAATGTTTCCAGTAGGATCAGCATATCCTTGTAAATAATCATTAGCAGCTACATCTACATTTAAGTTAGTTACACTTGCTCCAAAACCAGCAGCAATAGACAATGTCGCAATATCAGTAACAACATCATTCTTTCTAACACTAAGATCAGTAGTACCAGATTTATCAAGTTGTGCAGACATTCCTACAATAGTAGCATTTCTTAATAATCTTAATCCACTATTATTAGAAGCTAATCTACTACCAAAGAAACTTAAGTACATAGAATTAGTTTTTCCTCTACGACCAAATACAAATGTTTCTCTATGAACACTTAACCATTTAGCTCTTGTTGCATCATAAGCATAAACAAGACCATCATCAGCAACAGTAATTTGTCCATCTGCAAGATTAGTAGTAGGCATTGTACTTGTAGGAGTTAATTCTAATGGAGAATCTGTACCAGAAGTTGCATTTAATACAACTGCTCCAGTATCAACAGTAATCGTTCTACCTACACCAGCACCATCTTGGTCATAAGCTTCATCAAGAGTATTATTATGATCACCATTTTTAATATTAGTAATTTGAGTATCAATATTACCAAATGCAGTTTCTGCATCAGTAGGAGCACCAATATTAGTATAAGTACCTTCTACATCTATTTGGTCAGCATCATGCTTAGAAGCACCATCATTATGGTGGTCAACAAAGTCGACATCCATAAGTTTAACCCAAGCACTTCCAGTAGTATCATAAATATAAACAGACGTTTTGCCATCGCCATCATCATCAACACCAATACCTGTTGTATCATCAGGCGCTCCACCATCATCCCAAGTAGTACCATTAAAAGTAAATACAGATTGATCTGGATCATTTAGATTGATAACTCTATCGTCTGCAGTAGCAGCTCCCATATCATCCCAAGTAGTACCATTAAACTTATAAATATGATTATCAGAAGGATCTACAAAAGAATCACCAACAATAGCAACTCCTAAATCATCCCATGTAGCACCATTAAATTCATAACGATGATTATCACCAGAATTAATATAAGTATCGCCAGTAGTTGGTCCAACAGGATCAGAAGCAGCAATAGTAGTAAAATCAATTACTCTAAATAAAGCTCTATCTGCCCAGTTATCAACACCATAAGTAGGCTTATTAATAATATTATCCCAGTTAACCTGAGAATCACCACTAGTTTGTAATTGTGTTTTTGTATAGTACTCATCAGCCATTGCTTTCTGATGTTGGAATGTTAAATATAACACACCATCAGCAGCAGATAAGTCAGCACTACCATCATTAACTACTAACGTAGTAGCAAGAACTAAATCTCTTAATTCATCACTACTAGCTAATTCTTCATATCTAAACTGATCAGAAGCAGTCATTTGACCAGCAGCAGGTACGGCAATACCAAGTTCTTCAATAAAAACTTCGGCTCCTGCATTTTTTAAAATAACGGGCCACATAATAGCCATAGTCGTTACTCCTTATTTTATATATAAACTTTAAACAATAGGTGCTTCCTCATATGTTCTTCTTGCAAACACAGAAACAGCAGGATAACTAATATAATTATTATTTTCAGTAATAATTTGCATACCAAAATCTAAAGCCCCTGGAACTTGTAAATCAATATTCTCAATATGTATATGAGTTTGACTTACTAATTCAAAACTATAAATTTCAACATCATTATCGAATAATTTAAATATAGCCGATCCATTAATTTCATTAGATGCTACCGCTATTCTTTTAATTATATAATCAACTCCACCGATAGGATGTCCTGTTATATTAGAAGGCATATCGTCACCAATACTCATCCATCGTGAACCTTTAATCTTCTTATGTCCTAAATTAAAACTATATCGTTGTTCAGTAACACTCATAAATAATTCTAAACCTGGATCATAAATAACAGGAGTAGGACTATGAATATCACTTGCTGTAACAGGAGTAAATCTAACAGGCATTATATCATTGACTCCCCTGTTCTAAACATATATAATTCTATTTCTGATTTCTGTAAACAATTAAGAATAATCTTTTCTATTCTCTTATAACTTCTTACATCAAAAATAAAATGATTATTGACTCTAACTGGTGGTACATTTAATAAACTATTAATATATAAATCTACACTACCAGGAAGAGCTGATACCCTTACCATTTGTACATTCAAAGTATCTACAGGAAATTCATAAGATTGATTTTTAATTCCTGTAAATATATGTCTTTCATATAAAGGGTTATAGAATGGATCTTCGTCTGTTCGTTTTAAACCTTCTATGTGATCTAATAATTCATCTACTTCTATTAATGCATTAGGAGCAAGATTATATGATTTCAATTTAACGGCGAAATTTATCCAATGTGATTTAATATTTCTATAAGTAGGCATTACTATAACCCTCTATATGAATTGTTTTATTTCTTAACCAAATACGATTGCAAAAGCAAGACCAGCGCCTTGTGCTTCTGCAGCTTTAGCATCAACTTCAGATTTACTATAAACATCAAGATTAGTTCTTGAAGTACCGGCATCTAAGAATCCATTATTACAAGTACGAGCATCAGTCATTCTAGAGTCACCTTCAATAATAATAGCACTAGTACTACCAGTAACTCCACACGCCCATTTATCAGTAGCTTCATTCCAAACTAATTGAGCATTAGTAGAAGTTCCTCTTTCGATTTCCATACCACCATTCTGAGAAGGAGTTCCGTCTTCGCCAGAATTTAATACCATAATATTATCACCAACATTAACAGTAGCAGTATTTACAGAAGTAGTTGTACCATTAACAGTAAAATCACCAGAAATAGTAACATTATTTGTAAATGTTTTATTACCACCAACGCTTTCAGTTCCAGTTGTATGAACAACAGCACTGTCAATTGCTTTTGCACTTAATAATGTATTAATTTTAGATCCACTATAAAGAGTAGTAGAAGAACCAGAATTATCATTAATTAATCTATGCTTATCATCATCTCCAGTATGTGAATCAAGAATAGCACCATCAGCAGAAACGTCACGACCATCAACACTCGTTCCATTAATTATAAGAGATGAAGGAGCATTATCAGTACCAGTTAAAGTCCAAGTTTTAATGTTTGGTCTATCACCACTAGTAGTAGCCCATAATAATCTATAATACTCATAATCACCAGGAGTATCAACTTCAAATGTTTTAGATGTACTATTAACCCAACCAGTAACATCACTTACTTCTACGGTGTCAATAGTTGTCCAACTAGAATCATCATTAGATCCTTGAAGAACCCATCCAAGAGCATCCATCTCGCCAGAATTAGAGGTAAGAATAGTATATTCTGTAATATATTTAGATGTACTTGTAAATTGATATTTTAACCATGTATCACCAGTAAATGTATTAGCAAACCACATAGTATTAATTGCTGGATTATCAACTGCTTTAAATGGAGCATAAGTTGTAGTTGATCCTTCATCATGATAACCAGAAGCACTAATAATATAACCAGTTCCAGAATCAGTACTGGCGGTATGAACAGGAGCTTGTGAAACAGAAGTTTCAGCAGGAGCAGCAATAGTCATTCCAGTAAGACCAATATTACCAAGTGCTAAATCTTCTGGTCCTTTCAATACCCATTCACCAATAGCACACCACCATCCACCTTGTAAATTACCTGCTTCAGTTTGCGAAATAGTTAATCTATAATGAGTAAATGAACCAGTAGCATCCATAGTAAATGGTTTACCAGTATAATCAACCCACCCAGAAATACTACTTTCTGTATCTAAAAGAGTCCAATCAGAACCATTATTGGATCCTTCAACTACCCAATCAGAAGGAGCAGAGTTAGTGTTATATCCACCAGGAGCATTTGTAGGATAAATTGTATATTGTGAAATAGTTGTTGCTGTAGGAAATTCAAAAGCAACAAATACAGTAGCAGCACCGGCAAGTACTGTGCTACTTGCTCCATCAGAAACACCAGCAACTTTATCAAAAGAATGCCAAGCACCTAATGCTGCATTACCAGCATAAAGTGCAGAAGAAGTAGCAGTACCAAAAGGTCCACTATTAGAAGTCATAGCTTCTGGAATTACATCTACAATATCACCAGTAAGATCTCCAGAAATAGATACACTATTAAATCTAACACTATCAGAAGTATTTAAATCTTGATCATAAGAATCACCAGCAAGGGCAATAATTTTTTCAGCAGAAAGTAAATCTGTAGCACTTGTACCATTATCATTAATTACTCTATGTTTAGTAGCATCACTTGTATGAGTACCGAACTGTGTTCCTAAAACTACATAATCTAATGAACCAGATTCTCCACATTCCCAACGATCATTCGCTTCTACCCAAGTCATTAGAGCATTAGTAGAAGTTCCTCTTTCGATTTCCATACCACCATTCTGAGAAGGAGTTCCGTCTTCGCCAGAATTTAATACCATAATATTATCACCAACATTAACAGTAGCAGTATTAACAGATACAGTTGTACCATTAACAGTTAAATCTCCAGAAATAGTAAGATTATCAGAGAAAGTTTTATTACCACCAACAGTTTCAGTACCAGTTACATGAACAACAGCACTATCAATTGCTTTTGAACTTAATAATGTATTAATTTTAGTACCACTATAAAGAGTAGTACTAGAACCAGTAGCATCATTAATTAATCTATGTTTTGTATCATCAACAACATGAGCAGCATGAGTAGCGATAGTAGATGTATGTGAATCAAGAATAGCACCATCAGCAGAAACGTCACGTCCATCAACACTCGTTCCATCGATTATAAGAGATCCTAAAGAAGCATTTAAATTAATTGTAGTAAATTGTAATTGATCACTAAAGTTAGCAGTTGTTGTTAATTTATAAAACTTATAAGTAGAAGGACTTGAAATAGTAAAGTTTCTTGTTTCAGGAGTAACCCAAACAGCTAAATCAGTTTGAGTATCAAGTACTGTCCAAGTTCCATCTTCACCAGTAGTAGTATCATTAGAACCAGACATAGTAAATGTTTTAGGAGCAGCATCAGGAACTGTACAAATAATTGAATAATCTACGATTCTTTGAGGAGTAACATAGTTATACATCCACCAGACAGGCATTGTGCTATCAGTACTACTAAATCTTGTTGCATTAGTATCATCTCCGTCAAGGGCTTTCCAAGGTTCAAACCCACTTCTTTCATCACCAGCAGAAACAGTAGCAGTACCAGTTGCAGAAGTAGCACTTGTATGCACAGCAGTAGATAATTCAGATTCACCAGAAGTAATAGTTAATGAAGAAACATTAATATCAGCAAGTGTTAAATTTTCTGGTCCTTTTAATACCCATTCACCAATTGAAGTCCAAAAACCAGTTTTCATATTACCAGCTTCATTCTCAGTAATAAGTAATCTATAATGTGTGTATGCTCCAGTAGTATCCATTGAGAAATCTTTACCAGTATAATCAACCCAAGTAGTAACACTAGCAACAGTATCTAAAGTTGTCCAAGAAGAACCATCATTAGAACCTTCTACTGTCCACTCAGCAGGAGCAGAGTTAGTATTATATCCACCAGGAGCATTTGTAGGATAAACTGTATATTGTGAAATTGTTGTTGCTGTAGGAAATTCAAAAGCAACAAATACACTAGTAGCATTAGAAGCAAGAACGGTTGTGCTTGCTCCATCAGAAACACCGGCAACTTTATCAAAAGAATGCCAAGCACCTAATGCAGTATTACCAGCATAAAGAGCAGAAGAAGTAGCAGTACCAAAAGGTCCACTATCAGAAGTCATAGCTTCTGGAATTGCATCTACAATATCACCAGTTAAATCACCAGCAACAGATATACTATTAAAAGCTACATCATTAGTAGTATTTAAATCTTGATCATAACTTTCAAGAGAAGCTAAATCACTAGCAAGAGCAATATCTTCTAAACTACCATCAATACCACATTGCCATTTATCAGTAGACTCATTCCAAGTTAGTAAGGTATTAGTAGATGTTCCTCTTTCAATCTCAATACCACCATTAGCACTAGGGGCTCCTGATTCGTCTTTGTTTAAAACGATAATATTATCACCAATGTTAACAGTTGTACTGTCGACACTAGTTGCAGTTCCTTGAACTGTAATATTACCACTAAATATTTTATTACCTCCGATTGTTTCATCGGAAGTTTTGTCCATATAATTGGCTTCTAAACCACCAGCAGTAGATCCATCACCAAAATAAATTTTCTTGGTATCTACTACATAAGTTAATTCTCCAGATTGTGGAGTTTGATTAGCTCTGGTTGATTCTAAACCTCTTTTTGGTTTAATTGCTGTAGGCATTTATATTAATTCCTTATTAATTTATATTAGTTAAATTTAACTCCAAACTCCACCACTAACTTGCGAGAATCCCATAGATCCACTATATGCCACTATACCAGCAGCATCAATACTAAAATTAGAAGCAGTAATTACCAATTTACCAGTTTCGCTTCCGGCATTAATAGAAATGTTTTGAGAATTAGCACCAGTTCCAATTTCTAATTTAGCATCATACAAAATTCCAGGTTTAATAGTTTTAGCTTCTCCATCATTATAATTAAACTCACTAAGAGTTAATTTAGAAGAAGTGAATAATGGTTGTTCCGCAAGAGTAGTCGGAGAAGTAGGAGCTTCAATAGTCATTCCGGTTCCAGATACAGTAACTGTATCACCAACATAAAGAGTAGCATCACTAAGATACATCGAATTCCACTTTTGTCCAAGAGAACCTATGCTCCAAGAATCATCAACAGAAGGAAGTAAATTACCATATACAATTACATCTTCCCCAACAGCGGGTTTTTCAAACATCTCTCCCATCTTAAACATTGTATCTGCTTCTCTTGCTGCAAAAACTATACATCTTCCTGCTTCTGACTCTTGAAAAGTTAATTCGAAACTATCATTAGTTTGAGAAGAAGGAGCAACATTCAATACAGTATCTTCTTGATCATAGACTATAAAAATTACATTTTCAGAATCTAAATCATGTTGAACTGTCCAAGTTAAAGCAGGAGCACCTTGGCTATGAATATGTTTATCTCTTACAGTTGTTAATGGGAACCATGTACTAATATTATTAATAGTTGCATAAATAAAAAGAATTTGTCCTTTAAAGCAAATTTGTCCTTCTTCAGGTTCTGAAGGGAAATCAGTAGCATTATCGTATTGAATTGTAGAATTTTGTGAAACTTTTAATTTAGCTAATAGATTTGTTACATTTGCCATATCTTTTACCAAACCCCGCCATCAATAGCCCCAGCATCCATACTACCAGAAAGCGTAACATTACCAGAAGCATCAACACCGAAATTAGAAGCAATTAATTCTATAGTATTTGCTCCACAATCAATCTCTACATCTTGTGTTCCGTCTCCAATAGTAAATGCACTATCAAAACTAATACTAGGATTAACAGTTTTTGCTTCACCATCATTATAGTCAAATTTATTAAGTGTTAACTTAGCACCACTGAGACTAGGTTGTTCAGCAGCAGTTGTTGGAGCAACAGGAGCAGCAACAGTAATACCTGTTCCACTAAGAGTTGTATTATCTCCAAGATAAATAGTATTAGCACTAATATGTGCATCTTTCCATTTATAAGTTGCACTACCTAAATTCCAAGTTGAATCTTGTGAAGGAATAAGACTACCTTTAACAGTAATATCATCGCCAGTCTTTTCAAACATATCACTTAAAGCAATAGCGGTTTGTTGTTCACTACTAATAAAAATTACACATTTACCAGCAACAGCTTCAGCAAGAACTAACTCAAAACCATTAGTAGTAATAGAACTAGGACTAGCTAAGTGAATAACTTCTCCGGTATCATCATAAATAATGAAGATAAAATCTGTACTTCCTAAGTTATGAGTTACTGTCCAAGTAGTTGCAGCAACTGCTTGTGTATGGATGTAATTTTCTCTAGTATTCGTTAAAGGATACCATGTACTAACTGTATTAATTGTAGCATAAATATAAAGAATTTGATCTTTAAATACAGTTTGCCCTTCAACCGGAGAAGTCGGCCAAGTTCCTGTAGTATCATAAATGATAGTAGACGATACAGGTACTCTCATCTTAGCCAATAGATTCGTAATATTGCTCATATTTTAATTTTCTCCTTGTATATATCTTATAAAATAAATTAAATTGTTATTGTTATTTCTTTAAAACATTATTTAAAGACTGTTTATACTGGTTCACATTAGTATACCCAGCTTCAACTGCTGCTTTCTTAAAGGCATCTGCCATAACAGAGTTGATCTGATTATTATTTTTTATAGAGGCGTTATTCTTCTTGTTATTATTAGTAATCATTTATTTTTTCTTTTATTATCTCTTATTAAATTGTTTGGTGTTATTTCTAGAAAATACTTTAATTAATTAACCTTCTCTTAATTGTTTTTCAACTTTAACTTTGTTAACATCTGCTCCTTCTAATTTTGACTTGCCTGTTAAAACATTATTTAATGTATAGAGCAAATAATATTGTCTTCTAGAAAAATCTACTTTCTCTTCCATGGTCATATCTCTGTAATTACTTTTAAACTCGACCATGTTTACTTTACACCTTTCAAGCCACGTACTTAGTTGTTGCTGCTTAATATTCTTGGCTTGGTTTTTACTTCTTTTTCCATCCATATAATTACCCCTTAAAAATGAATAGTTATATTAGACTGTACTTTTTCTGTAGATCCTGTTGCTAATTGAGTTCTAAAAAATTCTCTTTCTAATTCTTCATAGTATCTTTTGATATGAGTAACATTCTTAGTTATAAACTCACTGTCTTCTTTATCCATATTTTCCATAGCCTGTATAATTTCTTGTAATTGGGTTAGACAATTTATAATTAGTTCCATCCACTCGAAAGGTGTCCTTCTATAGGCAGCATTAATGCCGGCACCTATCAATTCTCGTCTCTGTGTAGTCATGATTACTGTTATTACCTACTTTTAGCGGCGAAATTAAGAAATAGTATCTTTAATCTCTGTTATGTTGTTTACTTTTCAAGGATTTCTAAAATAATCCTATATTTAAATACTATATTGGTTATAATATTTACATATAGATATTACTTAGTATATTAATTTACTACTTTTAATGGAGATATTTTAAAATGGATTCTAAATTATACAAACAAGTCAAAAGAGATAAATTTAAATTTGAATTGTTTGTTTTCTCACTTGCTGTTATAACAGTATTAATATTAGCATTTAATGGGAAAATATAAGATGATATTTTTAACTAATATAATTAAAAAGGAATTAATAATGTTGCATCTTGCAATAGTTAATAATAATTTACAAGATATTATTGTTATTAGTCCTATTGCTAGGTGGGAATGCGGAACAATTGATGATACCGCAGTTGGAGTTTATCATAAATCTAAACAATATCCGTTTATTGTTGGAATTGATAATATGATATCTGATTTAAGGGAGATGAGAAATAAATGATTAAATGGTTTAAAACTCAATCAAGAGAAGCATTACTATTTTATGCTGCTATTATTATAATCTTTTTTGGATTATTTAGTGGCGATACTGTTCCAGAAGAACAATCTATAAAAGAAAAAGTAGATTTTGATTCTACTGTAGCCAAACAAGAAGGTAGTTATAAGATTTATTACAACAGTGGAATTAGCGGATTACATAGTAGTACTTTCGAAGAGAGTAAACAATTCATCAATGGTGCTTACCAATGTGTAAGGAAGCCTAAACATGCAGGATTTATTGTAGATGATTTAAATAATAATAAATATGTATTAGTTCCTTGTAATATAATTAGGAATAGTATTATATTCTATTCTAAGAATCTACAACCACCAAAAGAAGAGGATTAATATTATGTGTAAGCCTAGAAAAGTTGATAGATTGGGACATTTAATATTAATAGGATTAGTCCTATGTATAATAGCTTTGTCCATATAGAAGTTGTAAGAGAATGGGTATGGAAGATTTGCGTCTTCCATACCCAATAGAATTTATTTATTTAAATATGATTACGATTTAGAAATATCGCCCATTGAGAAGATTGCATATTTAATTTGTTTTTGTTCTGTTAATTCAACTACAAGACTGTTATTGTTATTTGTAATAGCAACAATGTCAAATACCCAGTTACCAGATTGGTCAACCCAAATTTGTGGAAGAATATCTTGACCATAAGTATGTGCAATAGTATGAGTATAAGCAGCAGCAGAAGTACCAACTGTAGATAATGCGTTAAAATTAGTTACAATAGCATCATCAGCATCACTACGAGTTTGCATTTCGGTATCAACGCCTTGCATTAATGAATCTAAAGCAGCATCAACTTGAGAAGCAGCAAGACTAAATTGAGTATTAGTACCAACAGCACCATCATAACCTACTTTACTAGAACCTTCAGCAGCAGTTTGGCTAAGAAGAAGAGCTTCATAATCATCTTGATTCTTCATTTCAGCATCAAGACCAGTTACTAAAGCATTAAGAGAAGCATCAACTTGACCAGCAGCTAAACTAAATAAAGCATTAGCACCATTTGCTCCATCATATCCAACATTTGCAGCACCTTCTCCATCAGTTTGACTTGCAAGAAGAGCAATGTAATCATCAGTAGCTTTCATTTCAGCATCAAGACCAGTAGCAAGACTATCTAATGTTGCGTCTACTTGAGCAGCAGCAAGAGAGAAAAGACTATTAGAAGGAGTATTACCATCATACCCAACTAAAGCACTTCCTTCAGCAGCAGTTTGACTAAGAACGTCAGCTTGATAATCATCTAATACTTTACGATCAGTATCTACAGCTTGAACAATTCCATCAAGAGCAGCACCTACATTAGTAGGACCAGCAATAGTATAAAGACCATTAGCACCAGTTTCGCCTTCATAACCAAGAGTAGCAGCACCAGAAGTACCACCTTCAGAAGCACGGTCATCATCAATAGCTTGAATAATTGTATCAAGTACACTATCAAGAGAAGAAGCAGCTACACTAAATTCAGTATTAGTACCAGCATATCCTTCAAACCCTACATTATTTGCTCCTTCACCTTCTGTAGTAGAAGCAAGAAGAGCAATGTAATCATCAGTAGCTTTCATTTCAGCATCAAGACCAGTAGCAAGACTATCTAATGATGCGTCTACCTGAGCGGCAGCAAGATTAAATAAACTATTAGATGTAGTAATACCATCATAACCTACTTTACTAGAACCTTCAGCAGCAGTTTGACTAAGAAGAAGAGCTTCATAATCATCTTGATTCTTCATTTCAGCATCAAGACCAGTAGCAAGACTATCTAATGTTGCGTCTACTTGAGCAGCAGCAAGATTAAATAAACTGTTAGCAGTAGTAACACCATCATAACCTACATTAGAAGAACCTTCAGCAGCAGTTTGACAAACAAGAGAAGCAATATGTTCGTCTGTAGATTTCATTTCAGCATCAAGACCATCAGCAACACTATCAAGAGCAGCATCTACTTGAGAAGCAGCAAGCGTGAATAAAGTGTGAGTTGTAGTTTGACCATCATAACCTACATTAGAAGAACCTTCAGCAGCAGTTTGACTACGAATCTCAGATTTATAACTATCAATTTCATCTACAATAGAATCCATTGCATTGTCCATATTTGTAGAAGCAATAGTAAATTCACCATTAGTTCCAGCCTGACCAGTCCATTTAGCAGTAGTAGCATCCCATTGAATTTTACTTGAGAAACCAGAACCAGCACCATCAGACTTAAGACCTTCAGCAGTATCAATGAAATCAGCAATAAATACGTCCATTTCATTACCAGATTTACGAAGTCCATGATCAGCAATAACTTGACCAGCACCAGTAAACTGAACCATATTAAGATCTGTTACACCAAGTGTAACAACTTCATTAGTTACAAGTTGGAAACCATTATCACCAGCACTTGTTCCTTCTTCAATGAATGTAAACATTCCAGAAGTAACTTCAGCACCAGGAAGATTATCAGCATCTGCACTACGAGTAAGTACGAATACAGCAGCAGCTTCATCACCTTGTGTAGTTACATTAATAGTTGAACCAATGTCATAAGCATCATTTTCAGCATTAGCAGCAGCAGTAACATTACCATCATTAACATTAGAAATAGTAACAACAGAAGAAAGAACAGAAGCATCAAAATCAGTAGCATTATTAACAGCAACTTGAACTAATCCTGCGATTGTAGCAGCATCATCATTAGCAGTAATAACTACTTGAATACCAGTTTTACCTAAACCTTCAAGAGGCTTACCAGCAGCATCAGGAGAAGTAGAAGCACCAGTATCTAACCATACGAAATATTCAGTCGTAGGATCGTTAACTAAGAAATAACGACCACTCATATCACCAGCAGTATCAGCAACCATAGTAACATCAGTTACTTCAGCAGCAGCACCAGCAGAACCAGCAACAGTTACATCATAAATACCATTTTCATATCCATTTGTTTGATCCATAACAAGAACACGATTACCAACATCTAAACGAACGTTGTCCATTTCAAGATGTCCATTAGCAGACGCAGTAAGTGTTCCTGCAGCATTATCATAAGTTGCGCTAAGATTTGTAGTTGTTGCTGCTCTACAAGATTCTTTAGTATCAAGACCAGATTGAACAGCATCAAGCTGAGCTTTAGTAACAGCATCACCAGCATCTGTTCCAGAAGCAAGATTAACAAGCTTATTACCATCCATATCAAGATTAGCAGTCATTGCTTGAGTACCATCTCTTGATAATTTATTAGTTTCAAGATCATCAGCAATTTTCATTTCTGCATCAATGTTACCAGTAATTGTATCAAGTACATCATCTAAAAGACCAGCACTAAGAGCAAAAAGGCCATTAGTTTGTACGCCAGATCCTTCATAACCTACATTATTTGCACCTTCGCCTTCTGTAGTAGAAATTACTAAAGCTGCATGAGCTTCTAATTCTTCTAAGTTAGCAAAAGTTCTTTTAATAATGGAACCAGATCCATTATCAACACTCATAATCCAACGATCAGAATCACTATTATACCAAGTTCTACCTTGCTCGGTTGGAGTTGGTTCTGTTGCTGTTGTGAATGTTTCGATGACCATGTTTTTAACATATCCACCTGCGGCCATTTCGAGGCCATGTGCTTTTACAAAAGCCATAATTATTTAATCCTTTATTTTTATTATTTATATTTTACTCTTATTAAAAATTAAACTCTAATAATTTCAATTGTTTTACCATTATCATTACATATATAAGCAACTGTATCAAAAATGATAGATTGCTTATTTCCTTCTTTATCAACAAAACTAATCCAATTATATTTTACTGGTTCTTCTGTTGATGTTTGAACTGTAATCGACTCGTCTTCTCTTATCTTCTCTGTAATACTACCGCTACCAGAGCTATGTCTTGGTTTTATGTAGTAATCTACTTTACTAACATTATCAAATATGTGATACTTATTATCTGCTTTTATTTTAATTATCATCTATTTTATCTATTCTCTTATTATTTATTATCTGTCTACTGTTTATTATTTTTTAAAGTTGTATAATTTTACAAAGTAAAATTCTACGGCCCAATAAAAAGTGTGTTTTTAACACTTTTCATATGGATATACCATTGTACACATTAACTAAATACTATAAGGAAAAATTAATCATGTCAAATCCAAATAAAGAAATCGTCCGGTATATTCGTTATAATCGTGGTGATCGACGGCATCCAATTGGTGCTATGGTAGCATTTAAAAGAAATGCCGAAGCTGATAAGTTTTATATTGGTTGGTCTTTGAAACACGAAGTTGATTGGGCTGTTTATGGTGATGTTCCAAATAATAGTTATATTGAAGTTGATCAAGATACAAAAGAAGAAACTGAAATTCTTACATATCCAATCGTCAATATTAAACCATTTAACAAAGTAATTGCTCTTGAAACTGCTCGTAAGCGTGGTATCAATTGGGCAATGACTCCTTGTGATTCAAAAGAGATTCCTGAATCAATTATCAATGAATTCATTCTGTTTACTGATCGTGCAATGCGATACTTTAAAACAGAAGAGATTCCTGAGTGGATTAGTAATCAGTTAGATACTTCTGATTTCAAATCTTGGGTTGAGGAAGTTTATCAAGAAAGAGAGCGACTGAGAGCTAATGAAGTTAAGACTATGATTAAAGATATTGTTTGGCATCAACGTCAAGTATCTGGTCTTTGGACTAAAATTAGTAAAGTTGTTAAACCTGAAGTAATGGAAGCTTTGTTAAAGAAGAACGCCTAAAATCTTAATAATACACTGCCTGTCATGGCCTCTGTTAACTCAACAACAAAACTATTGTTGTCAATGATGTTAATGGAGGCCAGCATTTCATTTTCGTATTCATCGAGAATTGTCTTTTGAAATAAAGATGTATTCTTATTATGTTGAACTAACCAATTCATACTTGGATTATCGAAAACAAATTTATTTAATGATAATCCGTCTAATATTTGAGTTGCTACAGTACCAACATAGCCTTTAACGCTACCGGCATTGACTACTTGTTTATTTGTTTGATCTGCATTAAGAATATCCATGTCTGGGAACGTATTAATACCAACAAAATCATTGTCAGCACTAGGAGATATTCCCGTAGTTGCAGCTATTGCTTCTCTTACTTTTTGAGAAGACCATAATTTATTTTGCGATCCATTAGTATCATTATCATCAATGTCCGATTTAACTTCTATTTTCCCTTGATCGGCGGAAATAATAATACCTTGTCCACTTACAAACTTTAAATTGTCATAACCATTAGGAACAATTGAATTAAGTTCATCATTTATATCAATATTACCCCAGTATGGTTTGACAGCCAATAAAACCTTAGTAGAATCATTTGGATCTTGTTGGACATTTAAATTTCCATCGAATTTTATTGTTTTTACGTCCGAATTATTGAAAGGTCCTGATTCGGTTTCATATTCAATAGAAATAGTGTTGTTTACATCTTGTAATGCTTTAAATACAGCATCACTACTTGGAGATGTATTCATTTCTCCTTCTTGAATGTCCGATGATATATATCTGTCAGTACTTAATAACTCTATTACATTAGAAGATGGTTTATCTGAATATTTTCCAGGCGGGCCAATAAAAAGTTTTCCACTTTTATAAGAATAGGCCAATTCGCCACTTCTAAGTAACGGAGGAATGTCAGTACTTGTACTTATTTTGATTTGGACATTACTCATTTATTTTGCAATCCCTTTTTAAAGTAAATTAAATTAGATCACAAAATTTGGGTTAACGAGTACATCACGGACTCTACTAGTGAAATTATCCATAGGATTAACTTCATAGTCACTACCTAAAATATTAATATTTCTAAATTCTATTGCTGTGTTCCAGGTTTGATTTGTAACTGTTTGAGCAGTCTTATCAAAATCCATTAAAGTAACAATAATTCTATCATAATTGGTAAACCAATCACCAGGAAGGACTTGTGTTCCATCTTGAGAAACATGTAAAAGTTTCATTACTGCATTATTAGCGTAAATAGTAGGAACATAACTGAATCCTAAAGATACAACCAAGTTACCACTATCATCAAGACCAGATACATCTAAGTCTAAATCTGTACTGTCTGGAAATTCAATTAATGTTGAATCTACAATTGCTTTACCAGGACCAACTGTTAAACTGATTACATCTGTACCAGTGTCATAGTTTAAATTTGTAATCCCCATTCCTTCTAAAATGCAATTAGTACCAACCGCATTATAAAGTGTATTGATAGCTCTTGTTAAGTATACTCTTGAATCTGTTGTGTCAAAATCAAACAATCTTCCACCATAAGGATTAAGATGTTGTTGTTGACCATTAGGCGTTGTTGTACTAGCCATTATATTAATCTCCTTAATTTGTTTATTTTATTTTTTAATAAGTTCCGAATATTCCCAATTCTACAAATAATGTATTCTCAGGAACTAACTTATCAAATAAAGGAAGTCCTAATACATAATACAACGGTGGCTGAAATAATTCACCATCAAGACCAACACCATCAGCAGCTAAAATATCATTAGGTCTTAAATCACGAGACTCTAATAATTTTCTATACATTTCTTTAACTGGTAAAGGATTAGGTTTAACTTTTCCAATTCCAAGAAGGTCACTATTAACATTTCTCATATTAATATTTGCTTTTGGAAGACCTGTGTTTACATCAATAGTTACATCTTCAATACTTGTTACATTTGCTCCAACTTGTACAAAGCTAAATATACCAAGAATTAATTGACCAGGAAGAGTACTAACTCTTTCCGTATCACTGCTCCATAATGAACAATGAATCTCTAAAGGATTAGACTCTACATTCTCACTAAAATCATAATGAACACTAATAACAAAATGATCATAACGATTATCTGCTGTATAGTCTACATATGTTGGTTCTGTTAATTCTAAAAGAGTTGTGTCTTTAATGAATAGACCAGCATTAACTTTAAATCTAATTGTATCTGTACCTAAACCTGAATCTACACTTACTCTACTACCTTTGATTACACAATCATCTCCGAATGCTCCAAGAGTTAAATTGAGTAGTCTTGTTAAATAAACTGCTGGATCTGAACCGTCTGGACCATGATGTATAGCGTCTCCAAATTTAGGATCATTTTTAAATGATTGTTGAAAAAGAGGAGTATTAATTACAACTTGATTTGACGGTACTAAAATATTACTCATATTATTATTACCTTATATTTATTATTTATTTGTTAATTACTATCAATATTTATTTTTATTACCTACTATTTATAATTAAAATTCTCCACCATGAACATTACTAAAGGCTGAGAAATCTGTATCCTGATAAGACAAATCATGTGAACCAAATACGAATTCAACTGTCATATCTTTACTATTATTTGTTTTTAATAAATGTCCATCTTCTGGGTCAACTGCTAGACTACCATTGCCTATAGCCACAATGATTGGTTGCTCTTTATTATTATAACTAAACCTAGAAGTCTTTAAAGTAAATTGTGCTAATAATCCTGTTTCATTAGTAACATCAAAATCATCATCTACAATAATCTTAACATACATAGGTGAATCGCTTGCTAGTTCAATATAGCTAGAACTGTAAGCTCTGATTACCTGAAACCTTGGATCTTGATCTAAAATCATTTTACCTGAGTTTATCAACTTAGGATTGGTTACTACGGATTTACCGCTTAATATTAATAAATTATTTGTTTCTGTATAACTTGCTTTATAGTCTACTAACGATACCTTCGTAGTAGTAATAATCTGCTTCATAGTTTTATTTCTCCTTATTTATAGCGGCGAAACTTGTGTTATTTTCTAGTTCTCATTACTTTAATATCTTTATATTATGGTATGTGTTTTGAATAGTAGCTTAAATAATACTGTGTTTTTAACATTTAATATATAGATATAATGGGGTATCTGTATTTGGGAGAATAAATATTTATTCTCTAATTGTATTTCTATTCTATAAGGAACAAATTAATTATGACTATTGGAATTACTCAACAATCGACAACTTCAAATTTTAACGGATTCAATGCAGTTGTTTCAAACACTACAATTGACGATGGTAATGGAACTTCATTCATTATCCCTTATTTTGGTCATGGCGATCAGAAACCAGCAGATGGAGTTGAACGGAAAAATAACACAAATGTTCCTGGAGTTATGGCATATGCCAAACAAGTCAGAGTTAGTAATAATGTTGGGGCATATAATGATATTGTTAAATATATCGGATATGGTCCGGGCGGTAAGGCCGGTCCAAAACCTAAATACAAGACTCTTCAAGATGCTTTACTTAAAGGTTTCAAGCTTCGCTTTGCTGGACAACAAGCGAATCACGAAATGAATAATCAACAAGGACTTGCTTGTTTTGGAATTGGTAGTGCTCCTAGTAATACCAAAACTAAAAAGGAAATTAGTTCTGATATTGAAGATGCTTCTGAAAATCTTCCAAAAGAGGTCGTTCATGCATTGGCAGTTCTTGCAGGTAAAAAAGCAAAAGAAATTGAAATTGCTAACGCAAAATAACAATCAACTTCGGAGTCCAAAGTGGACTCCTTAGTTTTATTTAAAAGGATTCTCATATTGG
>Ga0257123_1000447_pt1 | contig 33534 bp, 19 predicted proteins | sample SI106_135metaG_FD_190185 | JGI IMG/M metagenome (GOLD analysis project Ga0257123, IMG submission 190185) | Marine microbial communities from Saanich Inlet, British Columbia, Canada - SI106_135 | ecosystem: Environmental > Aquatic > Marine > Inlet | place: Canada: British Columbia | collected...
AAGGCTTTTTTGAGTCCAAAAAAATGGGAAATTCCCCGTTTTCGGCCAACTGTTGGATTCCCCTCTCACTTTCCAGCATCCGGGCCATTTTCTCCAGGCGATCATGGCGCAAATGCTCCGGTAGTTTAAGTTCAGGGATAGATAGCCAGGAATTTAGCGGATAGAGAAACTGCAGTCGAGTATGAAAATGAAGACCACGGAATAGCATAGGGAATACCCTGGGATGATTCGGGAAGCTGAGTGTTTCCAATTTCTTGGTGAGGTCCCTTCTCATAGTAGACAAACTGGAGGATTCCCAGCCAAGCGGATTCTGATGCAATCCATTCAATCCTCGAGTGTAAAAGTGGTGACCCCATTCCCAAAACCATTGTTCAGCCTTTTCAAGTCCCGGCATAAAGTTGGAACTGAAAATGGCAAAGAGTGCTAACCCCACCCTGAACCTTGCCCTGGATTCATAAAAGGCCAGGGCAAAAATCAGGGCAACTGGGAGGAAAAAATTGGCAAAGATCTGACCTAAAAAAGAGAAATACAGAATGGCTCCATGAATCAGCGTTATGTAGATTGCCACATATAAACATCCTCGCGGGCTTCTGAGATCATAGTTGTACACAAGATAGAGCAGGGCTGTGTACCCCAGTAGATAGCTCAGAACCATGAGCTTCATACCGTATTCATCCGCTCCAAAGGAGACAATAAGAGCTGTAGCGCAAAGAACAAATAGCACTCCCCTGCCATTTTGAAATAGATTCGGGACCTCTCGTTCATCCCTGCGCTTGCTCATCCATGCAACCAGCACCCAGGTACCCACCCCTAGAGTGATCACGGCTAATGTAAACCACATTAGGGAGAGTTTTGGATTATGACTAAAAGCCACCACCAGGTAGTCCTTGAGTCCTTCCAATGGATAGAAGGGAACCAGGCTAAGACAGAACAGGGCTGCCATGGCCAGGTGCTTTAAGCTCAGTTCAGATCGCAAGTGTTTCCATGCGAGAAACGCGAGTAGAAGGTTCCCCAGCTGAATCGCTCCAAGGTGTTTGAGGGTAGCGCTATACCAAATGAGTGCTGCCCCTGCCCAAAAGCACCTTTTCGAGTCCTTCTCCAACCCCTGAATAACAAGTAGGCTTCCAGCGATTGCCAGCAAGCTGATCAAACCATGCAGAGAGTAGGATTTTACTGCTATCTGTACCACGGGACAAAAGAACAGCACCAGAAACAAAAGAAACTTATCGCTAAGTTTCCAGTCTTCAAACGCTGGAACCGCACAAAGTGGAAAGAGAAAAATAATGGGAAGGTGCCACGGGCTCAAAAAAGCGAATCCCGCACATCCCACAGCCCCAAGACAGGCCGGGATAAAAGTTATCCCCCAGGGGTAGGTATAAAGGAAGGCTGACTTGAGAAAAAAGGGATCCCAACTCAATTCCCGGGCCAAAACAAGAGAATTGAGATACGGAAAGAATAGTTGGTGGAGTGAATCACGATCAGGAAAAGGATTCACGACCTCAACCCAGATGAGGACTATGACAGCGGCTGCCAAACAAAAAAGAAGCGCTATGAGCCAGTTCAGAGAATTGGAGTGAACTGAATCCTTTTCCTCAAGACTCCGACTCATTTGATTGATTATATACCCTCTCTTTTTAACCTTTGAAGAATAATATTCCGATCGGTCCGGGCTTCTTCGTTTTCTGGATCAAGGCTCAATGCCTCGTTCAAAAGCTCCAGACACTTTTTGGGATTGCTTTCAAAGAAACTGTTACTTTGCAAAAAAAGCTCGGCGGAACGCTTCGGTGCACTCTTTTCTCTGCCTGGATCCCCTGGATTCTTAATGACTTCAAGCCAATTCTCCAGGCTGGTTGCTCGCTGACTCTGACTCAAAATAGGATGTATCCAAAGACTGAGCTTCACCCCCGGGAGATTCAAGGGCGTTTCACGATAAGGATCAAGATTCTTGCCGCGGGATCGTAGATAATTCAAGAATTCAGCGTTCAAGGCTTGTAGAAACCTGTTGGGATGAAACTCCTCCCTGGCAATAACCTGCTTAAGGTGGAAAATCTCGGGCTCTCTTTTGGTGAAGGGATCAACACCGACTAGAAGAACTCCTACCTTTCCGCTTCTCACCCAGTCTTCAAACAATTTCTCCCCCTTCTTTCGCCACAACTCTGCCAATTCCAAAGCATCGTTTTGAGATAGGCTATCTAGTGCTGTCAACTCTGAGAATTCATGAATAATGTTGCGGGGGAAGGATAGGGACAGCCTGGTGTGAAAGTGCAGTCCTTCATGAGAATAAAGGGTAGGTCCGCGAATACCCCTCTCTTGCAGTACTGACGTGATGGAGTTTCTGATGTCTCTTATCCTCGATGACTTCCAGCCAAGCGGATTCTGGTGAGATGATTTAAATCCTTCGAAATAAATGGAAGCAAGGGATTGAAAAAGCTGACTCTCCTCGATGCTGTTGAGAGAAGGAAAGAAATTGGATAGAAGAATCAGCCCGCATAAGACCAAAACCTTTAGGTATTTACCTGGATTGTGGGTGAGCCAGGCCCAGGTGAAGAGCAATTGGGGGAGAAAGAACAAGTACGAGCTCTTAGCGATCCAGGATACGTACAAGGATAGATGGTGCGTGATTGTGAGCATACAAAGCAATAGGAGAAAGCCTCTTAATCCAGCTATCTTAGATCGGGCCAATAGAAAAAGAGTGAATCCATATCCTGTTATCAAAACCAGGATCGCTCTTGGAAAACTCTGACTTTCCGAACTTGGAAATGTCCATAGGACAAATGGTCCTAAAATCAATACCAGGGGAAAGAAAACACTACCCAATAGTCTTGACTCTTTCTTTTGGATAGCCGGGTCTGCAGATGTCTCTAGCTTTTTATAGACCAGGATTCCAAGAGCCCCTGCTCCGCCTATAGCGAGGATAGAAAGAGCTAAATATTGCCCTGAGAAGATAAAAGGGGCATGGGATAGTGTGGTACGCAGGTATTCTAAAGATGCCTCCCATGGATAAAGCGGTATGGCTGCCAGGGGGAGAATCCATAAGAGAAGGTTTTCTTCTTTAGAACGGAATCTATAGGTACATTGCCAGATGGCATAAGACATCAAGAAAGTCAGGTAGTGTAAAACTCCCATGTGCTTGAAGACCATGGAAATCCAAAGGCAGCAAACCGCCAGCGCAAAGTAGGCCCTCTTTGGCCTCCTCAGGTAGGCAAGAAAGAAGAGAATTCCAGCAAAGGAATAGACTACATTAAAGGCATGGGGAGACAGTCCCTTGAGCAGAATCTGCGTAGCAGGAAGAAAAAAAAGAAGTAGCGCTGAAAGGATGTCCTTTTTTTTGAAGGGGCCAAGAAACGCAAACGGTACCAGCAGAAAAGTAACTAACCAATAGGGTTCCTCAAGGATGGCCGATTGCATACCAATTAAAGAGATGAATGCAGCCATCAAAGCCGAGCCATCCGGGTACGCATCCGTAAAGAACTCCTCCCTCAAAAGAAAATGTTTAAATCCAAGAACCTGTGATCCCTTGAGGTAATTGAGAACCGGATAAAACAATTGAAGGATCGCGTCCTTATCGGGAACGGGCTGAACAAGCCCTACCCATAGAGCCATGAATAATCCTGTGCTCGCCAGAAAGAGGAAGCCGCCCCGGACTGCCGAACTATTCATCGTCTATTGAATTGCAGGATTCGGACTCCCGCTGAGTTTCTTGAGGTACTCTCTAGCCTCTTCATTAGCTGGATCTAACTTCAAGACACGCTTGAATAACTTGAGAGCCTCCGTTGGATTAGTCTGCACTATACTTTTGCCCTGGGAAGCAAGTAGGCGCGCCCTGGCTTTCTGCATGGAATCACTTTCAAGATAGGCCTGGATTTTCGCATGATCTCGTTTGGCAACGCTATGATCTGGATCAAGGAGAATAACTTCTTGAAGAAGACTGGCCGCATACCTGGGATCATTACTTTGATAAAGTAGGCTCTTATGATATAGCTCAGCCGCCTTGTTTCGGTTGACTGCCTGGGTGAGAACAGAAAGATCCTTGATCGCGTTCTCATGGAACGGATCTAGTTCTATCACCTTCCTGAGCAGCTTTAGCGCCTTTTTTGGATTGGCTTCGAAGAGTTCACTCGCCTGGTTAAACAGTCCCAATGCCCTTAGACTTTGAGGGGTCATTGAGCCGCTCTCTCCCTTTTCTGGCCTTGCCTCAATCACTTTAAGGTCCTCCAGGGCTTGAGTATGCGTGGGATTCAGTGTCAAAACCTTTTTGAGCAACTCTGACGCTTTGAGTGGATCGGATACAAAATATTTCGTGCTCTGGTTAAACAGTGCATCCGCTTCAATACTTTTAGCTTCAAGTACAGCAGGATCAGGAACTGGAACGCTGTTAAGAATCTCCAGATCTTTCCTGGCCTCAGGATGATTCGGATCAAGCTCCAGGACCCTTTCGAGGAATTTCCTTGCCTCTTTTGGTTCTGATGAAAAAACCCGCGAGCTTTGATCAAAAAGATCCTGTGCCTCTTGCTGCTTTTTCACCAGTGCTTCATCGATTTCATTCTCCCCGGGGGTAGAGCCATACCAATCCTTTTCAGTACGCCATGGTAAAGAATCGCCCTCCTCAAGAATTTGGAAGAGCTTCGGCTGTGGATACTTTTCCAAGATCTCCTTTTCCCACTCCCTGAGACCCCCATAAGCATTCTCCAGATCCTTCCTGATTTCTTGATGATTTGGTGCCATTTCAGTGGCTGATTTCAACAGGACGTAGGCTTCCAGAAATCTTTTTTGATCAAAATATGAATTCGAGCGTAGAAACAGTTCTCGGGCTTTCTTCAATCCCGGGTCCCTATATTCTCGATAATCTAAAAGGAGAGATGCCAGACGAGGGCTTTCTCCGGTTGGACTGGAATTTTCCTCAATTTTTTTGTGAACAAATATCGTAAGGCTTTGCGGATCTTCGCCTATAGAGTGCTTTCGATAATACTTCTCTAAATACTCTCGTTCTTTCAAAAACCGAAAATAGGCATCATGGAACCAAACCTGAAGGCTGGAGGCGCTCAACATGCGAGCCTCATTTTCGGCTTCGGCCACAGGGAAGTCTGCTTTATGACCATTCCCTTCATACCTGGTGTAGAGATTTCGACCGGAAATCATCAGGGGTATTTCTCCTGCCTGTGCGACAGAGGTGAAGAAAAATTCTCGATCCGATAAATAAAGATGATAATAAGCTCTGCTTTTTTCAGAAGACATCTGATCCACCAGCTCCATGGGAGGAATTTCATAGAGATACTGCTCCGGAAAAGTCAGTTCTACCGCGATGTGGTGATGGATTCCATGGCGCAACAATGCTACAGGTTCGTGATAGACTTTGAACCGATAGGCCTCCAGAATCCTTCGCAGATCATCCCTGTTTCTGGAAATCCCTGACCTCTGCCACCCCAGCGGATTCTGGTGCAGCATATTGAAACCTTTTGCATAGAGAAAGAATCCGCCGGATCCAAAGAGTGACTCCAATTCATGAAGAGCGGGGAAAAAGTTAGAAGCGAGGACAAAAACACCGGCCAAAATCCAGGGTCGCAGCGTGGATTTAGCTTCCCGAACTATGAGCAAAAGTAAGAGGAGAAGGGGAAGTACAAAGAACGCTGATATCTGACCCAGCATGGAAAAATAGAAAACAAGGGCCGTTACACTCAGCAGTAAAAATGCCAAAATGACCAATCCGCGCTCAGTCTCGAATTGACGCCACCTCAAAAAAGCTACCAGTACCCCATTCCCTGCGATAAAACAAAGGAGCAGCCAGGTGAGACCATGGAAATCCGAACCCATACAGACAATGAAAAGTACCACTAAGGCATTGAGTACAAAGAACCAGATTCTTGCGAAAGAGATACCGGTTTCACTTCTTCCAAAGGATTCAGTAACCCCCTGAAACCATGCGAAAAGCATGAGAAACAAGCCCGAACCGAACATCGCGTAAATCCAAATGGGGTTGAGGTTCGGATTGGTACGAATCAAAGACTCCAGGTAGGGAAGAAAACCATCCAGGGGATAGAACGGAATGCTTAGACACAAGATCAAAATCCCGCCCATGACCGCCGGGGTAAGAGACTCCCCTCTCCTTCGAAGCCACAGCAAATAGACTAGCCATAGATCCAAGAATAAAATCACACCCAAATGTTTCACCGCACAGGAAAACCAGAAGAAAAGCACTGCCGCTATAAGGGACCCTTTACTGGAACTTCGACGATAGTCCTGGAACAGAAAAATTCCGGCCAGGCAGTAAATGATCGTAAAGGAATGCAGGTTCAGGTTCTTCAATGCCACTTGCACAGGGGGAAAAAAGAATAGCAGGCATAGAAACAGCCATCGCCTGGAAGCAGGAACCGGAGCCAACCAGGCCGCAATACAAAGAGGGATGAGAAGGAAGAAATCAAATAGCCAGGGAGAGGAAAGAAAGAGTTCTTGTAAGCCCACTAAAGATACAAGCCACGGTAAAGCTAAAATACCCGTGGGGAACTTATCGAGCATAACCTGGTTGAGATAGAGGAAGTCATTTCCAAGCTGAGAGGATGCCTTGAGATAATTCAGGACAGGAAAAAGGAATTGATGAACCGAGTCCCGATCTGGAAATGGCTGAACATGAGAGATCCAGGCCCAGATAAAGAGGGACATTCCCGCAAAACTCAAAAGTATCTCAAAGATACGAACCGCTGACACGCGACGCATAAGGCTTATTCTAACCCAAGAGCCTGTTTACGATCTCCATTCAAATACAAATTGCTGTGAAGCAGATGCTTGTTGTTGGCTGCATGAGACGACGAATCAATGATTTCGAGAAGCTCTGGAAGCAATTGAAACAACGGGAGCATTAGAATAGAGTTTTAGCACAATGCTTAAAAGACTTCGCTTTCTAGACTTCTTTCAATTTTTTGCCTACCTGGTTTTGGGCCTGGGATCCTTTTATTTTTGGATTGAAGTGGTTGTCCCTTTGCCTGATCGTGATTCTCTTCACCAACTCTATTATCCGTTTCTCAATTCCCTCATTGCGGGTCATGAGATCAGTGCCAATCCCTTGTTTCTGAAAGCCCTGCTACAAGAAGCCTATCCCTGGGGACTAGCCCTCATTTCTTCGCTGTTTTCCTTCACTGGAATCTCTCCGTGGATTTCCCAACATCCCTGGATGTTCCCCACCTTGTTCAGCATTCCCACGTTTCTTATCCCCTTTGTGTTGACCAGGGACTGGACAATGCGATTCTTCATCTTTACAGGAATTTGGTTCTTTCCAACCACTCAAATAGCTCTAAAAACTTTCTCTTTCCATGGGCTGATCGCAATGCTTGCCCTTCCTGCCCTGGTATTCTTCTGGCATGGGCTAGAAAAGGGAAATGGGAAATCTCTTTTGATTGCCTCTCTTTTGATCGGCTATGGGGCCACCTTAAAGCATTTTGGAGCCTTCATCGCGATTAACCTGATTTTTGTATTGCTTCTGTGGAAACTGCTAAGACGGGATTCACTCTCCTCCTTTTTGATCACCACCTTCCTTTGCACTCTGCTAGTACTGCTCTTTTATCCGCTGGAAGGGATTAAAGTCTATAGCGCCGTAGCCCTCAGCCATAACTTGCAACTTTCACCCCTTCCAATCCTGCTTACTGTCTTTGTTGGAGTCGTTCTCATTCTAGGGTTGGGTGTCTTTCAAAGGTCCGCCTCCAGCCGCCTGGAGCTACCCCGATTCCTGCGCTCAGGCCTACCTTTGGCGGCTATGTTATTGATCTCTTTGACGGCCGTTGTTTCTGAAGTGTCGCAGGATTGGAGCCTACCCCTGATGGGCCTTTCCTTCATCACCGGTTACGGCCTGATTTTCTGGCTGTTGCTGCGTTTTGATTTTAGCTCTGCAAGGGGCTTTCTCTACCTTATGATCCTCATTTCCATGACCCATGGGCTGATTCTATTTTTCTCTTTCCTGGGACAAATATCTGCAGTTTTTTTCTTGCCCCTGGGTCTTTGTATGATCTTTACCCTACTTGAGCAAAAGAGTTCTCTCCGGAGAACTTTACTGGTTTCGGCTGCCTTTTTATGCTCCAACTTTTTTCCCGGATTACAGGATTTGGAAACACTCTTTGATGATGTGGGACATCATTTCTATACGCGGGGCATCAATGGAATGCATCAAAATCCGCTTGGCTGGAGCCCTTCCGAATTAGCGGGAATTCGGAAGAAAATCACGCATACACTCGAAAAGTTAGAATTTCCCCCGAATGCCAGTTCTTATCCATTGCTGTTCTCAAGACTTCATCATCATACCTGTCTGCTCTTCCTATATCCTCAAAACCTCAAGCATCCTTTTCCTTCCTTTCATTTGCTCAAACACATGGATACTGCGTTTTTATCAAGCCTACGTGAAGAAATTTCCCAAAATGGGCTGGAAGTCCTGGGCGAGGAAAGACTCATGCAGCGCTTCCCCTTGCTAATTCGGGGTATTAAAAGTTGGTCTACCTTCCCAAGAAATGAATTTTCCTGCCGGGAAATGATCCAAATACTGGATAACTATGCTCATGGGGAATATAGAGATCAGTCTGCCTTATTCCAGGATCCATTTGGACAGCGTCTGAACGACTGCTACTTCACCTTTTTGGAAGAAAACAACCTCCTCAACAGCGCATATCAGAAGATTCCCATGCCAGCGGATTCTCCAAGAATTGAGCTCTATGTGAACCGCTCATTCCCCGTAACCCAGAATTTGGGTGATTATGGCCTTCGTCAAGTCAGGGAATACCAGGATCAGTTTCAATGGTTTCAAAAGCAGTCTCTTCTCAGTCAAATTATCTTTCAGGGGGTATCGAGGTCCAGGCGAGCCGCTGAGTTTTTCAAAAAGGCAAATGATGAAATGGAGAAGGACAGCTGGAGTTTTGCCCACGATTATCTAAAGAGGGCCTTAGAGCTTGAGCCAGACCATAAGGAAATGTTGATCGATTTAGCTATCGTGCGGGAAAAATTATCAAAGCACTCCCAAGACTCTGCCCCGTTAAACCCCCAGGCGCGACTCTTTAAACAAGCCAATGACGAAATGGAGAAGGAAAATTGGAGTGCTGCGCGAGAATTGCTCCAACGTGGGCTTGAGCTTGAGCCCGATCATAAGGAGATGTTGATTGATCTTGGAATTGTAGAAGAAAAACTAGGGAATTGAAGTTGTTTGCAGGTCCGCTTCAAAACCTCTCCAGGGGTTCGAGCCCTTTCTGGTTTAAGAAAATCCATAGAGATGGGGGAATCCGCCCCTGTACCTGTTGAAGATCTATCTTTATATTGGTGTGCTGGGGGGCCAGAGCATACGCCTTTCTTAACACAATATAACTCTCAAGATAATTCCCCTGGTCCAAGAAATTCACAGCCGTTTCATGGAGTTGGCTGGCCTCTCTTTGTCGAATCCGCTCCTGAGTTTGTTTTTGAATCTTCTCAAACCACGGAGGCCTCGATTCGCGGAGGAAATCAACGGGCAAGTGCCAGCTAATTTCACTCAGCGATGCATTGAATCCCCGAGTCTCCTCATGGGCTGTTGGGAGAGATCTTAGGACATATAACATGATTCGTGGATTTCCCTTTGGGATGGGGAAGGGCTCATAGAGATCTCCAAGCTTCGAAGAAGTCTCCAAAAACTTAAAAAAAGCCCTACTTATGGAGGGTCCAAACTCACCTGTGAGGGAATCATGATCCATTAGAATCTCAAGAGATGATGGCACCCCTAGCTGAATATCCCATGGCTGTAGTCCAACAATAAGAATCGGAAACTTTGACTTTCTAATCCAGGATTCAAAGAGTTCTTCACCGCTATTTTTGTACTGTTTGGAAATTTCTTCCAGTTTTTGAAGAGGCAAATTATCCAACCTCGGGAGGCTAGGAAAGGGTAGAAAAAAGTTGGGTGGAAAGGTCAGTAGGAGCCTGGAGTAGAAATGTAGATTATCAAAGAGCAGGAGGGAGTCCGTCACGGGGTACTCTTTGGACTTTAGAACTTCTATCAACTCCTCATGGATTTGATGGATCTCTCCTTTCTGCCAACCCAGGGGATTATAGTGGATTCCATTAAGCCCGTTTAGACAGAAATTAAGCCCGACCCCTCCCAACCAGGTCTGAAGATTTTTACTGGAGGGAGTCAGGTTGCTCAGCAGGAAGCAAAGAACGAGAATACTCACTCTGAGCTTAGAGGATCGCAACTCCAGGAGAGTCTGAATCAAAATCAGCAAAAGGGGAAGGAAGAAAACGTAAGAGGTTTTCCCTACAAGGGACACATAAAGAAGGGAGCCATTGACATAGGTCAAGCCCACGAAAAGGTAGAGAAAGCTCCGAGTCGAGCTAAAGCGGTAATGAAACAAGCACCCGAAGAGGCCTCCATACCCGAGTATCAAGACAGCCAGGATATGAAGATTAGCATGCTGAGATTCCGTCTCCACACTCACCAGGACAAGAGGAATGCTGCAAAATAATAAGAGGGCCAGGGGTGAAGAGAAGGACCTGGGCAAAACCACACCCCGATTCCAGCGTGCCATAAGAGATGCAACGACAACACACAGGAGAACGAGAGTAGCGCCAAGCAGGACGAACTCTGCCACTGAAAGCGAAGGATTATGATGCATCACCCCTTCTACATACTGGAGAAAAGATTCAAGATAATAAAAGGGAAGCGCTGCCAGGGAAACCAGGATCATCGTGATGATCGCCGCAGGATCAAACCTGCGGTTGAAGATAGAGTAGAAGAAATAGGCCAACAATAGATTCACATAGAGCAGCACTCCCAGGTGCTTGGTGACCATCGCAAACCAAAACGCCACAGCAAATCCGGCCAGATATCCCCATTTTCCTCTTGCAAGATAGGATCGAAAGAAAAGAAATCCCAAGAGTGCGTAAACTACATTGAAGCCATGTACGGAGAAACTTTTTAGGAGTACCTGTGTGGGCGGGAAAAAAAAGATGAGGATTCCAAATACCCATCTCCCAGACCGATCTAACTGAAAGAAAAAAGGAATCAGGCATAAGGGGAAAATAAGAAAAATCGCGATCAGGTAGGGCTGTTTGAGAAAAATTGACTGAAGCCCAAGGACGGAAATTAACCAGGCTAGCCCAAAACCTCCACGAGGATATTCATTGAGAACAACCTGGTCCGTCAGGAACCAAAAATCATTGGGAAATTCCAGGCTGGCTCTTAGATAATTCAGAAACGGATAATAGAAACCGGCGTAGGAGTCGCGTTCCGGTAGCGGGTCCACAACAAGGACCCAGAGCCAGAATACGGCAAAAGACAGGAGAGTAATTCCTAAGAGATCGAAAACACGATCACGGACTTTGAGTTTCAATCTCATATCCTTGCGTTGGCGTGTAATCCAGGAGTCGTTGTTTGAGGATCAAAAGGTCTTTGCGGGCTTCTTTGTGATCAGGATCAAAATCCAGTACCTGCTGAAGAATCTTCCGTGCTTGAATGGGATCAGTGTCAAAAACTCTGGTTGCCTTTTCAAATAGGGACTGAGCCTCTTGACGCCTCCATTCCAGAGCCTGGGGTGCCTTCGCCACGCTCGTTATGCTTTCTCCAGGCTCCAGAGACTTCTTGAATTGTTGTTGGAGAATTCGAAGATCTTCAGAAGCGTTTCGGTGGGTTGAATCGAATCGCAGTGCCTCTGCGAGAATCTGAATCGCTTTTTGCGGATCTTTATCAAAATATTCTGTGCTTTTTAGAAAGAGCTTTTGGGCCATCTCAGCGTGCGAAGAGGTCTGAGACGAACTCGCGCCTTGTGAATTCTCAAGTTGTTTCTCCAGGATTTGCAGATCCAGTTTTGCTTCCTGATGATGCGGATTCAAGTCCAGAACCCTGCGCAGGATTTCTCTTGCACGCGAGGGGTCAAGATCAAAAATCCTCGAACTTTGCTCAAAGAGTTCCTCTGCTGTTTGTTCTGATTTTATAGGCCTGCTCCGGAACTCAGGATTTTGGCCATGTTCCGCTTTTTCTGACTCCACAACAGGAGCAGACAGGTACTCAACCAATTGCTCATCAAGTTCCTTAAATGAACCCCTCCAACCAATTGCATTTTGAAGGCCTGGATGAATCTTTGCGGCAACCTTGGAAAAACCATCCCTTCTAAGTAGAGTCTCTTCCTCCACTCTCAAACTGTCGTAGGCTATCTCAAGATCTTTGCGGATCTCTATATCTTCCGGATCCAATTGTGCTGCGATTTTCAAAAGCACATATGCATTCAGGAAAGAGTCGGAATCAAAATAGCGAGATGCTTTCTGAAACAGAGCCTTTGCCAAACGCAGGTGAGGAAAAGTACTCTCACGATACTGGGTCCTGAGTGCTGTTAACCTCTGGGTATTGCCGGTAGTTTCGTTCCTTCTCGTGGGAATTCCCCTTTGAAGATAAAGAACTAAAGCGATTTTACCATCATGGTTTAAGGGGAAGGCCCGGTAGTGTTGGTCCAGGAGGGAATTCTCCAGTAGGTATTTCCAAAAAGCTCGCTGGAGCCAGGTGCAAAAACCCCTGCGTTCATAATTTGTAGGTACCTCTGCCAGGCCGGCTTCCAATTTCACATATTTTGACCAGGACTGATCTGAGAACAGGATCAACCCAATTACCCCCTCTTCCAATAGAAACTGGAAAACTCCATTCCCGCTATTTCTGAATCGATGATACAAACGACGCAGCTCTTCATCCGGAAGCTGTTCCAGGAGAATCGTAGGAGGAAATCGATAGAGTAGTTGGTCGGGAAACTGTAAAGCCAGGGCACTATGGGAGTGGAGATGGGGATGGAGTGCCAGCAAAAAATCCTGCTTCTGCGGATATTCATGATCCTCGAGAATGGTACGAATCTGGCGACGGAGCGCGGGTAATGGTGATTCTGACCATCCCAGGAGGTTCTGATGGAGAAGATTATAGCCTCTCGCGTAAAGTCCAAATCCATAGCTCCCAAAGCCCTTTTCCAGGTTTCGAAGATCCGGCAATCCATTACTTAGGATGCTAAAACAGACCGTAAAAAGCAGGGGAACCAGAAGTCCCGTGGCCTCTTTGAAAACCAGAATTAAGGCAATATAAAGGCATGGGAAAAAGATCATGGAGACCTGGGCCAGACGGGAAAAATAGAGAACCAAAGTAATGGATAGAGTTACCAGAAAAAATAAAACCAATAGGGCTCGAGGGGTGCTAAGGTCATAGCGATTCAGAAAGCCGCACAGCAGTGCAAAACCTCCCACAGACGAAACACACATCCAAATCAGAGGCTCAAATCCAGAATCCAAACTAATGACCCAGGTCAGGAACGAACCAAGGATCAGAAGGACCCATCCACTCGCGAAAAACTTCGGCAGTTCCCTTCGATTTGATCTTTTCCCAGCCAAAACGAATCCGGTAAATCCCAGAGCCAAGACACTGAGTATGCTCAACAGCCCAATGAGAGTAAGGTCGAGGGCTGGATTATGCCTCAAGATCCCTGCCGTATAGCTGGAGAATCCTTTGATGGGATAGAAGGGAAGAGAGGCCGCTAAGATCAACACCCCTCCCAGCAGTTCGGCTTTGAAGGACCTCCTGCTGTGAACAAGCCAGAGCAAAATTGAGATCCAAGCACATAGAAAAAAAATGATCCCCAGGTGCTTGATCGCGCAGGAAAACCATAAACAGAAGAGAGCGGCAAACAGCACATCCCTCCTGCCGGACTCTTTATAGGAGCAATATAGTAGAGCACCACTGAGGGAATACAAGACGTTGAAGGAATGGATATTAAAGTTCTTGAAAGCTATCTGCGTGATTGGGAAAAAGAAAATCGCCAGAATGAAGAGAAAACGACGTTTTTCAGGGAAGGGTACCAGGCAGGCTATAGCACTTAGCGGAAGGAGAAGAAAGACGGTGACAAGCCACGGAAAACCAAGAAAGATCTCCTGCATACCAAGCATGGAAATAAGAGCCGGAATGAGCAGAATTCCGCAGGGGTATTCCACAGGGACCAAGTTTCTGAGATACCAGAAGTCATTCCCGATTTCCAAGGACGCTCTTAAATAATTTAGAAATGGGAAATAAAACTGGCTTATGGAATCTCGATCGGGAAAGGGTGCCACCACATAGATCCATAAAAACAAAAAGAGACTGTAGCCGCTAAAGGTCAGGATTACCTGGGCTGTTCGGCTACTGAGAACACTGCGCATGGGTTTTCATTCTAATCGATGGGTTAGACCAGAGAGAAGCCCGAAGAGAGAATGAAGAATCTGGATTCTAATCGTATTATATAGTCAGACCATGCAAAGTGAACTTCTGCGGATAATCACAAAGACCGGCAAAGCCTTGAATGATGAAGATAAACGTAGTCTTCGAGATGCTCTGGACACTCATCTTGAGGATGTCGCATTCCTGCTGGAGTTAAATGGGGAAAACCCACACCGAATCAGGGCTTACCGCAAAGCTAAAAGAGCCCTCTACGCCAATGAACAAGGTCTCGCTGAGATGATTCGAAACTCTACACTTCAGTGCGTGGAGGGTATTGGAAAATCCATTGAGAATGAATTAATGGCCTTTTGTAATCACGGGGGAATGAGTCCCTATCTTGAGAGTCTTCAGGTACAGGTTCCTCCTGTTCTCCTTTCACTTGGAGCTAACCAGGGCCTTCGTAGGATCCTTCCAAAGATATACCGAAATTATGCTTTTCAAGAACTGGGTGAACTCATCCCCTTACTGGATTCCAACATCATCGGTACCCTGATTTCAATAAGCAGGTCGGACTGGAATTTACTCAACGACAGCCTGCAGAGAGAGGCAACGGAAGCAGGGTCACAGCCCCCTCCCCTTCCCAATATTTTGCGCGGCGGAGCAACCCATGTTCAGGATATCTCAGCTGCCTTTTTAGAGGAGGATGAACTACTTCTGAGCTCCCTGGACTTTCTGGTCTCTCCACGGGGCGGCCTGCCAGACGCGCAGGAGCAGATCAATATTCACTATCAGTTTGAACTCTCCCGTCCCAGGTCGGCATCCGCTTTCTACCAGGAGGCATTAAGTTCAACAAATCCCCTCGTAGATCTTTTCAGATTTCCGGGGCTGTTTCAGCGGGATCTTGAATTGGACTCTTCATTTTTAAAGGATTGTGAAGCCAGAAAGAAGAGCTTTGTGGTACCCCTGCACCCCATCCTTTCCAATCGAGTCCTTGATCTACTGGGCCGGCTAAACTCCTATCACATAGGACTTCTCTTTAGCGCGTGGACCCCCGGTCTAAAAAAGAGCCTGCAGGATGAGCTCGCTTATCTACTGAAGAGAATCGACCTGGAGCCGGGAAAAATTCTCAATTTCCAGCCTGGGGAAGCGCTACTCACTTACCTCCTCAGGGAGTAGGTAAGTGAGAATGGGAAATTGTAAGGGGGTAAGGATTTCGTCATTCCGGACACCGATCCGGAATCCAGTATTTCCTTATTCTATCCACGGGGCAATAACTCCTGGATACCGCGATCAAGTCGCGGTATGACAATTAAAGTACGAATTTAGAGAATCGTGGCGAATCCCCTTCCCATCTTATCGAGAGTTTCGAAACCCTTCTCGCTATTGAAGATGAGATCTTCATCTAGTTTCACTGCGGATGGCGGCAGGACCAATACCGTAGTGGAAGCTCCAAAGCAGAAGTATCCCTTTTCGTCCCCCTTCTGAACCGGCCTTTGAGGTTCATAGGTCTGAACGATCTTGCCCACCATTGTCGCGCCAACCTCTATCACCAGAATTTCTCCCAGTTCATCACACCTGTGGATGCATATCTGTCTTTCGTTTTCCATGAACAACCCCGGCCTTGCCCTGATTGCCAGAGGATTAACAGAATAGAGGTTTCCCGGGATTCTCATCGATGGTCCGGGTATTCCTCCCAGGGGAAAGTGGTAGCGATGATAATCAGCTGGGCATAGCCTGATTATGACGACGGCCCCTTCCTCATACCTCTTTGCCAAAGACTCACTTCCCAGGAACTGGGCCAGGGAAAAACAAACACCCTTCACACTCAATACCTGTCCCTGGCGTATTTCGGGAATGACTGTTATGCGTCCATCTGCCGGGAGAACCAATCTATTAGCGGAATCTTCAATCGGCCTGGCTTCGGGGCGCAATTTTCTGACAAAGAAATCATTGAAGGACTCATAGGCAGAGATATCCCGCTGAGCTTCAGACATATCAATATCTAGCATCTGAACGAAAGGCTCAATATCTCGGCGAGAAAGCCTTGAATCCTGGTAGAGTCCGTATAGTGCCGAAAACCAGCGCTTCTTCACGATAGTTTCAAGAGCCGCTTTTCCCGGTAAGGTGAAAAGAAGAAATTCCAATCCTGCTCTGCCAGCGACTTTCTCTTCAAAGCGCTCACCGCCAACGCGGTCGATGACCTCTATGATCTTGTTCATGAGGACGGTTGTGCTGAAAGAAGCCTTTCGATGCGCTCTTCCATGACATCAATATCATAGGGCTTTGGGATCACCCCGCAGAAACCATATTCAGTAGGATTTTTAATAGCAGGATCATGGGTCCAGCCACTAGAAACCGTGGCTCTTACAGAAGAATCCAAGCTATGCAGCCGATCGATGATTTCCATAGCACCCAATCCATTTGGGATGGTGAGATCCAAAATTAAAAGATCAAAACGAGTTCCAGTCTCAAGGCTCTGCTCATAGAGTTTCAAAGCCGTTTCTCCGTCTGGTGCTTCCACAACCTCATAACCAAGATAGCGAAGCATCTCACAAGCAACATCACGAATGATGGGCTCATCGTCCATGAAAAGAATACGGTGTTTTGGTGAGGTCATGGCTTCCCCATTATAGATTCCCGGAATCAATGACTTCAAGAAACAATAGAATCAATGGAAACATTGGAATCAATAGAATGAAGTATGATCCCACCATTGGGGCGGGTTTGCCCATGGCGTCAACTGTGACAACACCTTCATCTATCCCAAGGCGAAGCCAAGGGATCGCATCAAACCTCATTCCTCTGATTCCATTGCTTCTATTGTTTCCATTGATTCCTTTTTTACGCCCATTTGGGCGCAAAAAAAAGCCCCCGGTAGAACCGGGGGCGATAAGATAAAATCGTATAATATGTACGTCAGTCAGTCAAGAAATCAATGAAAGAAGACTTTCATTGATAAGAATGGGGGCCCCCTAGGGAGGCCCCCAAGCTCTTATCGTTTCAGTGATAAAATTTCTTGTAAGAACTCATCTGATGTCGTAATGATCCTTCCATTTGCGGAGAATGATCTCTGGGTGATAATCAGCTCGGTGAATTCATCCGTAAGATCTACGTTTGAACTCTCCAAAACACCCGAATTCATCAATCCCCTATCATCTGAACCGGCCGTACCAATATTGGCATCGCCCGAGTTAGTACTGGTGGTAAATGTATTCGTACCCTGTTTAAACAAGCCTTCCGGATTGGTAAAGGTTGCCACGCCCACACGAGCGATCTCAACCTTTTGGCCATTATCAAAACTTCCTTTGATAGCCCCATCCGCTTCAATGGTGAAACCTTGTAACAATCCCATCGAATTCCCGGTACGCTCTCTCGCAGCAGCCCCGAACTCCGCTTCAAACTGCGTCACAAGAACCTTATCTAGTGTGATACGCACCTCTTCAGCATCAGATGGATCGAACCTGGCCTCAGAAATATTTGAGTTGAAACCATCCAGTGTCCCGTCTTCATTGAAGAATAGCTTTCCCTGTCTTCCCTGGGTAAAGACGGTTTCATTAGCCTTACGAAGTTCTTCTTCCGTAGGGGCTCGAGGGTCAACAATCTGGAACCCGGCGGGGGGATTGAATAGAAAGTCCTGGATCAGGGGATCGCTCACATCCAGCGAAAGATAATAATTCCACTCACCGGTTTTCTTATCCACATGCTCATAAGTGGTGGTCAAATTATGAGACCCTCCCAGTGAGTCAAATACCTCGATGGTGGTAGAATGCAGCGCTCCTTGCTTAAAGGCGGCCGAGTAGGTATCCACAGCCTCAATACCTCCGATTCCAGTCTCCGTTACATCAAAGGTGTATTGGTCGCCTGGAAAGAAGTTGCCTGAGCCGGCAAATGCCGAAGCAGCCAGAGTTCCCACCTTGTTATTTTCTGCGACATTGGCGATGTTTATGATCACTCCGTTGGGTAAATTGATCTGCCGGGTCACCCGGTTGTACTGGTCCTGAAATGTAGGAGAAACTCCGGCTCGCGCAACTCCGGCGTCACCCAGGAATCCTGTATTCACACCATCATTGGCGGGTCTGAAATTCTGCATTCCAGCAAAGAAATTATAGGGGGGAACAAAGTTTGACTTGAGCAGGGGAAGTCCGTCCAGACCTATCTGCGTAGCAGCGTCACCATTAGCATCATCCTGGGGATTGAGGTCTATGATGAAAGAAGGTTGGCTCTCACCATCCTTAAACACCTTCAACACCTGGTTATTCAAGTCTTCCGCGTTAGTCAGCGTTACAGCCGGGTCCGTGCCGGGGTCATTGTGAGGCTGGTAGGGATCAAAATTTGCCACGTTCTGGCCATTGGGGCCAAAATCATTACGCACGCCAAACTCAACTCGATAAGAGCCCTTGGCCGCATCCAAGGCTCGACTGGTGTCTACAGTTACCGTGCCCTGGGGAAGGGTGTCATTAAGCGAGGTCAGAGTACCATTGTCGTCATCCGCGTTCGCCGGGTCCGTGAAGCCTATTCTCGACACCGGGGAAGCCTTGGAAAAACCAATATGATAATCAATATCCTTTTCCGCCGTGAGAATTTGGCCGGTTTTTAAGTTGATCTCTGAAATTTTGGGAATATCTACCGTGACGGGACCTGCCTTTCCCTCCGCCTCCTTAAAGCTATTGAGCTTGATCTCCGTACCCAAAAAACCTTCATCATCCTGGTCCTTAGGCAGCAAAGTCACGCCCTCCCGGTGGAAGGTAAAGTCAATGCCGGAGACAGAGACTTCCGTATCGGTCTCCCCGTCTCTGAGCACTCCCTGGGTTAGAACCACGTTGTTGTCATCAATAACCTGAAAGGAGGTGGGGCCGTTGAAAACGATGCGAAGGTCACCGGTATACTCAGATTGGGAAGAATCAACATTGCGAATCTCAAACTTGTTAGGTCCCTTGGGGCCATCATGAAAGACAGAGGAGAGGCCCGTGAAGAAACGCCCATCATCGATGGGATTAAAAGATCCAGATGATTGAGCATTGAAGAAGAGACCACTCGCATTCGGCGCACCGCCGGAGTTCTGCCATGCATTGGTTACAGCGCTGCTATCGCTAATCGTAAGACTCATCAGCTCTGGAATGGCCAATTTATGGTCCGCTGTAAATCGGTCCAGACCGTGGAATTCTCCAATCAGAACACCTTGACTCGGGGCACCAGCGGTATCCAGGCTCCCCAAAAAGTTTTTGTAGATCCTTACATTCATCAAATTTGGGTTACCTCCCGAATCCGCCACGATATCTACTCGAATTTGACCAGAGGATGACTTGGCCTGACCCCCGGGGATAGCTGGCTGCAGACCTACATAGTTCTGAAGGGTTACATTGTTCTTATCATTATCAAGAGAATTATTAATTACCACGTTTCGAATGCTAAGATTTGCCGGAGCGAGATCCCCTGGGATGGCGTTAGGAAGACCATCGTCTTCCGCAATTGCAACGTTCAGGGTAAGATTCTGAGTACTTTGAGATAGATCTGGTACTCCATGCGGATCAGCCCAGCGGCCCGGTATATAAGGACCGTCCGGATCATAAGTGAAGGATGTGGCGCGTGGCCTTGATGTCTTCTGTAGATCCAGAAAATCCTGTGCATTGGGATCCATTACCACGTCGCCAAGATTGTCAGGCTGGTTGGTGAAGAATCCGTCAGGGTCGATTTGCCCCGAAGATGTGGTGGTAAAGATATCCTGAAAATTAGGATCGGTGGGATCATAATTAACACGGGTATCCCCGGCGGCAAACACCGTGCTATCAAGAATCTCTCCAAAATCATTAAACTCCAGAGAGCCTGTGGCAATGACCGCTCCATTTGTATCTGTGGCTAACCAGTCATAGTTGGTGGCATCAATTTTGGTAAAACCCCAGGAGATCTTCTGTACTTTCTTCTTATCATCGCTATCAGAAGAATTATCTTTGTACTGGATGAAGGTTTCAGCCTGTTCAATGTCCCTCACATGAGAGCCGGAGTCCAGGTTGGACGAGTAAAGAACCTTGTCGGTGGCTACAGCATGCTGTTTGCGGTTCTCCTGAAGATTGATCGACTCAAGCTTTCCGGAGGTATCCACTGCAAAAGCGCCATTTTCATCTCTCTTGGCCATCCAGCCCTGGATTCTAAAATTGGATCCGGACATGACCATGTCACCACTCTCATCGAGTTTGAAATCACCATCTCTGGTGTAGAGCCGGTCCCTGCCGTTATCGATGACAAAGAAACCCTGACCAGACATAGAAATATCCGTAGCGACACCGGTTTGGACACTTGGTCCTTCCGTGTGGATTTGCTCAATGGTAGGCCTGATGATTCCAAGACCAATCTGAGATGGATTTTTACCCCCGATTCGATTGCTCGGTGAGTTTCCCTCGCTTGAGGTGTCCGAGAACAAGTCCTGGAAGGTCACTCTGGATCGCTTAAATCCCGAAGTATTTATATTGGCTATGTTGTTACCAATGACATCCAGCTTGATCTGCTGACCCTTAAGTCCGGATATCCCGGAAAATAACGCTCTAGACAAGGCCATGAATTCCTCCTGGGTTTTTTGCGGAGCTCCATCTCCTACCCTTTCTTCCTCCTGAAATAAATACCGTTTTTTACCTTCTTAGCTTTCCAATTTATTCTCAGTTTCCTCTGTACTCGCCCCTTGAGATCCAGGCTGGGTACTTTGTGCAGGCAATTCAGCCACACCCTGTACTTGAGTCTGTGGGATACGAAGTATTTTTCCATTTACGTCAACGACAATGGTTGGGTTCTCAGTAGTGAAGTCCACTCCGCGAACCTTTCCAGTCACGTTTTCCTGTACGGCGGACCCATTCTCATCTTCAGTGATGGTGAAAGCTTCCACGTACTTACCTATCATTCCTAAACTTGCTGCTTTGTTTCCAGATTGAACCGCATTCAATACGCTACCAATCCCGTTAGCCATATTCTGCATTTGTTCAAGTGACGAAAATTGCGCTAACTGCGCTATCGACTCCGTGTTGTCCATCGGCTCCAGGGGGTCCTGGTGACGAATCTGGGTCAACATCAGGGACATGAAATCGTCCTTTCCCAATATATTGTTTGGAACCTTTCGCTTGGCCGGTTCCGCTGTCGCCTCAAGTGTTCCTATAGGTAATGTTTCTGCCACGACTGACTCCTATGCGTACTCGTTTATTTTGTGTTCATCGCTCTCATTGGACGATGTTTGTTCTTCCAGGGAAAATTCCGCAGTTCCTTTATTCTTCTTGCGAGATTTCTCTTCTCTGCCTTTTTCACCACGGCGATTTCCCTGGTCACTTGTTGATTCTTCACGCACTTCCACTTCAATTTTGTTGATATCCAGGCCCTGGGCCTTCATAGAATCTCGAAGCATGCTCACATTGCGGTCGATCACTTCTTTGACCGCCATATTTTCTGCCTGAAATCTAATTTTTAAGCCCTCCTGGGCATTTTTGATTTCAACGTGCAGCTTCCCCAGTTCACGTGGGTTCAGAGTCACACGCAGAACATTGACTTTGGGAGGTCTCAGGGCTCGTACCTGGTGCAGCACCTGCTTCATGATGCTCTCTTGAAATGAGCTCGAACCGATACTTGAAGCTCCTCGCATTATCACCCTGGGCGTCTTGGCTCCCTCTACAGGACCCAGGTCCGCTTCCTCCACTTGATCTCCTGAAAAGGCCATGTGAGTAAGCTCAACCTCAGACTTTGCAGCCACTTTGGCCCGGCTGAGAAGCATATTCTCAAATCCTTCCTCTTCAGCGGGTGAGTTTTGTGAAGCGCTAAGATTCAGAACGCTATCCTGGACCTGGCTTTGGCCCTGCCCCCCTCCTGAATTTCCAGATTCTCCCTGCTGGGGTGTACTGGATCCATTTGAGCTCGAAGATGGGGAACTCGCAGCATATTCTCCAGCTATTTTGAGTGCCGCCCGTGCCAGAGCATCTCCCGCCCTTGAGTTTTGTGTACCGCTCTCAAGAGGTGAAATGGGATTGGGTCTTTTCCCGGATTTAATCTTTTCAGATGAGACTGCCTCAGATTCCTCATTGAGTTCCATATGCTCAATCAGGGCCGCATTGAGGAGTTTGCTCTTAGATTGAGTCTTCTTGTCTTGCAGTTCTATGGGATCAACTAATTCAAACTCTTGTCCTAGTTCTAACCTGCCCTTGTAGTGATCAAGACTCTGTACAAGAAGTTCTTGAACCTGTTTGAGCATTTCCTGACCAGAATTCGAAGTAAACAAAGATTTTGCTGATTCAGAGTCTGGGTTCTCAATGAGTTGACGCAACTCACTCAAAAGGTTCAAAAGACGCTCTTTTTCATTTAGGTCGGTCTGAGCTGGAGAGACACTTTCTTCCTTTACCAGATTCTGGATTAAGGCCACCAGACGACTTAGTTTTTCGCGCAGTTGAGGAGCGGCTTGCAAAGATTCAATGTTCTCAAACAGCTCTATGATCTGATCTACAATTTCTGAAGTTTTGGGAGGTTCCTGTTCCCCATCAACAAAGGCCCCTTGCTCCGGTGGGAGAATCTCCCCGACTTCTAAATTTAATTCTGGCACAATTTCCAGCGTTTCTGAATCAAGCTGGGAGGGAAGAAATGGAACGTCCTCTATCCTTTCACTTTCAGATCCGCGAATGAACTCATCTTCGGCTTGATCCACAATCTCCTCAGGCTCAATAGTTTGTTCTGTCTTCACGTCCTCGATAGGATCAGTGGCCAAGGCAGCAATAGGATCAGCGATAGATGATTGAGGTCTCGCTTCCACGGCGGGTACCTTAGAATCGCGTTCCAAGATCTGCTCAAGAGCGTCTTCCTCAATGATGTTTGTGGACAGTTCTGAAGTGTGAATTTCTGCATCAATACCCGCAGACAAAAGGTCCTTCTCTGCAATATCTAGCTCTTGAAGGAACTGAGCTTCCTCTTCAATGAATTCAGCGTGCAGAGGCTCTATAGACTTTTTAAGCTCAACCGTGGAATCTTGTACCTCTGCATCCTTAAGGACTCTTCCCACAGCCTCTGTACTGATTTCTAAGGGTGCTGACTTTGACTCCCTGGACACGGCTGGAATCGCGAGAATTTTTTGATCCTCTTTTAGCTCATGATCGATTTCGCCTGCTAATAGAAGAGACTCAATCTCGTCAAGGCCCTCTATCACTGCTATATCTGTCTCCTGGACTTTCTTCAATTCTGGAATTTCTTTTGATTGATCTTCGGTGGACTCTTCTAAATGTTCCTGGGACTTCTTGTCTTCGTTGGATACTTCTACCAAGACTGTTTTGACGATCTCCTGCTCTGATAGGTCTGTGGTCTCTGGAGTGTTTTGAAGGAGTGTGGGGATATTCTCAGTGGTTAAATTGGAATCCTCAATTTCCTTCCCAGTTGAATCGGTAAGTTGAATCGGATCAGATCCAGCGTCCAGATTCTGAATCAACTCCTCCTCTTTCGTTGTTTTTGAGAGACCTTGAGTCGTTTCCTGCTGGTTTGATTCTTCTTCCTGTGCCAAATGACTCTCATCATCCTCACTGAGTTCTTCTTGAGGACCTGGGTCCAAGACGACCGCATTTGTGGCATCCAGTTTCTTGAATCCTGTCTCCACCTGTATCGGTTCCGGATCTTTCCCTACCAGGCCAGGTGAATTGGATTCTCTTGATGATTTGGCTGCTGAATCCCCTTTTTTTGTTTTGGGCTCCTCTAATTCCAATTCACTGGAGAGCGTATCGAAAAAACTTGAGTTTATTGGAGTGGAATCATCTGGAGCGGGCGCCGGAACAGGAATAAACCTGCCTATCGGGCTCGAGAGATTTTTACGAATCGAATCCACTCTTTCTCCTCAACAACGAGTTCAAGTACTAAGCAACCTTCAAACTCATCCTTGAGGTGCCGCGTGACTGGCGGCGGTTCGCTAAATCCGTGCGAGTGGTATCACGAAAAGTTGCCTTAAGTAATTCATCGGCACAATTTTCCAATCAGCTTAGTGGAGATTCACAGAATCAAGGAGATGGCCTGGAGAAAGTCAGGGCAAGGTTCTGTTAGCAACCTTCTTTAAAGGGGCTATCTCTCTCAAATTAGTTAGAGATGGGGGATCACCACCCGAAGTAATTCATAGCAATACTATTTGAAGTCAGAATTTCGATTCACTTACAGTACTCTATACAGAAGAAGCGGGGCCTTTTGGCCCCGTTTTCACTTATGGTGGGCCGATGACTGATGCTTAGGTGCAAACCTGGCCTTCCATCACCGGCATCTATGACCCGATTACTCCTTGAACGATACCTACAGCATCGTCCTTCGTCGCAATCTGATCATATATACCACTGCTGAAACCCCAGTTTTGCACCACGCACCAGCCATCGACCCACGATCTTCTTCTTGGCTCTGCCATTCGGGGGCAAATCCTTACCACACAACACCCATCCACTCACATTTTTCTAGTGGATCTCCTGCGACTCAATTTCTGGGTCCAGAGCTTATCTTCCTCTTCATTCTCTGCTGCAACTAATTTTGGGTTCTTTCGTAGGTTAGGGCAGGAGGAATTATGAAGCGTTTTGCATTTGCCGGAATCTTGTCCTGTACCCTTTCTGCCTCGGCGTTGGCGGGGCAACTAGTAGAGGTACCAAACACCCCCAATAATCGACGTATGATTGAGCAACTCGATCTGGACTTTGGTTGTAAAGGGACATCTCCAAAGGCTCTGCACATTCATCTCGATGAGGATGCAATGCAGGCTCTTTCTGAAAACCGCAGCGCTAAAAATCTCCTTCTTAGCCAGGGTAAGGTCATTGAGGAGGACTGGGAAGCCCAGTTTCGTGAGATTCAACAGCAAGAAAACCTCGGGACCTACCACACTCTTCAGGAGATGGAAGATGAAATTAAGCAGGCCGCTCAGGATTATCCTCAACTAGCAAAGTACATCAGTGCCGGAACAACCTTCGAAGGTCGACCCATCCACGGGTTGGTTCTAACGAATAAGGAGTCCACCGTCGAGAAAAAGTCCTTTCTTATCATGGGAACCCATCATTCCAGAGAATGGATTAGCACAGAGGTTCCTCTTCATTCCATACAGGACCTTCTTACAAAATACGCTTCTGATCCTGAGGCCAGGCAGATTCTGGATACTTCCATCATTGTATATGTGCCCATGCTAAATTCCGACGGGGGAACCTTTTCCAGAAATGAATCAAAGATGTGGAGAAAGAACCGCAACTCTAACGACTCAAGATATGGCACCGGGGTGGACAATAATCGTAATTATTCCTATAAGTGGGGAGCAAGCGGTTCATCGGGTTCTAAATGGTCTGATGTGTATAAGGGACCAGATCCCATGTCTGAGGCGGAAAATCAGGCTGTTCGTGCCTTACAGGAAGAGTATGGCTTTGTCGCCAGTATTTCGTTTCACTCCTATTCCGAACTAGTCCTCTGGCCGTGGGGTTATACCACCTCTATTCAAGCTAAAGATCATACTATTTTCAAAAAATATGGAGATAAAATGGGGGAGATCATGGATTACGAACCCATGCAATCCGCCGATCTCTATCCAGCCGCAGGTGATTCGGACGACTACCTCTATGCAGACTATGATGTCTTAGCCTACACAATCGAATTAGGCACCCGCTTTGTACCACATGAGCAGCAAGTCCCGATCATTCGTAAAAAGGGAGCCAAGGCACTGCGATACTTATTCCTAAACGCTCGTGACCCGTGGTCAGAGCGTCCTGATGATGAGACTTATCAATTGTCTTCACTATTAGAGGGAGTGGTAATCAGAGGCAGAAATGAGCCCTCCGAAAACCGAACAAATCACTTTAAGACTCTGGCTGGATTCTCACGAACAGATCTGCACAAAGCCATGGACCATCTCGACATGGGACCTGTTATGAGGGCTCGAATCTTCAATGAGCTACGGCCCTATAAGAGATTCTTGGAGATGGAATCTAAGTAGAGCCAGGAAACACACAGAGCCTGAAACCAGGAACTGGGCAGTACACACCATTAAAGCCCCAAGTCTTCCCGTGGCTTGACCACGTGAACCAAGAATTGCCCCCACCACTTCAATCCTATTCCACCAAGCAAGGCCACCACAGAAGTCATCCCGCTACTTGATCGCGGGATCCAGGAATTGACCCCACCACTTCAATCCTATTCCACGAAGCGAGACCACCACAGAGGTCATCCCGCTACTTGACCACGGGATCCAGGAATTGACCCCACCACTTCAATCCTTTCCACGAATCAAAACCACCACAGAAGTCATCCCGCTACTTGACCACGGGATCCAGGAATTGACCCCACCACTTCAATCCTATTCCACGAATCAAAACCACCACAGGGGTCATCCCGCTACTTGATCGCGGGATCCAGGAATAATCGCCAAGTTGGTTATAAATTCATCTCCTGCGGCTAACCAGGCATCGGATCGGTTTCCCCCCGCCATGGAGGCGGAAGAGTGGATCCCGCGATCAAGTCGCGGGATGACCTGGTTTTTCTGCTCTTTTGTTTATTTATTCAATAGTGGACTCATATTCACCGTCTTCCCATGGCTTGACCACCGGATCCAGGGGTTAACCCCACCACTTCAATCCTTTCCACGAATCAAAACCACCACAGAGGTCATCCCGCTACTTGACCACGGGATCCAGGAATTGACCCCACCACTTCAATCCTATTCCACGAATCAAAACCACCACAGGGGTCATCCCGCTACTTGATCGCGGGATCCAGGAATAATCGCCAAGTTGGTTATAAATTCATCTCCTGCGGCTAACCAGGCATCGGATAGGTTTCCCCCCGCCATGGAGGCGGAAGAGTGGATCCCGCGATCAAGTCGCGGGATGACTTGGTATCTGGGGCCTTGTTTCAAATTGTTAGAAATGCGCTTTTTCTCATCCTCGTCTTCCCGTGGCTTGACCACGGGAGCCAGGAATAGTCACCAAGTTGGTTATTAATTCATCTCCTACAGAGGCAGTAATGAGCCCTCCGAAAATCGAACGAATCGCCTTAAGACTCTTGCCGGATTCTCGCCAACAGAATTCAGAAGAGTAAGCACTCCTACTCAAAACCCTAGAGAATTTTAATAAAAAAAAGCCGGTGAGGGGGTTGGAGCCCCCTGCCAGCGCTTTGCTAGAACTTGAAGAACGCTCCTAAAGTTAAGGAGTCGTCATCCAATGTATCTTCATCATGACGTTTAAATTCAATAAATAACCCTGTTTTATCAAACAGTTTCTCATAACCTATTCCAAGAACTTTACCTGATTCAGATGTACCATCCGGGAAATCTGCCCGTTCCCAACCTAACTTTGCATACATCATTCCTTCCCTTAAACCCTCGGTATATGTTTTGACATCACCTGGTCTTAAATTGAACTTCAAACCAAATCCAACCATATCAATATCATCTTGTGCACAATTAGAACCAATGCAACCATCAAGATCTAATTTAGAAATCATGGCATAGCTAGTCAAAAATGAGTCTTGATCTCCATGGGCTTCAAAGGTAAATGTGAAACCTTTAATATCCCAACTAGCTGCTCCCTGGCTATCTGAAGAGCTCTGGTAACCGAGTTTTATTATTGAATTCACTACTTCATCATCGCTGCCAAAAACCATCGGGCAAATAAGTGCTGCCAATACAATCATCTTTTTCACAGTAAAAAATCCTTTCAAATACAACCACTACGTAATACCAATCTAGTTAAGCATAAACTCGTGTAATAGCGGATATTGAAGAAGGGTTGTTTGTTTATTGAGAATTCCTAATTTACTGGCTTCAGCTGTTTTCGCTTATTTTCTATGTTTTTTTGTATACATAAACTTGAGCAGTCCCATCTACCTCGTCCCATGAATGTGGGCCAAGTCCGTCTTATAAATTGGAGAAATCGCCTGGAGAAGTTGATCCTGCCTAGTTGTAGCAGATAATTGAACAAATTATCTATTCATATGCTGTACCATTAGAACTTAAAGAATGCTCCCAGGTTAATGGAGTTGTCATCAAATGTGTCTTCTGAATGCTTCATGTATTCAGCAAATACACCAAATTCCTCAAAGTATTTTTCATACCCAATACCAAAAAATATTCCTGAATCAGTGGAGCTGGTTGAATTCAAAGGGATTCCATTATTTGCAGCAGCTTGTACAATCGTTGAAGAGAGTGTCGCTTTAGTTCTTTCTATTCCAATTCTAAAATAGGGCATGCCATGCTCTAACCCCTGGGAAAAAGACTTCACATCAGAACCTTTGAGGTTAAATTTTAATCCAAATCCCACGACATAACCATCTACGGCGTCAATAGACACACCGCTAGCCGACCATTCTTCGTCCAAAAGACCAACCATTCCAAAAAATGAAAGAAATGAATCTTCTGAGGTTTGCCTCTCAAGAAAACCTATAAAACCGGTTGTATCTGTATCAATAGTGCCTCTAAAGTTGTCAGATTGCGAATGGTAGCCTATTTTCGCTAAAGACTGGATTGATGATTCCTTTGCTGCCACACTGCTAATTCCAATAACCTGGAATAGTGTAAATATTGCTATTAGTTTCTTCATAAGACCTACCCTTAAGTTAATTCAATTTGCACCCGCTACCGGAGATATTGTCAAATCTTGTGTCCTGGCTCAGAGCTAACCTTTCCATTTTCTCCTCAAGCAGCTTCTCTCTGAAGCCACTCTTCTTCCGTAAATCCATCCCTAAAGTTCACTCCCTGGCTCACCTCTGCCAATCGTTGGTATCCACCCTGTAGTTGCCTCCAACGCTTCTCTGCTTCCATGCAAGGCTTGAAAACCATCGTTTCTGCAGCAAGCCTAGACCCACATTCCTTGGTTCGCTTTCTTTGTTGTCTGACATTGGCAAAAGTAGATCCAATTGGATTTGTAAAGCAAATATGATGCCAATGTTTTGCCGGAAATCCATAGAAAACCAGAAAATCCCCTCTGTCCTTGAGAAGGCACTGACAGGCAACCGGGTCAGGAAGCATACCTAACCTGAAACGAGGAACTGGGCAGCGCCCACCATTAAAGCCCACAAGTCATACCGTAACTGGATCGCGGAATCCAGGAATAGTCGCCAAGTTGGCTATAAAGTCATCTCCTGTGGCTGACTGATCATCGTATAGGTTGCCACAGACTAATTTGGGAATATGGCAGGAAACTCCCCAACCCGATGTTTTGCTAAAACTTGAAAAAGACCCCGAAATTCAGCGAGTCATCATCGAAGGTATCTTCAGAGTGACGCATCATTTCCGCGTAAACACCAAATTGCTCAAACAACTTTTCATAGCCAAGGCCGAGTAGGATCCCGGACTCTGTTATGGATGTACTCGCAATGGGTACTCCATTATTGGCTGCAATTTGTAGTGCTAAGGAGGAAATTGTGAATTTGGCCCTCTCCCAGCCAAGGCGTGCATAAAACATACCCTTATCCAGTCCCTCGGAATAGTCTTCAATGCCTGAATTCATGAAATTATACTTCAGTCCAAAGCCAATGGATTCAAAATCTCCAAGATCGAGCGAAACTCCGTTGGCCGAAGCTTCCGTTTCAACAAGCGCTAACATTCCATAGTAGCTCAAAAACGAATCTGATGAAGTAACACGCTCAAAGGAGCCAACAAAACCGGTGGTATCAATATCCGCTCCGTTGAGATCATCTGATTGAGTATGATACCCAATTTTCACGATAGACTGGACTGGTTCACCATCGGCCCCGGCACAGAACCCAATGGGTAAAAATGCTGCTAACAAAAAAATTAACTTCCTCATCGTTTCTCTTCCTTTCCTTGATCGATACTACTCTCAAGGTATAATCTAAGTGATTTAGCTCCAGCAAAAGCTCTATTCATGCAAGGCAATTTATAAGCCAATCCCAATTACTTCGCAGCAGATATTAATCATATTACCTTACTTAGAGATCACTATTCTATGGCGTTACCCTCATGTTTCTTCAAATCAATCTTTGAAGATGTGATTTTATTAGACTAGGGTAATTTTTCAACTTTAGCCCAATCTTCATTTCATGGAAATTCTCGCATTTAATGAGTGACCCGCCATTGTGGCGGAAGGATGGATCCCGCGATCAAGTCGCGGGATGACCTGGTATTTGGGACCCTGTTTTTAATTGTGAGAAATGCGCCTTTTCTCTCCCTTGTCTTCCCGTGGCTTGACCACGGGATCCAGGTATCGACCCCATTACTTCAATTCTTTCCACGATGTCTAACCCGCCCCTTTAAAGAAGTGACCCGCCATTGAGGCGGAAGGATGGATCCCGCGATCAAGTAGCGGGATGACCTGGTGGGTGAGAAGGATGATCTGGTTTTGTTGCTCTTGCGTTTCTTGAGGGATAAAAAAAAGACCGCCCTAAGGCGGCCCTTTTTTTAACTTCTTAAATGAACTAGAAGTTGACGTTGGTGGTTACCCACATGGTGTTTGCATCCATACCAGAGATACCAGGAGTGGCATCGGTAGGAAGAGCACCTGCGGAGTAAGCAGCATAACCGAAGTTGAAACTTACATCACCAGAATACTGATAGGAGTAAGTCAAGTCGATCTCGTCTCCAAGATCGTCATCAAATCCAGCAGCAACTTGATCAGCACTGAACATATGATATGCCAGTCCCCACGAGCTGTTCTCATCCTGGTTCCACTTGAAGTGGAGGGAGAGATCAGTTGTGTTGGTTTGACCAATCTGATCAGCAAGACCGAGAATTCCATGACCGGTTTGGTACAGCGGCCTAAGTCCTTCAAAATCTGCTGAAGCCCCATCGTCACCACTATAGGTATGATAGTCTAAGGCTACGCTCTTTTCATTCCAGGACACAACTTTTGACCATACCTCCTGTCTTTTGTATTATGGACAGAATTTAAAAATTCTGGAAAAAATGGATGGTATTCAGGGGACTTAAAAGTTTTTTGAGTGGGCTCAAATTGAAAAATAAATCTGTATGCGACAGTTTGGCCAGAGCAGAATTCTATCGAGATTAAGTCTGCATTACTGAGTGAACCCACATTAAAGCAGTGCGCCAGGAGGAGAGATGGAGATTCCCTCCACCCGGCATCTGAAGCTAAAATTTGAAGAACGCTCCCAGGGTAATAGAGCTGTCATCAAAGGTATCCTCTGAATGCTTCATATACTCCGCGAAAATCCCAAACTCTTCGAAGGATTTCTCATATCCTATACCCAATAAGATCCCTGAATCTGTTGAACTTGTAGTAGTTAAAGGCACTCCGTTATTCGCCGCGAATTGAGCAAGAGTAGACGAAGCGGTAGCTTTTACTCTCTCCCATCCGAGTCTGAAGTATGGCATACCACCCTCTAACCCCTGAGAAAAGGACTGTACCTTTGAACTTTTCAGATTGAATTTCAATCCAAAACCCACCACATCACCGTCTCCGGCATCGATAGATACACCGTTAGTTGACCATTCTTCGTCTAAAAATCCTATCATTCCATAAAAGGAAAGAAAGGAATCCTCAGAAGTTTGTCTCTCTAAGAATCCGATGAATCCCGTTGTGTCTGTATCTATCCCATTGAAACCATCCGATTGTGAATGGTACCCAATTTTCGCTATAGACTGAATACTTGAGTCTTTTGCTGTCACACTACCAACACTAAAGACTTGAGATGCTATTATTACAGCGATTAATCTGTTCATGATTCCTTCCTTCAGGTGAACTCAAATTGAATAAATTCGAGATCTAACCAACCTTTGTAAGCTAATTTAATTGACATCCACTGCCTGCGAAGCTTCCACTCGTAGCCTGGCCTGCGTTAACCCACGAGCCGGAAAGAGCTCCTGTAGTTTTGTTCATTGTTCCATTAATTTGAATTGTTTGACCGGAACCGCTTGCTGTCGCACTTAATGAGGTACCATTGAGTGAGCCACTAACGGAGTAGGTTGCATCATCGTAGATATCGTAGGCTACTCCTGTGACCTGATCTGAATTACTTAAGTCAAATGTAAATAGGCCTTGGTTTGTTCCTGAGAATGAACCGGTAAAGCGGTAGCTAGCACCAATACCGCCGCCAATTCTCTGTAATGAAAAGGATCCACTCGAACCTAATGGATGGCTCCAGGAGCCGACCGCATTATCGGGCGATGAGAATTGACCACTGAAGGAGCTCCCTGTTGTCACGCTGCCACTAACAAAATTTGTCCCCAATCCAAAATCAATGGCATTTGTACCGCTTAGATTAAAGAATTCATTAGCAATTACGCTATAGCCAAATCCTGTAATAAGAGCAGTTGACGAATCATTAAACACGGTTGCCCGCCCGGAATCAGATCCCGAATATGTTCCTTTAAACGCCCCGGAATATGTGCATCGCAAGGTTGATGTAATGTGAGTTTTGGCGGCTGTTGGAGTTGGAAGCACATGTGCGACCCCATCAACTGCTGAAGCATTGGCTACCACCTGAGCGGCTTCAACAGCGAGATTAGCCGCAGATAGATCGATGGTAGTCCATGTTGTGGATGCCGTCTGAACCGCTGAAGAAATTTCAATGCCGTTTGTTGGATCACCATCACGGTCAAGCATCATCAGAAACCGGGTAATGTTTTGCACTGTGACTGAGTTTGTATTCCCACCTGGCACAAGGTCCACTGGCGTCACCACAGACCTGCCCTGCGTATTTCCAACGGTAACCCCGCCGATTGAAAAGTTAACGGATTGTCCCACTTCATAGGTAAAGTTGCCATCAGGCCCCGTAGTCCCGGATTGATTCCCCGACACATAGCTCATTCCAGAAACATTTGAATCCTTAAAAACCCCGGTAGCGGTTTGTAACGCAGAAGAACTACCACCTCCACTTCCGCCGCAACCGTAAATGAAAAAGCTCAGTAAAAGCAGTTTCATAGAAATTAAGCTAACCGGATTTTTCTTTAAATACACTTAATGCTCCTTTTGGGGTTTTTAGATAATTTACAGTTTACTATCCCATTCATCCTGTATTACTTCAAACTAGGCCTACTATTTGAATAAACAAATCAACTCCAAATTTCGTACATCATGTAAGAGTTGACGGAAGTCTCAAATATTTATTCAATAAAATAGTCGGGGGGCTTACGTCCCCCCAACTCCCACACCACCGAGCACACAGTTCCGTACCACGGCGGTTCTGATTGATTTTTGGGAGCAGGTCAATTTCTGTTCATCAGGCCAGTGCTTTGCCTACGGCTTCCTTCAGACCCCGGCTCGCTCCGGCAGCCCTTGACGTCCGACTAACAGTTCCCCATACCGGGCCTCTCTAGAGGACTTTCACCTCTTAGTTTTAGCGCTCTGCCGGGCGCAAAAAAAAAGACCGCCCGAAGGCGGCCCTTTTTTTAACTTCTTAAATGAATTAGAAGTTGACGTTGGTGGTTACCCACATGAAGTCTCTATCCCTTGGGG
>Ga0257123_1000453_pt1 | contig 33287 bp, 39 predicted proteins | sample SI106_135metaG_FD_190185 | JGI IMG/M metagenome (GOLD analysis project Ga0257123, IMG submission 190185) | Marine microbial communities from Saanich Inlet, British Columbia, Canada - SI106_135 | ecosystem: Environmental > Aquatic > Marine > Inlet | place: Canada: British Columbia | collected...
TCCTGCTAATGCAGAAATCTCTAATGGCATTTTACCTATCTTTCCAATAATCATTTTTTGATCTAGTGTTGCAATTCTTGAACACCTGATAATCGATGGGACAATTAAACCGCATTTACCAACCTCTTCAATTAACACATCTCCTTTAATTACCTCTTTACCTTGTTTGCTGGTAATCATAACAACATAATAATACTGATGACCTGCTGTAATACAATCCGATACTAGCAAGGTTGGCCTTACTTTACCCTTCTTACCCTCGACATAAGGAAACGGAATGGTAACAATATCACCAGCCTTATAGATTGTCATAGACGCTGTCTTCAGCTGAGGTCCATTCTTTAAAATTTACAAATGGATTTTCAAATAAGTCCTTGTCATAATTTCTGATTTTTTCCAAATCATGAATACTAACCAAGGCCGCAATCGGAAGACCGCCTTTTTCTAAAATAACAGTAGTGTTATCCATATAAGTTTTTTTAACAATCTTTCCTAATGAAGATCTAGCTTCCGTTAAACCCATATTAATCACTTCATTTCTCATAATACTCCTTGTTTACATAACTGTACATAGTATAACACTATTGTACACTTTGCTTTGGGCATTAAAAAACCGAGAACAAGTCTCGGTTTTTTAATAGTTTTAATTTTTAGTCAAATTCGAGGCGGAGGTTTTATTTAGTGCCGGCGTGTACTAAATGTACACAACCAGCTAAATAAAATTCTCCAACAATGAAGTTGGCAAAAATTAGAATCTATTTACGCGTGCCATGCAAGCATGGTTAATAACATCGGGATTGATAGTATCACATTAACGCTTGACGCCAAAGCCGCATTCTTCTTAGCCGTTGCAATCTCTTCAGCTGTGGCTGTTTTCATACCTAAGATCTTTTGCTGGTTTGGCCAGATGATGAACCATACGTTAAAGGCCATGATTGTACCCATCCACGAACCTAGGCCGATAATTTCAAAGCCAGGTGCGAATGTGAACGCTAAGTGGATGCCTTGCATGCCGCCGCCCGATTGCGCAAGTAATGATAAACCAACCAACCAAGTTGTTGCCGCTGCCATGCGGAACCACAATAGAGCGCGAGGTGCGATGTATTTACCAATGGCTGCTGGGCCTGGGCCATCAGTATCCGCTAGCGCTTGACCCATACCTGGTACTTGAACGAAGTTAAAGTAGTATAAAAGACCAATCCATAAAACACCTGCCATGACGTGCACCCACACAGTAATGGTAAAGGTGTTGGTAATGTCTAGGGCAAACATAGTTGCAATAGCGGCAACAAAGCCTAATAAAATTTTGTTTTGTACTGAATTAATAAAACCCATCTTTCTCTCCGTTGTTGTAAAGTTGACTATTATAATGGGTCATTTATTTGATATGAATCATTTTTTAATTTTATTACTATACTAACTGTATGCCTGAACTACCCGAAGTTGAAACTACTAAGAACGGTTTACTGCCTTTATTGAAAAATCAAGTGGTCGCCAATGCAGTGCGTCACCGCGTGAACTTGCGCTGGGAGATACCTGGGCATTTGCCCGAAACACTGGCCAACCAAAGGTTAAAAGATATCCATAGACGCGGAAAATATTTGCTGATGCGTTTTGAAGTGGGCATCTTAATTATTCATTTGGGCATGAGCGGCTCGATTAAAGTAGTTGATAGCAGTGAGCCACTGCTTAAGCATGATCATTTTGAACTTGTGTTTGCACATGGCAAAAGCATGCGTCTAAACGATCCAAGACGTTTTGGTGCGGTGTTGTTTTCAGAAGATGACTCACATTCATTGCTAGACTCTCTGGGGGTTGAGCCTTTAGCGGCTGAGTTCGATGAGACTTACTTATACAATAAGTCGCGCAATAAACAGCAAAACATCAAGGCTTTTATTATGGACAGCAAGGTTGTTGTTGGTGTGGGCAACATCTATGCTTGTGAAAGTTTGTTTGCGAGTGGTATAAATCCTGAGCGCAAAGCGGGCAGTGTGTCAAAAAAACGCTACAGCGTACTGACGAAAAACATAAAATCAATTTTGAAAAAGTCTATCAAAGCTGGTGGCACAACACTTAAAGATTTTTCAAAAGTGGATGGTACACCTGGCTATTTCACCCAGACTTTAAGTGTGTATGGGCGCGAAGGGGAAAAATGCGGCAACTGTAGTGGTAAAATTAGCCGACTTATTCAAAACCAACGTTCAACCTTTTATTGTAAATATTGCCAATCATGAGTGACTTCGACACCCCACAAGAGCTTTTTGAAAGCAACTGCTCAATTAATTCCGAACCCTTTGCCCTACAAAACCTAGGTAGCTACATGGAGCCTGAGTTTAGCGAAAATTGTATTGTTATTATTGATCCTGGTATGGCGGTGCATAATCGGGCTTATGCGGTTATTCGCTATGAAGATGATCTGTATTTTCGCCAGTACATTGAGCGCGGTGGGGATAAATTCTTAGTGCCTTTAAATACACAGCATGATGAAATCGAGCTTAAGGGTAAGTTTGAGGTGGTGGGCTGTGTGATTCAACAAAAGCAGCGCAAGCAAAAACCACTGCATTATTATCATTTGAATACAGATACCAAGCAAATGGATTTTAGCATTAGTGGAAAAGTTAAGGCTAAAGAAGAGTAACCATGGAAAAGAAAGTGCATTTAATTTTTAGCATTGTGATGTCGGCTTTTATGATTTTTATCATGTCTTTTGTAGTGACCTACATGAACATCGGCTGGGTTGATCAAACTATTGAAAAATGGCTAACGAGTTTTGTGTATGCTTGGATAGTAGGATTTCCATTATTATTTATCTTTGCACCAATCTTCAAAAAAGCAATCATCAAATCCCTAACTAAGTAGCAATTTGGAGGAAGGCCTTGCCTTCCTCCAAATTACTCCATCCAAATTAAATGCGCCATGCGTCCTGATTGAGCGCCATCTCGACGATAAGAAAAGTATTGGTCGGCTTGTGCAAATGTACATTGGTCGCCACCACTGATATTTTTAACACCTAAGTCATTTAAAATAATGCTTGCTGCTTGGTAGATGTTGAGCTTGTATTTATCTTTAAAGGGAATAAATGCTTTTTCAAGCGTTTGACTCTTATTTACAAATTGATCGAAAACATCCTGACCCACTTCAAAATTCTCTTGAGAAATGGCCGGACCAAAATGCACCAACAAATCTTGCTGATTGAACTTGGCAATTGTGGCTTCAATAATGCCGTTTAACACACCCTTCCAGCCTGCATGAGCTACACCTACTTGTGTACCAGAATGATTAGAGATAAAAATTGGCAAGCAATCAGCTGTGAGCACTGCGCAAACGACACCTTTTTCTTTGGTGATAACAGCATCTCCCACACACTCTGCACTTGAAGCATCCAGACAAATATTAGAATGAACCTGCTCTAAATATTTTGGCTCAGCAGGTAAATTAAATCGCTGAATTAATTGTGCTCGATTGCGCACAACTGTTTGTGGATTATCGCCAACGTGTATGGCTAAATTAAAATCCGCATACCCTATTTTTTTACCTGAGCAGGTCTTGCCTGATCCGTTGAAATAACGAGTGGTAGAAATTAGCTGAACATTGCCAGGAAAATTGGCTTTCAAAGAGGGTTTGTTTTTGTCGCTAGATTGAGTCAAACTCGCCTAATACTTTTAATAAGTCTTGTAAGTCTTGTGGCAGCGGTGCTTTCCAAGAAATTTCCTCCCCAGAAATTGGATGCACTAAACTGAGTTTTTTGGCGTGAAGCGCTTGGCGATTAAAGCGCTTAAGCGTTTCTTTAAGTTTTTCATTAGCCTTTTTGGGGAAGCGTATCTTGCCGCCATACATAGGATCGGCCACTAATGGATGTTCAATATGCGACATATGCACGCGGATTTGATGCGTACGCCCCGTTTCCAAAATACATTTCACATGGGTATGATGAGCAAAACGATCAATCACGCGATAGTGTGTTACCGCATCTTTACCCTCGCCTTCTTCAACCACTGCTTGTCTGATACGGTCTTTTGGATCACGGCCAATTGGCGCATCAATCGTACCACCAGAAATCATGTGGCCATAGACAATGGCAGAATATTCACGCGAAACTTGGTGAGTTTGCAATTGCTCAACTAGGTTTTTTTGTGCCAATTCACTACGCGCTACCACCATCAAACCCGAGGTGTTTTTATCGAGTCGATGCACAATGCCGGCACGATCAAGATTAGCCAGTGACGGATCATAATGAAGCAGTGCATTGGCCAGTGTGCCCGTCCAATTGCCCGCGCCCGGATGTGTCACTAAACCTACCGGCTTATTAACAACAATAATATCCTCATCTTCATACACCACGTCAATGGCAATATCTTCACCCAACCAAGCGTTGGTTTTTTCTTTTTTAATAGTGAGTGCAACCACCTCGCCACCCAATACTTTTTCTTTGGCTTTAAAGGTTTTGTCATTCACCAACGCCTTGCCTGCGCGCACCCAACTGGTGATTTTAGAACGTGAATAATCGGGCAACATAACTGCCAAAGCACTATCAATGCGCTGGCCAATCAGGCGATCTGGAATAACAATATTTAATAAACTCATGTTTGGTATTTTACTTAGTAATTCATTATTTTTTTAAAAATTGATTTTTTATATGCAAGTATTTTTTATCCTTATAAGGCAAATATTTAAAATGCGAGTGCGCGTAGTAATTCTACGCAAATGAGTATTTTCAATATTAAACACAATAAGGATAAAAAAGACGAAGCATAGAAAGGTAATTTGGCGTCGCGTAAGAGATTTGAACTCCTGTTACCAGGATGAAATCCTGGGGTCCTGGGCCGGACTAGACGAACGCGACAAGCGTCATTTTAATTGAGAAATTAGATGAATGCTTGGCAATTTTATATAGACGAAAAAAATGGCCTGATTAAAAATCAGACCATTTAAGTGTATGGCATCGCCTAGGAGAATCGAACTCCTCTTACTAGGATGAAAACCTAGGGTCCTAACCGATAGACGAAGGCGACATAACATTTTCTTTGCTATCGCTGGTGGAGCTAAGCGGGATCGAACCGCTGACCCCGACACTGCCAGTGTCGTGCTCTCCCAGCTGAGCTATAGCCCCAAAACTTGGTGCGTAGCAAAAGAGGTAAATTATAACGCTGAAGTTAAAATAGTCAAGCGATAATTGGTAAAATAATTCTATGAAACTAAAAATAAAAACTTTCACTGAGAAGACTTACACCTTAGAAATTCTCTATCATATTGGTGCGCTAGAAGACTCTATTCATTTCATCTTTGATCATGACAGCAAGACTTGCGCTATTATTGATCCTGCCTGGGACCCGCAGCTATTTGTTAAAAGGGTTAAGGATAAGGGCTATACACTCACTGACATTTGGCTAACCCATTGGCATTTTGATCATACCAATGCGGTGGATGAGTTGGTCGAGATGACGGGTGCTAAAGTTACTGCTGGCATTTATGAAATGCCTTATTTTCAGATTGAAACCTTGCCGAATACTGTTGAAGATGGCGAGAGTATTTTTATTGGTAAAACATCAGCTAAAATTATTAACACTCCTGGGCATAGTGCTGGTGGTATTTGCTTTTTACTAGATGGTCATATTATTGTTGGTGACACTTTATTTGTATATGGCGCAGGCCATTGTAGCTTGCCAGGGGGTAATGTACGCGAGCTATATCATTCTATGCAAAAGCTTAAGCAAGTTAATGATAGCACCATGATGCATTGTGGTCATGACTACGGCTGCAAAATTGACACCACCATGGGGGAGCAAAAATCTGGCAACGCCTATTTATTACTAGACAACGAAGCTGATTTTGTGCGTTTTGTTAACGGCATGTCTCAAGGGCTGGTTGCCTACCCCACTGAGGCGCTCACCTTAAAAGAAGTGCAAGCCATGCTATGATAGGTTTTTTTGGTGGGTCTTTTGATCCCGTTCATTTTGGTCATTTGAAAAATGCCCAGCAGCTCAAACACGAGTTGAGTTTGTCTGAATTATTCTTAATGCCCTGTCGAGCGCCTGTGCACAAAGACGGCCTAACCTTCTCAACAGAACAACGCCTTGACATGCTTAAAATTGCGCTTGAGGATTTTCCCAGCCTAAGCCTCGACCAGCGAGAAATTAACAGGATTAGTGAGTCTTATAGTATTGATTCGCTTAAGGAAATTTCCCTGGAGTTTGTAAATCAGACTATCTGCTTAATCATTGGCATGGATAGCTTTAACCAATTATCCAGCTGGAAAGATGTGCAAAAATTTCATCATTACTGTCATTTGGTTGTACTGGGCAGACCTGGAGAAAAAAATAGGGAAAATTATGATCACTTCACCCTCGCTAAAGAAGCTAAAGAGCTCACAAAAGAAGACTCAGGTTTGGTTTACTTCGCAAAAACCGACTTACTTGATATTTCTTCAAGTGAAATTCGCGGTATTTTGTTTAACCGCTCACAAGAGGGTAAAATACACGCTCAACAAAGCTTAGACGGATTAACGCCAAAGCCTATTATTAACTATCTGCAAACATTATGAGCCTAGACCTAGAACAGCAACTTAGCGTTGTTACCCAAACCATTGATGAATTAAAAGGTGAGGATGTCGTCACTTTAAAAGTGCTGGACCAAAGTGCTGATATTGAGGCCATTGTAATTGCTACAGGCCGCTCTGTACAGCATGTTCGCGGTATTGCCAACAATATCAAAATTGAAGCTAAGCGCTTAGGCATGAAAGTTTCCGGCATTGAAGGCACAGAAACTGGCCACTGGGTGTTGGTAGATTTGGCCGAGGTTGTGGTGCACGTCATGACTGAAAAAACTCGCGAATTCTACAAGCTAGAAAGACTCTGGTCTGGTGCTGATAGCAACTAAAAGCCATGAAGATTAATCTGGTTGTAATCGGCAAAAAAATGCCTGATTGGATACAAACCGGCATTAATCATTATCAAAAACAACTCCCTGCACAACTCAACTTTAGTCTAATTGCGCTAGAAGCGCAAAAGCGTAAAGGTAAAAATATTGCTCAAATAAAAGAGCTTGAAGGAGAATTGATCCTTAAAGCGGTCAAAGATTTTCATCTAGTGATCGCCTTTGACGAACATGGAAAACAGAATACCACCAAAGAGATTGCGAAAAACCTTGACAATTGGCAGCAAAGTGGCGACAGTATTGCACTCATTATTGGTGGTGCTGACGGTTTGAGTGATAAAGTTAAATCACGCGCTAATCAGCTTTGGGGGTTGTCAAATTTGACATTACCTCACTCTATGGCTAGACTTTTAGCAGTTGAGCAAATCTATCGCGCTCATTCTTTATTAACCAACCACCCCTATCATCGGGAATAATCAAAAGGAAGGCAAGGCCTTCCTCCATAGGATAAAAACATGAAACTAGAACTCATCAGCTTTAAACTTTGCCCATTCGCACAACGCGCTATTATCTTGCTAAATGCTCAAAAGATTGATTTTGAAATTACCTACATCAATCCGATGGATCCGCCTGATTGGTTTAAAGCCATTTCTCCCACTGGACAAGTGCCACTACTTAAAGCAGATGATCAAATAATTTTTGAATCTTCTGTGATTACGGAATTTATTAATGATATTAGTGCGACCAATATTCATCCAGAAAATGTTGTACAAAAAGCCAATAATCGCTCTTGGATTGCCTTTTCATCGAGCATGTTTGATGACATGTTTGGTATGGTTGTTGGTGATGAGGAAAAATTTAACGCATCAAAGAGTGCTTTATTTGGCAAACTTAAAAAACTTGAAACGGTGAAAAATACTGAGACCTTTTTTAATGGTGACAGCTTTAATATGATTGACGCCGCAATGGCGCCAATTTTTATGCGCCTAGCATGGATTAATGAATTTACAGATAACGCCCTATCGCTCGCAGAATTTACAAATTTAAGCGCTTGGAGTAAATCAATTTTAGCCGTTGAAACCGTTAAAACCTCTGTGTTTGACGGGTTGGATGATGTTTATTATTCTAATATCGAAGGGCGTGAGGGATATCTATCTACGCTTTTAGTTGACGAATAAAATTAAATAATTGCCAGAATATTTTCTGGCGGCCTGCCAATAGCAACACCTTTGTCAGTGCGCACAATTGGGCGTTCAATCAAAATTGGATGCTCAATCATGGCTTTAATTAGCATCTCTTCACTGAGTGATTCGTCATCTAAATTGTTGTCCTTATAAGGCGCTTCAAATGTGCGCATAAGGGATCTTGCATCAAGATTGAGCTCAGTCATTAGAGTTTTTAGCTCATTAAAACTAGGTGGTGTTTCTAGATATTTAATTATTTCAAAATCCACACCTTTTTCTTCTAAAATGGATAGAGTTGTCCTACATTTTGAACACTTAGGATTGTGATAAATTGTTGTAATCATTATTAAAAACTTATGAAAAAAATTCTTATTATACTCTCGCTACTGCTTAGCTTTAATCACGCTCACGGTATCACTGTAGATGAAATTGTTAATTCTGCAAAAAGCGCTTGGCAACACGACAAGCAAATTACCACGCCTAACTTTTCTCTCATTGATACTCAAGGAAATACTCACACCAACGCATCAACTCAGGGAAAATATTTAGTGATTAACTTCTGGGCAACTTGGTGCCCACCCTGCTTAAAAGAAATTCCTGCTTTTGTGGAATTTTATGAAAATAACAAAGACCAGGTTCTGATTATCGGGCTTGACTACGAACAAGCCGACCCAAAATCTATTGCGGAATTCACCGATACTTTCATGGTAAATTATCCGATTGTATTATTTGACGCGCACAACGGCCCTCAGTTTGCTGGATTCGGCGAAGTCATTGGCATGCCAACCACTTATATTTACAATCCAGAAGGTAAGTTGGTCGATTTTAAAATGGGTGAAATGGATATTGAATCTTTACAACAAGCCATTTTAAAGTAGCCAGCTTTTCGAAGATGCGGCCTCATCTCTCACCAATCTTGGCACCAGATATCCGCTCAATTCAGCTTGTAGCTGTTGGTGTAATATAAGCGCCACTTGCTCCTTAACAAAATAATTCTCAGCCCCTGAAACCTGATCAAGCATGTGTAAGTAGTAAGGCAAAATACCAGCCTCAAATAATTTTAAACTTAAAGTTTTAAGGCTGTTTAAATTGTCATTTACACCCTTTAGCAGTACCGATTGATTAAGTAAGGTCACATTTTCAAAATTTGCGATATTTTTAATAAATGCTTCTGACATTTCATTTGCATGGTTAATATGTGTCACTAAAACCACTTTTAAGGCAGTTTTAGCAAGTATTTTGACCAATTTATCAGTAATTCTGCTTGGAATAGCCACCAATGAGCGTGTATGAATACGTAAGGCTGTGACGTTTTCAATATTTTCAATATTTTGGATTAATTTTTCAAGCTTTTCGTCACTCAAACTTAAAGGATCTCCGCCGCTTAAAATTACCTCATTAATATTTGAGTCTTGGCGAATATACTGCTCAATTTCAGACCAATTGCTAAGTGCATCGTGCTCAGTGTAATTAAAATTTTGCCTAAAGCAATATTGACAATGAATAACGCAAACTTGAGAGGTAATTAGTAAAACTCGATTACGGTACTTATGTATGAGCCCTGCTACTGGCGAATTATCTTCATCGTTTAAAGGCGCTGGAATAAAGCCAATTTGCCCAGTTTTTGGCTGTGGCATCACCTGCTTGAGTAGTGGATCATTAGGATTGGTCTGATCAATCAGTTCAGCATACTCTAAAGGGATTTTAATAGGAAAGTCACTCTCTTCAAATGCCTGAGTGTTAAAAAACTCATTACTGATTTTTACCCCTTTTAGCACTTTTCTAGCTTGCTGATTCCACTGACTCATAGGCATAAAAAAAGCCCCGTCAGGGGCTTTTTTTGAATTCTTGTTTACTTAAGTCTTAACAAAAGTTAGAAAAATTTTCATCTGAATGCTCACCACCATCTTCGTAACCAGCTTCATACTCTTCAGTTTTTCTTTGCTCTTCGATTTCAGGGTTGTTTAAGAAACCTGCGACCCAACCTTGAATGTAGTTGTCGTTTACGCCCATTTCTTCCATTTTTTTAACGCCTTCGTAGTAAGTCATTGCTGATACTCCTTAAATAATGTTTATAATTTTGTAGCTTATATCAGAGCGTTTTTTCAACTGACATAAGAGAAAGATAATATTATAACCATTAAATTTCATAAGGCAAGAAAAATCAATGAATTTATCAGAAATAACCAACGGTTTAAATGACAAGCAACACCAATCAGTGGCACTTGATAATGCTCAAAATGCATTAATACTAGCAGGTGCAGGCAGTGGAAAGACGCGAGTGCTAACTCATAGAATTGCCTATTTAGTCACTCAAAAAAATATTCATACTGACTCGATTTTAGCTGTTACTTTCACTAATAAGGCTGCTGCAGAAATGCGAGAAAGACTTTCCACTCTACTCAGACGAAATATTCAAAGCATGTGGGTGGGTACTTTTCACGGCCTTGCGCATCGCTTATTACGTACGCATTATGAAAAAGCAGGATTGACATCTGGGTTTCAAATCTTAGACGCACAAGATCAATTTCGCATTGTTAAACGCCTAATGAAAGAAAATAATATTGATGAGTCCAAATTTCCCGTTAGAAAGGTGCAATGGTTTATCAATCAACAAAAAGACGAGGGCATACGCGCCCAAGATGTTGACCCTGGCTATAACTTCTTTATCAAAAAAAGCCTAGAAGTATTTGTTTTATATGAAGCGCATTGTCGTGCTAACGATCTTATTGACTTTGCCGAGTTACTGGTTCGAAGCTACGAGCTACTTAAGAACAACACTGAGCTCCTTGAGCATTATCAAACGCGTTTTTCACATATTTTAGTGGATGAATTTCAAGATACTAACACTGTACAGTATAAGTGGATTCAGCAATTATTCACTGGTAACAACCAGGTATTTTGTGTGGGAGATGATGACCAGTCTATTTACGGCTGGCGTGGTGCAAAAATTGAAAATATTACCAAGCTAGAGACTGATTTTGCACCGATTCAAACCATCCGTTTGGAGCAAAATTATCGTTCTACTGGGCATATATTATCCGCCTCAAATGCGTTAATTTCCAACAACTCAAATCGCATGGGAAAGTCTTTATGGACCGATTCTGGCAATGGAGATTTGATTGATGTGTATGAAGCACGAACAGAAACAGACGAAGCAGATTATGTAATTCGACAAATTAAAAAGCTGATTAAAGACGGCTCTAAAGCCAGTGATTGTGCTATTTTGTATCGATCTAATGCTCAGTCCAGGGTATTTGAAGAGGCTTTGATTAAATACAATATTCCTTATATTATTTATGGTGGTTTGCGATTTTTTGAACGTGCCGAAATCAAAGATGCACTTGGCTACTTACGCATGATTGAAAATACAGCTGACAATGTTGCTTTTGAGCGGATTGTAAACTTTCCAACACGAGGTATTGGCAATGCCACGTTAGAAAAAGTGCGTGAATTTGCTCGCGATCAGCAAAGCAATCTATTTCAAGCATCACAGCAAGTAGCGCCAACTCTACCCACTCGAGCTGCTAACGCTTTAAATGGATTTATTGAGCTTATCGAGCAAATGGCTGACGATAGTAAACATCTGGATTTAAGTGAAAAAGTGTCTTATTTGCTTAATAACTCTGGACTTATGAATCATTATGCCAACGACAAAACTGACAAAGCAGGCAGTAAAAAAGAAAATCTTGAAGAGCTGATTGCTGCTGCTAAACAATACAAACACGAAGAAGATAGCGAAATGAACGAAGTGGTCGGTTTCATCTCTCTCGCCTCTCTTGACTCTAGTGGAGATGCCAATACGCCTGTGGTTGATAATGTACAATTAATGACCATTCACTCTGCGAAAGGCTTAGAGTTTCCTAATGTCTTTCTAGGCGGTCTAGAAGAGGATTTATTCCCCTCTAGACAATCCAAAGACGAGCCGCATTTAATGGACGAAGAAAGGCGCTTATGCTATGTGGGCATGACTCGAGCCATGAAAAAACTCACCTTATCTTTTGCCATCAAGCGCTTCTTACATGGTCAGTCTTTATACGCCTACCCATCGCGTTTTTTAGATGAAATACCTAGCGAATATGTGAATAAAGTTAAAGCAAAATTTGGCGCAACACAGACTAATTACAAAGAAGATGATATCTATAATCAAGATATTGAGCCTCAAGCTAATGGTCAGCTATCTATTGGTGCAGGTGTTAAGCACGGAAAATTTGGCTATGGCTCTGTGCTTAATTTTGAGGGCGAGGGCGACAGCGCCAGAATTCAAATAAAGTTTAAAACAGCGGGTACCAAATGGCTAATTGCCAGCTATGCTAATTTAGAGTTTGTTTGACAACCTTTTAAAGAGGCAAAACCTCTCGAACTTATTCTGATAACAATAATACAAAATTAATATTAATCTTTACAGGTAGTTGGCGCGAGGAATTGCCTCGTATTTGGCTATGGCTCTGTGCTTAATTTTGAGGGCGAGGGCGACAGCGCCAGAATTCAAATAAAGTTTAAAACAGCGGGTACCAAATGGCTAATTGCCAGCTATGCTAATTTAGAGTTTGTTTAATTCTTTTCTGCTGAGGCAAAGCCTTTTTGTAGATTTTTAGCCAACTTACACACAGTTATTGTTTGAAGTTTTTTAGACTTCTTAAACTTTTTTAGGTGCAAGGCATTTCCTTGCAGGTTAATTGCCAGCTATGCTAATTTGGAATCTGTTTAATTCAGGGTTTTCTTAAGATCATCAACTGAAAAACTCTGCACAGTTTGCTCGTCAGTATAGACCGGCTTCATTTTGGTGTGCGTGCCCGTTTGTTTTTCAATCTCAGTTTGACGAGAGATGACTAGATTCAAACAATCGGTAATCATTTTTTGTGTATTTTCTGTCAATGGGTGACGCAGGCCTGGCTTAGTCATGGTGTCTTTTGCCACTGAGATTAAGGTTTTTCTCATGGCATTTAGCATTCTCACTTCAATATCGTTTGTTTTTTCATCACTCATAATAAGCTCTTAATGGTTTCTAAATGTTGTAGATAGGTTATTTTATCGGATTTATACTTTCTATTGCCTTGCATTGATTGTAGCTTTTCATTGGATCCCCAATCTTGATCAATCACCTCAGACACCATTTCTGGATGATTACAAATTAACACCATGTCACAGCCACTTTCTAAAGAAACTTGCACTCGATCTTTAATATTGTCAATAAAAAAGGCACCCTGCATCGATAAATCATCACTAAACACCACTCCTTCAAATCCAAGTCTATCTTTCAAAATACTCTGAATCCAAGTACTGGAAAAGCCCGCAGGCTTATCATCTACCTTTGAATAAATAACATGCGCTGGCATGATTGCATCAAGCTCTTGGTCTGCCAAATCCTTGAAAATAGCCATATCTTGATAGACCTCCTTAGCGGGTCGATCATCAACTGGCAACTCTAGATGTGAATCGAGTGACACATACCCATGCCCAGGAAAATGCTTGCCCACACATTTCATGCCGGCTCTATGCATGCCTGTAATGAGTGCCTGTGCCAACTTAACCACTGCATCTGGATTGGAATGAAAAGCTCGATCACCGATTACAGAGGAGTTGCCGTAATCCAGATCAAGCACCGGGGCAAAAGAAAAATCAATATCAACCTCTAGTAATTCATAAGCCAACACAAATCCACAAGAGCAGGCATACTTTAATGCTTTTTTAGGTTTTTTATCATACAATTCACCTAGTCTTGACATAGCTGGCAGATGCGTAAATCCATTTTTAAAACGCTGAACTCGTCCACCTTCATGATCAACAGAAATCAAAAGATTAGGTTTTACTGATCGAATGGCACTGATAAGTTGTTTAAGTTGTTCAATGGAGTCAAAGTTGCGGCTGAACAAAATAACACCACCAATACTTGGTTTTGCTAATTGCACTTCTTCTACTTTGGTTAGTGTCAGTCCTGACACATCCATCATAATTGGCCCTAGTTTCATAGTTTATTTAATTAATATAAGGTTTTATTTTGTACACTAAATACAAAATAGGAAGTCCGATTAATGTGGTTATGATGAAAAATTGGCTATAGCCAAATGCTTCAACAATACCCCCTGAATATCCACCAAAAATCTTAGGCAGTAGTGTCATTAGTGATGAAAATACTGCGTACTGAACCGCGGTAAATTTAATATTAGTCAAACTGGATAAAAAAGCAATAAAGGCTGCACCAGCTAATCCTGCAGACAAATTATCCATGGTAATCGTTACATATAACCAAGTAATATCATGACCGACATTTGCCAAAATGATAAACAATAAATTGGTTAATGCGGACAGTACAGCGCCTAAAAATAATACTTTAAATACACCAAATCGAATTGCCATCACACCGCCTAAAAAGCCACCGGCAATGGTCATAAATAAGCCAAATGTTTTAGATACAGTGGCAATTTCAACTTTTGTAAAACCCATATCTTGATAAAAAATATTGGCCACTACGCCAAGTACAATATCGCTCACTCGATATAGGCCAATAACTGCCAACAATAAGATTGCCACGTTTAGACCGTAGCGATTAAAGAAATCTTTAACCGGCGCAACATAAGTGTCATCCACCATAGGGCGATTAACAACATTCAGAACAATCAATACTCGAGTGGCAATATAAGCACTCACAATGGCCAGTGCCATTCTCATAGATCCGACAACAAACCCGGATAGGTGTTTATTTGAAAAAGTTTCAGTCAGTACTGGTTTAAGTGTTTTAACTAAATCTGCACTATAAACAAAGGCGGTAATAAAGGCAGCAACAATGGCTAAAAATAATGCAAAAAATCTAGTGTAATCTAAAGTGCTATAGTCTGTTCTGGTGCTAGTTGATTGGGGCTCTTTAATGATCAAAGTGGTCATAACACCAACCATCATCACCAGTGACATAATTACATAAGTATTTGACCAGGCGCTCACACTATAAAGCGCCTTGGTTGATCCAAAATAACTAGCCAAAAACAATCCGCCTGCACCCGCTACCAACATGCCAATTCTATAGCCAGCAATATAGGTGGCACTCAGCATAGATTGCATATCTTTATCAGCCGATTCAATTCGATAAGCATCAATGACAATATCTTGAGTGGCCGATGAAAATCCAAGTAGAACGGCGCCATACGCCATCAACGTTAAACTATCAACGCCGGCTTTCGGATCAACTGATGACATTAGTAAAATAGCACCCATAATGGCCAATTGCGAAATAAGCATCCAGGCGCGACGCCTACCTAATAGCTTGGTTAAAATTGGCAGAGGTAGGCGATCTACTAAAGGCGCCCAAACAAATTTAAATGAATAGCCAAGTGCCGCCCAAGAAAAAAAAGTAATACTGGATTTGGCAACGCCGGCTTCATTTAACCAAAGACCGAGTGTTGAAAAAATAAGCAATATAGGTACACCCGCCGAAAAACCCAAAAATAGCATAGTGAGCACCCGAGGGTGGATAAATAGCCGAATACTTTCTAACACTGAATCCAGGGCATACCATCGTGACGCCAACCATTGACATTGCCACGCTGATCCTCTTCGTCAAGATCCCCCTCAAAACCACTCACCACGTGAGCAATATTGGTAAATCCATTCTTAACTAAACACTTGCCCGCATCATCAGAACGATAACCACTTCGACAAATTAAAATAATCTCGTCATCTTTGTCAATATCAAATCGTGAAAATGTTTTGATAAATTCATCTTCATCAACCTCCCACTCTGGCTCATCTAGCCACGGAATAAGAATTGACCCTGGCACGCGCCCTACAAATTTATTTTCAGCCTCACAGCGCACATCCACTAAAATTGCACCCTCTGAGATAAGCTTAAGCGCTTTTTTTGGTAAATAATTTTTAATCATTCGATTACTACTCTCCCACCTGTTTCAACCTGATTGAATAGTTGAATGATATCACTATTTTTCATACGGATACAGCCTTTTGACTCGGGCACTCCGAGGCTAAGTTCATCGGGTGAGCCGTGGATATAAATGTAGCGTTGCTTGGTATTTCTATTATGTGAGTCAACCCCATCAAGCCACAAAATACGTGACAAAATCCAATCTCGATCAGGCTGCTGATTTGATAATTGTTTTGAATAAATTTCACCCGTAGGTACTCGAGAAATCAATACTGATCCTGACTCCAGGTTATCGCCAATTTTTTCAGCAATGGCAAAATTTCCTAAAGGGGTGCAAAAAGATCCTTCTTGCTCACCTACACCATTAGCCGCAGTACTAATTGAATATACTGTACCTTGGTGAGTTAGAGTTTGATTAGCAATGTTAATTGTAATCATGACCGCCTGTTATTTGGTGAACAACGCAATAGATTCAACATGGGCTGTTTGCGGGAACATATCCATCACACCAGCAGTATCAAGCTTATAACCTAATTCAATCAGTTTGTCTGTGTCACGTGCGAGCGTTGCCGGATTACAAGATACATACACCAGACGCTCCACCCCCAATTTTGGCAACAATTCAACAATTTCAATAGCACCAGAGCGCGCTGGATCAATCAATGCTTTGTTATAGTTTTTACCCCTAAACCACTCAAATCCCTCAACCTCTTTAAAAAGGTCAGCCTTATAAAAATCAGCATTGCTTATAGCATTTTGCTCAGCATTATATTTTGCTCGCTCAATCAAACCTAAATCCCCTTCTACACCTACCACATGCCTAGCATATTTGGCAATCGGCAAGGTGAAATTACCCAAGCCACAAAACAAATCAATCACTTCATCTTTCTCATTAAGATCTAACATCTCCAAAGCCAGATTGATCATTTTTTGGTTAAGTTTAAAATTAACCTGAGTAAAATCAGTGGGTAAAAATTCCATCACAATGTCATGATCAGGATGTGAATAAGTTAATAGAGCAGGCTGATCCAACGGCTTAACTGTATCGGCACCACCACTTTGGGTATAGAAATTGATTTTCAACTCATTGGCACACACTAACAATATCTGCTCATCCTGCTCGGTAAGAGGCTCTAAATGGCGCAAAATTAATACCGTATCATTTTCAGCCACAGCTACTTCCAATTGTGGCACTTGTGATTTAACTGAAAGTTGCTCAATATACTTTGCCAGCACTTCAAGATTATCACCCAAAGACGGATGCAGAACCTCACAACGACTCATATTGGTAATAAAGCCAGATTTCTTCTCTCTGAATCCAACCAAAACTTTTTCTTTTTTGGCTACATAACGTACGCCAAGTCGTGCCTTTCGACGATAACCCCAGCTTTGAACCTGAAGTGGCTCAAGCCAGTGCTTAGGCTCTATTTTTGCTTGACCTTTAAAAGCATCTTTTAGCCACTCCCCTTTTGCACCTATTTGATCCTCACTAGAAAGATGCTGAAACGAACACCCGCCACAAACACCGAACACCTCGCATTTTGGCGCAATTCTATTTTCAGCAGGCTTTAACACCTCTTTAACATCTGCCTCTTCAAATTTAGCTCGAGAAAATGTTCGATCAGCCAGTACAGTTTCCCCTGGTAAAGCACCTGAAACAAAAATTACTTTTTCATCAAGATGTGCAATTCCGCGCCCTTCATGCGACAAGGATTCAATGTTTAATTCGTAGGTTTTGGCTTTTGGCTTTCTTCTTCTACCCATGACACTCTTCGGCTAATTAATTGGTCTGATTATCCAATAATTCCACCCAATGTTTAACAGGAATTTTACTGTCTTTTTGCAAATGCATTAAACAGCCAATATTTGCCGTGACAATCATTTCTGGATTGGAGGCGTTGAGATTATTAAGCTTATTCATCTTAAGCTGTTTTGCAAGGTCTGGCTGAAAAATGGAATACGTACCTGCTGATCCACAGCACAAATGAGCATCCTTTACAGGTGCAGGCGTATAACCCAGAGTATTTAGAATTGAATTAACCAGTCCTGCTAATTTTTGCCCGTGCTGGAGTGTGCACGGCTCATGATATGAAATGTTAGCTTGCGCCAAATTTAACTGACTTAAGTCTTTATCTACTAAAAATTCAGCAATATCTTGGGTTTTTCCAGAAATAAGCTTTGCTTTTTCATAATAGATATCACCCTCTTGAAACATAGAAGCATAATCTTTCACCATCAATCCACAGCCACTAGCACTTGAGATGATTACGTCAGCATTAAGTCCAAGCCAGGCGTCAATATTAGCCTTAACTTTTTTTAGTGCATCTGACTCGGCACTAAGATGCTGATCTACCGCACCACAACATTGTTTTTGTGGAGTTTCAATAGCTTCAAATCCTAATTTTGCTAAAATATTTTTGATACTATGGTTGATATTAGGCGCAAGCACTGGCTGTACACACCCACCTAGTAACAATACTTTTTTGCTATTAGCGTTAGGCTTTAAAACATTGCCTTGTTTTTTTGAATGTCTAGCGATTCGCCCAATTGGATTAAACAACTGAGGTGTAGTCAAAAGCTTACGTATTGAATAACGCATAGCCTTTTGCCAAAGCGGGCGCTTCTGCTCCATAAACTCTCGCCCAACATCAATCAACTTGCCATACTCAACCCCTGAAGGACAAGTGGTTTCACAAGATCTGCAAGTTAGACAGCGATCTAGGTGTTTAATACTTTCGCTAGAAAAGTTATTTTTTTCAAGCGAAGATTTAATCAAGTAAATTCGCCCACGAGGCGAGTCAAGCTCCGACCCAAGCAACTGGTACGTTGGACAAGTGGCTAAACAAAATCCACAATGCACGCATTTTCGAATAATTTCATTGGCTTTAAAATTAGCAATTTGGTGTGTTTGCATTAGCTAAAAATCCCTCTTGGATCGAACACTGTCTTTAAGCGTTTTTCAACTTCTTCTCGTAGCGCTGAACGCTCAACAGTTTTAGCTCGAAATTTAAGCTCACCTACATATTGCCTCGGCATCACCTTAAAGCTAATTTGTGTCACTACAGCCAACTGCCCTCTTGAACCAACAAGCATTCTAGCAACATCATAACCTGCCACATTTTTCATCACTTGCCCGCCGAAATTTAACAATTCGCCCGTGCCGTCAATGATCTGCACACCAAGCACACTATCAGATAAATCTTGGGCGCCAATAGCGTAAACGGCACCAATACTTTGAGTTTTATCGTCAATATAAAATGGCAGAACTTGGTCGTTTTCGGCAAGTACCGTGCAAATTTCAGCAATGGGCGTGCTAGCTCTAACTGTAATCACCAACTCTTCTGGAAAGTATTCTTCAATACCCGTATGATTTAACCAACGACCAGTAATATGAAGACTCTCAGATAGCTTGATTTCTTCTTGTATTTTTAAGAGGTTCGTTGACATTAAAACCGCTCCAATTCGGGATGGGGTAATTGACCATGATGAACATGCATTGCGCCCAGTTCTGCACATCTGTGTAATTCAGGAATCGCCTTGCCAGGATTTAGCAATCCTTCAGGGTCAAATGCAGCCTTGATTTTATGAAAAATCTCCAATTCTTTACTATTGAATTGGTGACACATAGCATCAAGCTTTTCAACACCCACACCATGTTCACCAGTAATACTGCCGCCCATATCTACACTAAGTTTTAAAATCTCGGTGCCAAATTCCTCAGTTCTTTCAAGCTCGCCCTCAATGTTTGCATCATACAAAATTAAAGGATGGAGGTTGCCATCACCTGCATGAAAAACATTGGCCACCCTGAGTTGATATTTTTTACTTAACTCGTTAATTTTTTCTAGCATGTCAGCCAAATGTCTTTTGGGTATGGTGCCATCCATACAATAATAATCGGGAGATAATCGCCCGACTGCAGGAAAAGCAGACTTGCGTCCTTTCCACAAGTCTAGGCGCTCTTGTTCATTATTAGATACTTTAATACTAGATGCAACTGATAACACTTTTAAAGCCACCTCAAGTTCTGCCTGAACCTCTGCTTCTGAACCATCCAGTTCACACAGCAACAGCGCCTGAGCATCCAGCGGATAGCCCACTTTTGCAAAGCCTTCTGCTGCTTCAATGGCAAAACCATCCATCATTTCAAGCCCTGCTGGAATAATGCCTGCTTTAATAATATCAGCAACTGAATTGGCGCAATCGCGCACACTATCAAAACCGGCCATTATCACTCTAGCCAGTTTTGGCGTTTGAGTAAGTTTAACCGTAATCTCTACAATGACGCCGAGTAAACCTTCGGAACCATTCATCATGGCCAACAAGCCCAAACCTTGGTCATCTCTGGATAAAACCAGCTCTTCGCCATTAATAGTTAAAATCTTAACTGCCTCAACATTATGCACCGTTAGGCCGTACTTTAAACAATGCACGCCCCCTGAGTTTTCAGCCACATTGCCACCAATACTACAAGCAATTTGACTCGACGGGTCGGGTGCATAATATAGGCCGTATTTTGCCACCGCTTCGCTAATGGCAATATTTCTAACGCCCGGTTCAACGACAGCCAGCTGATTATTTGCATCAATAGATTTAACTTTATTGAGTTTTGATAAACCCAATACCACTGAATTTTCTAAAGGCATTGCACCACCAGCAAGCCCCGTTCCTGCGCCGCGAGTAACCACCGGTGTATTGTGTTTTTTACAAATTTTTAAAACTTGTTTGATTTGCTCGATGTTATCTGGCAGAACAACGGCTAAAGGCTTTTGACGATAAACACTCAACCCATCACATTCAAATGGACGGGTGTTTTCCTCGCCAGTTAAAACAATTTCTTTGGGTAATTTATCTAGTAATTCATTGACAATTTTCATACCTGAGAATTATAGTCAGTTTATTGGCCGATTAGATGGTTTGGAAAGTCTTTTACTTGCTCGCATGCAACTTGCTCCATAACTTGTTGTAGTTGACGTTTAAGCATGGTGAAAGTATGATTTCCGCCTTGCTTACCAAGTGCGCCAACACCATACATTGGCGCTCTACCTACAAAGGTAAAATCTGCACCAGAGGCTAATGCATTAGCAATATCAGGCCCCGAGCGCAAACCAGAATCCATCATGATTTTAATTTTTCCTTTGTAAGCTTGCAAGGTGTCAAGCGAGGCGATAGTGGATCGCCCACTATCCAGTTGACGTCCACCATGATTAGACACAATCAAACCGTCAAGTCCAAGTTTGATGGCAAGATCTGCCTCCTCAGGATTGACAATACCTTTGATAACTAGATTGCCTTTCCAAGCATCTCTTAAAGCTTTGATTTTGTCCTGAGTTAAGCGCCCTGAAAATGTTTTATTCATAAACATTCCCAAGTGCTTCATATTTAAACCTTTAGGGATATAAGATTTCATGGTTTTAAACTCTGGCACGCCTGCTACCAGTTGAGATAAAGACCAATTAGGATGCGTACACATTTGCATGATATTATCAATTGTCATTCTAGGTGGAATCGATAAACCATTTTTTATCTCCTTAGGGCGATAGGCAAACGTTGGCGTATCAGCCAAAATCACCAGCGTACGACAACCCGCATTCCAAGCGCGCTCTAATAGCTTATCTCGAAGATCGTTATCAACCGGATGATAAAGCTGAAACCAAAACTTGCCGCTGGTGATATCTGCTACGGTTTCAATACTAGCAGTACCTACCGTGGAGAGTACAAACGGAAGGTTATGATCAGAGGCAGATTGCGCTAGAATCTCACAAGATTTTGGCCACATCAGACCTTGTAAGCCAATCGGCGCCATGCCAAAAGGTGCATCATAAGTTTCACCGAATAATTCAGTTTGCATATTGGCATTTTTATAATCACGGAGATAATATGGCTGTAATTGAATATCTCTGATTTCTTGCGTGTTGCGCTGTAAATTTATCTCAGAAAAACAGCCGCCGTCTAGATATTCAAATGCAAATTTTGGCATCCGTTGCTTTGCCTTAATACGCAGTGCATCGGTACTGGGGTAGTTACTATTAAAATAATCTGTCATATTTTCCGTCCTGTTACCATCTATTCTATTAATCAATCACCAAGCAGTGAAGACTGTAATTTATGTCTGTTTAACCTTTCATTTTCTCTATCTAGATTATGAATAGATTGATCAACAAACTTTAAATGCTCATTGGCCGCATCCCTAGCATCATCTGCACGACCATCAATCACAGCTTGCATTAATTTGTAATGCTGGTTATGTAGCGGCTCTCCAATTTCACTATTGGCATAAAATTTATCCAAATTATTAGCAATACTCATTCTTAGTACTTTAAACAAACTCCTCATAATATGCAATAAAACAATATTATGAGAAGCCTCAACAATGGATAAGTGAAACAATGCATCTGCCTGAGCTTCTTCATTCGAACTACCCTCTTTGCCATGCATCTCATTCAAGACTGCAAAAGCTTGCTTAATCTTGTTTTTATCTTCCTCTGTTGCACGTTGTGCTGCAGAATATGCGGCCAAACTATCCAAAGAACATCTCACCTCTAAAATATCATAACGAGAATTAACATTATTTTTAAGCATGTCGAGCAATGGATCAGATAATTCGGAGCTCAGTGTTCTCTTTACATAAGTACCACCACCTTGAGTGGTTTCTAACAAGCCTTTAGAAACAAGTATTTGCTTTGCCTCTCTAAGAGAGGGTCTAGATACACCTAATTTTTCAGCTAACATTCTCTCTGCCGGCAACTTATCTCCAAGCTCCAATATCCCATCCAAAATCATAGATTCTAGCTTTTTAGCAATATCTTCTGCAACGGTACTTTTCTTATTCATTATATGGTCTTACCAATTAAATTAAGTGAATTCTACTATATTTTTAGCTGTAATAACCTTTATTTATATAAAAAATCATAATAAAAAAATAATTCTTGACACTTGCATAATTTTTATATACTATATATTGGACTTACCAATTTACCAAAAATAAATCAGTAAGGAAAAATATAACTAAAAGAGAGGAAAATATGAAAAATTCAATAATTAAACTAAGCACTGCGGTTGCCATTGCCGTAACAATGGCATCAGCCCCTGTCGTTGCTGAAAAAAGAGTAACACTTAAACTACCTGTATGGTTTGGCACCCATTTAACCGGTTTGGGCTCAACACCTAAATGGTTTGCTGATAATATCAATAGCTCATCAAACATTACAAAACTAAAAGTTAAAATCTATGAGCCAGGAAAACTTGTTCCTGCTAAAGAGATTTTAGAATCTGTTTCAAAAGGTCAAGTTAATGCAGGCTGGTCAACACCCGGATACAACACGGGATTACTAGGCACCAAAGCCTCTATTTTCTCGGCAGTGCCTTTTGGCCCTGATGCCCCTGAGTTTTTAGCCTGGGTATATTACGGCGGTGGTAGAGATTTATGGCAAAAACTGTATGATGATAATGGCTATAACGTACACGCAGTACCCTGTTCAATTATTTCTCCAGAAACATCTGGCTGGTTCTCTAAAGAAATTAAAGGTCCTGAAGATTTAGATGGATTACGCATGAGATTCTTCGGATTAGGCGCACTGGTTATGGAGAAATTAGGTGTATCAACATCACTACTATCTTCTAAGGAAATATTCCCAGCACTAGAAAAAGGTGCCATCGATGCAACTGAATTTTCAATGCCAGCCATTGACAAATTACTAGGATTCCACAAGATTTTAAAACACAACTACTACCCAGGTTGGCATCAACCTGCCACTATGTTTGACTTGCTAGTTAACAAGGATACGTGGAAGAATATGAGCTCTGCACAGCAGAATGTCGTTGAAACCACATGTAAAGCTGCCATGCTTGATGGATTAGCAATGGGTGAGGCGATTCAGTTCCCTTATATGGAGTCTAATGCCGAAAAAGGTGTGACAAACCATTACTGGTCTAAAGAAATGCTAGCTTTATTCAAAGAAAAATGGGATGAGGTTGTTGCAGAAGAAACTGCAAAAGATCCAGAATTTGGTAAGATTTACGCAGAATTGATGAAATTCCGTAAAGGCTACGGAGTTTGGAATGAATGGGCATTTTTACCACGCCCAGGTACGGAAAGAATAAGTAAATAGTACTAACTAAAAATAGCAGGATTATGTCCTGCTGTTTTTATTCTAAGTATGTTTTACTATGGTTATATAATTGAAAAACATACTTAGAATAAAAAAAACAAGGATTTATTTATGCAAGAAAAAATGCAAAATAATTATGCTCGCATACCAATTGTTTCGTTTCTAAATAAAATTGTTACAAAAGTTGCGGAAACCACTGCTTGGCTAAATGTGGCTCTTATACTGATTATCCTAACTCAGGTGACACTCAGATATGGCTTTCACAATGGGCTTGTTGCTCTAGAAGAGTTAATTTGGCATTTATATGCCGTTGCATTTATGTTTGGCATATCGTATGCAATTACAACAGATTCCCATATTAGAGTGGATATTATCCATGCCAATATGTCGATAAAATCCCAAAGAATTGTTGAAATTTTAGGAATATTATTGTTGTTAATGCCTTTTATTGTTATTATTCTAGATCATAGCTTGGGGTGGGTTTCTGAGTCTTATCGAGTTTTGGAATCATCATCAAACCCTACTGGTCTTTCTTACCGATGGATTATAAAGTCCATCATTCCAATCTCTTTAGTTTTAATGTTTATCGCAGCGCTAGCCAAACTAATCGAAGAGTCTATTTTTCTTATTTCACACAACAACATACGTAATCATACGCCTGGTAGAGTTTCAATGATAAAGCACTTATTTAGCCCACAATTTCAAAACAATAACCAGGAGAAAAACTAATGGATTTCCAACCTGAATACTATCTTGTTATAGCGATGTTTGTTTCATTTATTGCTTTAATTTTTACCGGATTTCCAGTTGCCTGGGTGTTGGCTGGTGTTGGTGTCGCATTTACTGGAATCGCCTGGTGGAGTGATAACATTATGGAATGGACTGGTACAGGTCTTGACTACAATACGCTTGGCCTGCTTACGGGAAGAGTGTTTAATATTATGGATAATTGGGTATTAGTAGCACTACCCATGTTTATCTTCATGGGCCTAATGCTTGATAAATCAGGGGTGGCCGAACAAATGATGAAATCTATGCAAAGATTGTTTGGTAATGTCAAAGGTGGTCTGGCCATTACAGTTACCTTAATTGGTATTATTCTTGCCGCCTCCACTGGAATTATTGGCGCCTCAGTTGTACTACTGGGACTAATGTCACTGCCAGTTATGCTCAAACAAAATTACGACAAGCCTTTGGCACTTGGCACTATTGCCGCCTCTGGCACGCTTGGAATTCTCATTCCACCCTCTATTATGCTTGTCATTATGGGTGATCAGCTCGGTGTTTCGGTAGGAGACCTATTCATGGGTGCGGTTTTTCCAGGAGTTATTCTTGGCGTTTTATACATTACTTATATTTTAATTTATTCAAAACTATACCCAGAAAAAGCACCACTTGCAGCCGACCATACAGAGATTCATTTAGGCGATGTCTTGCGAGTAATGCTAGATATTATTCCACCAGCGTTATTAATATTAGCGGTCTTGGGTTCTATTTTCATGGGCATTGCAACCGTTACTGAAGCCTCAGGGATTGGCGCCCTAGGCGCAACATTCTTATCGGTGGCTTATAAACGCTTGAATTTTAGCGTCATAAAAGAAGTGGTTATTAACACCATGAACACCTCGGCCTACATTTTTGCTATATTTATTGGCGCTACTATCTTTGCATTGGTTCTTAGGGAGTGTGGTGGAGATGAGCTGATAGAGTCTTCATTAAACAGCATGGGGCTTGGTCCATATGCACTTATTGGTGTTGTATTACTACTCATTTTTGCACTAGGATTCTTCCTAGACTGGATTGAAATTAGTTTAATCATTCTGCCTTTATTGGGTCCAGTTATTGCCGGACTTGACTTGGCGGTTGATGGCTATGGTGTGGTGGACAATCCAAACTTAGTGTGGTTTGCACTACTGGTTGCGGTTACACTGCAAACCTCATTTTTAACGCCACCAGTAGGGTTTGCTATTTTCTATCTAAAAGGCGTGTGCCCTGATGGTGTAAAATTAACTGACATATACAAAGGTGTTTTTCCTTTTATCATCCTTCAATTAATTGGTCTTGGGCTTGTATTTTCCTTTCCGCAGCTTGTTACTTGGCTCCCCTCCGTCGCTTATGGAAATTAACCAATGTTGATTAATGTTTTTAACATTATTTCTCCCATTTTATTTATCGTACTAGCGGGATATTTATATGCCAGAAAATACCCAACAGATATGTCGGTTGCCAACCGACTGACAATCAACATCTTTGTTCCAGCGCTAATTCTTTCTATTCTGGTTAGTAAAGATTTTTACCTTCTTGATTATCAATCACTTGCTATTGGTGCACTGGGAGTAATATCAATATCAGGGTTGTTAGCTTGGGCGTTTGCAAAACTAATGAAGTTTGATATCAAAACATTTGTACCGCCCATGATGTATGCAAATTCGGGAAATATCGGCCTACCTCTGGCGCTATTGGCTTTTGGAAAACTAGCCATACCGGCCGCCATTATTTTATTTATTGTGGAAAATACCTTGCATTTTAGTGTCGGTATCAAAACTATTGACAGGAGTGCCTCATTCATTAAAGTGTTTAGCATTCCTATGGTATTTGTTAGCATATTAGGCATTTTGCTTAGCTTGACAGAGGTCACAATACCAGCAACCTTATTAACCCCTTTAACCATGATTGGTGAAATAGCTATCCCACTTATGCTATTTTCACTGGGCGTTCGACTGGTTAATATAGACTTTAAGGATTGGAAAGTTGGCCTTATTGGTGCAATTTTTAAACCGCTTTCTGGTCTTATTGCTGTTGTCTTAGTCATGCCGTGGATTAATTTAAACGAACTAAATAGTGCGCTACTCATTATTTTTGCCATACTACCACCAGCTGTTTTAAACTTTATGGTTGCAGAAAAATATGATCAAGAGCCTAAAAGTGTCGCATCAATCGTTCTTATTGGAAATTTATCCAGTATTATCACCCTGCCCATTGCGCTTTATTTCTTACTGCCAACAATCTAAAAAATACCCTTAACCAAAGCGTGAGATAATTAAATAAAAAGTCTTCGAGCAAGTAATTATAATAGTCTACTTGAACTTTTTAAAAAACAAGAAATCATGAAATCATTTAATCCGCCAGTAAGAACTTTAATGGGTCCAGGACCTTCTGATGTACATCCTAGAATTTTATCAGCTATGGCCCGACCAACGATTGGCCATCTAGACCCTGCTTTTGTTGGCATGATGAACGAAACCAAAGAAGGCTTAAAGTACATCTTTCAAACTGAAAATGAACTAACTATGCCAGTTTCGGCGCCAGGTTCTGCTGGCATGGAAACTTGCTTTGCCAACCTTGTTGAGCCAGGTGATAAAGTTGTGGTGTGTATTAATGGTGTTTTTGGTATGCGCATGAAGGAGAATATCACACGCTTTGGTGGCGAGGCAATCGTTGTTGAGGATGATTGGGGTGCAGCCGTATCAACAGATAAAGTTGAGCAAACACTAAAAGAAAATCCAGATGCAAAAATCCTAGCCTTTGTCCACGCAGAAACCTCTACTGGTGCTCAATCTGATGCCAAAGCACTATGTAAGATTGCCCACGACAATGATTGCATCACTATTGTAGATGCGGTGACATCGTTAGGCGGTAGTGAGTTACGCGTTGACGAATGGGAAATTGATGCCATTTACTCAGGCACACAAAAATGTTTATCTGCTATGCCTGGCATTTCACCAGTGAGCTTTAACGAACGCGCACTTACAAAAGTTAAAGACCGCAAAACAGCTGTCACCTCTTGGTTCTTGGATCTAAATCTCGTCATGGGCTACTGGGGTGAAGGCGCTAAACGTACCTACCATCATACGGCACCAGTTAATACACTTTATGGCTTGCACGAATCTTTAGTGATGTTATCAGAAGAGGGTTTGGAAAATTCTTGGGTTCGTCATCAGAAAAACCATGAAGAGCTAAGAAAAGGGCTTGAGTCGATGGGTATTAACTTTTTAGTTGATAAAGCTGATCGTCTTCCACAGCTTAACTCTGTTTTCATTCCGGAAGGTGCAGATGATGCACAGGTTCGTGCAACTTTGTTAAACGACTACAACTTAGAAATCGGTGCAGGACTTGGTGCTTATGCAGGAAAAGTGTGGCGTATTGGCCTTATGGGCCACTCCTCTAGAAAAGAGAATATTGCCTTATGCCTAGCAGCACTTAAAGACGCTTTGGGTAAATAGTTTTATCCATTCAACAAAAAGGCGACCTTCTGGTCGCCTTTTTTAATGCAAGACTAAATTTTATTTCAACTTAGCTAGCAACTCTTCTTCTGTTTCTTTACGATCCGGATCAGGCAGGCAACAATCTACCGGGCAAACCTCAACACATTGCGGCTCATCGAAATGACCAACACACTCAGTACATAAGTCGCCATCAATTTCATAAATCTCATCACCCATAAAAATTGCATCATTCGGGCACTCTGGCTCGCAAACATCGCAATTGATACACTCATCGGTAATTAATAAAGACATGAATTTCTCCTAATACAAAACAATAATAAATTTAGCAATATTTTACCGTATTGTTACCCTTATTTTTATCGTGTTTTGAGGTATCATCAATGGCTGTATTTCCATGGTAAAAATATCCTTATGTTGCGTCTATTTATCTTTTTTTCAGCTGCGTTAATATCGCTTTCTTCTCAAGCACAACTAGCAAATGGCCTATATGCGAACTTGCATACTAACCAAGGCGATATCGTTGTTCAACTTGAATTTGAAAAAACCCCTTTAACAGTTATTAATTTTGTTGGCTTAGCTGAGGGCAAAAAACACTCTAACATCCAAACTGGAAAGCCTTTTTACAATGGCCTGAAGTTTCACCGTGTTATTGATAATTTTATGATCCAGGGTGGTGATCCAAAAGGTAACGGCACTGGCGGACCTGGTTATAAATTTATGGATGAAATTACCGATTTAACCCATGATAGTGGTGGCATTTTGTCAATGGCAAACTCTGGCCCTAATACCAATGGATCCCAGTTTTTTATCACCCACACAGCCACACCCTGGTTGGACGGAAAACATACAATATTTGGACATGTTGTCAAAGGTATGAGCGTGGTTAACAGCATTAAACAGGATGACTTCATCCGTAAAGTTAAAATTATCCGCATTGGTGATAAAGCTAAAAAATTCCAAACCAATGAAGCGGCATTCGATGCGGCCAATGCTGAATATACCAATCAAGCAAATAAAAAACTCACTCAAAAGAAAATCAAACTTGAAAAGTTTACTCAAGCGCACTATAGCACTGCCAAATTAACTGATCAAGGTCATTTTGTTGAAATTAATCAAGCCGGTAATGGCAGTACACCTAAAAAAGGTGATTTAGTAAAAGTCAGCCTTTCAATCGACTTAGATGATGGCACCAACATGCGTCAAGCAGGAGAGCCTTTGCCTTTTGCCGCAGGATCTGGCACTATCATCAGCATCATTGACACTTCAGTATTAAAGATGCGTGTTGGAGAAAAGCGCACGCTTATTGCACCCTATTATCAAATCTATGGTGATAGTGAGCGTGGCAACTTATCATCAGACAGTATTTTAATTTTTAAATTAGAATTGTTATCCATTAACGACATTGAGTAATACAATATGTTCTTAGAATTAATCGCTCTATTAACTCAATTCGACTCCGGATTTGGTGTTCTTAACTATCTAACACTTAGAGCTGTGTTAGCTATGCTCGCTTCGCTATTGATTAGCTTGGCACTTGGACACTATTTTATTAAAAAATTGCATTTATATCAAATTGGCCAGGTTATCCGCACTGATGGCCCTCAATCTCATTTATCCAAATCAGGCACTCCAACCATGGGCGGTGTCATGATTTTGTCTGCTTTTATTATTAGCTCATTAGTTTGGGCGGACTGGTCTAATCATTATTTATGGATTGTGCTTGCCACAGCCGTTATTTTTGGTGCCGTTGGATTTGTTGATGATTATTTAAAAATCAAACGCAAATCTTCGGACGGTCTAAGCTCGCGTAAAAAAATATTAGGCCAATCTTTAGGTGCTATTATTATCGGAATATGGATTGTGACCGCTATAGACAATCCTATCCAAACCCAACTACTCATCCCATTTTTCAAAGATATCGCCATTCCACTAGGCATAGTTGGCTTTTTGGTGTTAGCGTACTTCGTCATTGTTGGCAGCTCTAATGCGGTTAATCTAACAGATGGGTTGGATGGGTTGGCCATCATGCCCGTTATTCTTATTTCTAGTGCTTTAGCCTTATTCTCTTATATTAGTGGCAATTACAACTTTGCCAACTATCTCAATATGCCGTTTATGCCTGGAACGGGGGAGTTGTTCGTCATTTGTAGCGCTTTAGTGGGTGCAAGTCTTGGTTTTTTATGGTTTAACACCTACCCTGCTGAAATTTTCATGGGTGATGTTGGCTCTCTTGCGCTGGGTGCCATTTTGGCGGTGATCGCCATTCTCTTACGTCAAGAAATTCTGTTATTTATTATGGGTGGTGTTTTTGTAGCAGAAACCCTTTCAGTTATCATTCAAGTTGCTTACTACAAACGCACCAAAAAACGTTTTTTCTTAATGGCACCCATTCATCATCATTTCGAGAAAAAAGGCATCTCTGAGCCAAAAATTATTGTACGTTTTTGGATGGTTACCTTAATCTTAGTCTTGGTCAGTCTTGCATCTATTAAAATACGTTAAATGAATGCACTGGATAAATGGGATAAACGTTACTTAGGATTGGCAGCCGAGGTATCTACTTGGTCAAAAGACCCTTCAACTCAAGTTGGCGCTGTCACTGTTGGCAGTAAAAAAGAAGTATTGTCTCAAGGCTTTAACGGCTTTCCGCGTGGCATTGATGATTCTGATGAGCGTTACAATAATCGTGACACCAAATACAAACTGGTAGTCCATGCTGAAATGAACGCCATTTACAACGCCACTTATTCTGGCACTTCTTTGGATGGTGCAACTTTGTATGTCTACGGCCTACCTATTTGTTCAGAATGCGCCAAAGGCATTATTCAAGTAGGCATCAAAAAAGTTGTTGTTGAAAAATCAAAAGAACTTGATAACTGGAATGAGAGCGTTCAACTTTCAAAAGTCATGTTCGACGAAGCTGGTGTCGAGCTAATCATTACCCATAAAAATTAATTATGTCTGAAGTTTCCAAGCGTCGCACTTTTGCGATTATTTCTCATCCCGATGCCGGTAAAACTACCGTCACTGAAAAACTACTTTTATATGCAGGTGCGATTAAAACAGCAGGTAGTGTCAAGGCAAGAAAAGCCAGTACGCACGCCACCTCTGACTGGATGGAAATGGAGAAAGAAAGAGGTATTTCAATTACCTCTTCCATTATGCAGTTTGAATATGACAATCACGTTATCAACTTACTTGACACCCCCGGACACGAAGATTTCTCTGAAGATACTTACCGCACTTTAACCGCGGTTGATTCTGCTCTAATGGTGATTGACGTTGCCAAAGGTGTAGAGATGCGCACCATTAAACTCATGGAAGTATGTCGTTTACGTGACACTCCAATTTTGACTTTTATCAACAAGCTTGATCGTGAAGGTAAAGAGCCTATTGATTTGATGGATGAGGTAGAAACAGTTCTTAATATTGAGTGTGCGCCAATTACCTGGCCTATTGGAATGGGTAAGCGATTCAAAGGTGTGGTGCATTTACTAGAAGATAAAGTATATTTATACGAAGCTGGCAAAAACTCTGAAATTGGTGAAAATATCATTATTGACGGGGTTGATAATCCACAGATTGACGAAATATTAGGCTCTGATATTGCTCAAGAGATGCGTGATGAAGTGGAGCTAATTACTGAAACCACAACGCCATTTGATTTAGAGGCGTTTTTAAACGGCAAACAGACGCCAGTTTTCTTTGGTTCAGCCATTTCAAATTTTGGTATTCAAAATTTACTTGATGGATTTATTGAATATGCACCAACCCCAAAAAATAGGGAATCTGATGTTCGTGAAGTGACGCCAGATGAAGCTAAACTTACAGGATTCGTATTTAAAATACAGGCAAACATGGATCCAAAACACCATGACCGCTTAGCTTTTATGCGCATTGTGAGTGGTGAATACAAAAAAGGCATGAAAGTTTTGCAAGTAGCCACTGGAAAACAAATCAAGATTGCCAATGCGGTTACCTTTATGTCGCGTGAGCGTTCAAGCGCTGAAGTGGCTTATGCGGGTGATGTCATCGGTATTCACAATCATGGTGGCATTAGCATTGGCGACACCTTTACCCAAGGTGAAAAGCTTGAATTTAAGGGTATTCCTAATTTTGCACCAGAGCTATTTCGTCGTGCTCAACTCAAAGATCCTCTAAAAGCTAAAGCTCTACAAAAAGGCCTAGATCAACTCTCAGAAGAAGGCGCAACTCAAGTTTTCAGACCAATTATCAATTCTTCTCAAATTTTGGGCGCCGTTGGTATTTTGCAATTTGATGTGGTGGCGCATCGACTAAAATATGAGTATGGTGTTGATTGTCACTTTGAAGCAATTGCTGTTGCAACAGCGCGTTGGGTAACAGGTGATGACAAAGATATTCAACAGTTAAAAGCTAAAGCGGGCAATAATGTGGCGATCGACTCAGCTGGCATGCTGACTTACTTGGCACCTTCCATGGTCAACCTGCAGCTTACTATGGAACGCCATCCAAATCTCACATTCTCCGCCACTCGAGAACATTAACATCTAGTCGATCAACATTAGTGCAATATAAGGTGTCAAATTAAAAATAAAGATTAGCAATTTGTACAAGCCAATACCGCCATAATGTATGACATTAAAGCTATCTTTAGAAATTGGAATCCAGTAAGTATGTATCCGATAAACATACTCGTTTGCATATTTCATCATCCATACCCATAACAACAATACAGAAAAATGAACAACCAAACTCCAAGCTAAAAAACTTTGTAGCGTTTGTATTGTCATCCTTAAACTCCTTTAGTTTTTTTAAAAAACGGCATTCATTGCATCATACTACTGAAATCTCATTTTAAATTGATGCAAATCAGTTTATCCAAAAAAAATGCCACTGAATTCAGTGGCATTTAATGTTCAACATACTCAGGAATTTACTCTTCTGCAACTTCCTCTTCTGAATCATCATTTTCAGTTTCAGCAATTTTAGCCACTGACACCAGCTTCTCAGCTTTGGCAATATTGATAAGCGTAAC
>Ga0257123_1000457_pt1 | contig 33053 bp, 39 predicted proteins | sample SI106_135metaG_FD_190185 | JGI IMG/M metagenome (GOLD analysis project Ga0257123, IMG submission 190185) | Marine microbial communities from Saanich Inlet, British Columbia, Canada - SI106_135 | ecosystem: Environmental > Aquatic > Marine > Inlet | place: Canada: British Columbia | collected...
CGCCAACTATAAATGTTTTGGTCTACATCCCCCACTACACAGACATTGCTATGTTTGTGTGCAAGTAAATTTGCAAGCTTATACTGAACTTTGTTTGTATCTTGATACTCGTCTATATGAATGTATTTCCAAATGTTTTGATAACGTTCTAAAATGTTTTGGTTTTGTTCCAACAAGTTTACAGTTTTTAAAAGTAGGTCGTCAAAGTCATACGCTTTTTCTGTATGCAAAGCTTTTTCATACTCATTCCAGACCTGTGCAACTATTTTGGGGAAATATGAGTTGCCGACATTACCTTCGTACATTTTTAATGATATTGCGTCACCTTTTTGTTTGGAAATTATACTTAATATCTTTTTTGGCGGATATTGCTTAGGGTCATAATCAAATTTCTTAAGTGCATCTTTAATAGCACGTATAGAGTCGTTCCTATCAAAGATTTTGAAATGTCTCGTAGTATTTAGCACACGCGCATTCTCTTTAAGTATCTTTACACCAAGAGCATGAAATGTCGCAACAAAAGGATATGAGTTTTGAGATATCGGAAAATTAATCTCTTTGTCTTTATCAAGCAAATCCCTCACTCGCTCTTTCATTTCTTTTGCAGCTTTGTTTGTAAATGTAACTGCAAGAATATTCTCGGGCGCAGTGCCTGTTTTTATAAGATTAAGGATTCTGTGTGTAATGGTTTTGGTTTTCCCTGCTCCAGCTCCCGCAATTATCAAAAGCGGGCCGTCTTTATGTAGTACTGCTTCTTTTTGTTGTGGATTTAGTCCTTTTAAGTGCATGTTTCTGTACTATATCACAGTTTATGGCATGGTGGATAACCTCGTTGACTTTATATCTGACGGGGGTATAGTAATGAAATGCCGTACGGTAGCAGTTTTCTTAATGGCTTAACAAAGCCACATATTCTAGAAAATTCAGCATTGTCGCTATAAACATAAACATATCATACCCGCTAAACAAGACCCTGATCTTCCCTATAAATCGACTAAGAATCAGGCGAAAAATACATCATTTTGGACACTTTTAGCTACAAAAGTGGTATTTTCTGTATTTATTATAGGCGCTCTATCTACTCCAGGACTTGCTCATGCTGGGGTATTTTCTTTTGTTTCAAGCCTGTTTTCAACACAAGCAAAGGTAGAAATAACTACAGCTAGCGTACATAACTCACAAACAATGCCCGTATTACGAGCAGCTCTAAATATTGATCCAAACCCAGTAAAAGGTGGCGGAGGAATAACTATTGTGGATGATGAAGCACTACTTTCTGAAATCGGTCCATCTGGAACACTTGCAGAGATAGAAGAACGCCCAGCATCATCTGATGAAATCAGCATATATGTAGTGCGTGAAGGAGACTCTCTCTCACAGATTGCAAAGATGTTTAGTGTTTCTACAAATACTATTATTTGGGCAAATGACATCAAACGAGGTTCATTCATAACACCAGGGCAGACACTTGTAATACTTCCTATCACAGGAGTACGGCACACTGTAGTGAAGGGTGAGACTGTCAAAAGTATTACAAAGAAATATGACGGTGATTACGAAGAAATACTTCAGTATAACGATCTTACTTTAGAATCAACTATTGCTGTTGGAGATGTTGTTGTAGTTCCAGGTGGTGAGATCGCGACACCTAAATATTCTGCCGCAGGTACTGTCATAAGAGGGTCAAACGGCCCTTCATACAGTGGTTACTACATCAAACCTCTTACAGCTGGACGACGCTCACAAGGACTACATGGATACAATGGGGTTGATTATGCAGCACCTGTCGGTACACCAGTACTAGCTTCTGCATCAGGTGATGTGATTATAAGTAGAGGCTCTGGATGGAACGGTGGATATGGAAAATATATTGTTATAAAACACAGTAATGGCACACAAACACTTTACTCTCACAACTCAAGCAACATCGTTTACTCTGGACAACACGTAGTACAAGGACAAGTTATCGGTTATGTCGGCTCAACCGGCCGTTCAACTGGGCCTCACGTTCACTTTGAAATCCGCGGCGCTAAGAATCCTTTTTAGATAAATTAAAATAAAACCCCTAGGTTTAACCTAGGGGTTTTATTTATTCATTTACCTGTTTAGGTCTGTACTGAAGTGCTTCTAGAATATGACTCTCTTCTACATCTGTACTCTTGTCTAAATCAGCAATAGTGCGGGAGAGCTTGATAACCCTATGATATGCACGCGGAGACAAATCCATATTACGTGCAGCGGTGTTCAGACTTTTCTGTGCATCGTCTTTTAATTTAACAAGCTTAGACAAGTCTTTGCTGTTCATCTCGCTATTTGTTTGTACTCTTTTATTTGTATTTATGAATCTTTCTTTTTGAACACTACGCGCCTTTAAAATGTTCTCTTTTATCCTTTCGCTTTCTCTGTTTTCACCTGCATCTTCTGAAAGTTTTTCGTGAGAAATGTTCGCTACTTCAATCCACATATCTATACGGTCTATTATTGGCCCTGAAATTTTTCTTTTATACCTCTCAAGCGCCATATGTGAACAGATACACCGACGTTTGCTTCCGAAGTTGCCACATGGACACGGATTCATCGCTGCTACTAATATAAAACTCGCAGGGAAAAGCGCTGTCCCCTTCGCACGTGAGATACTTATCACTCTGTCCTCAAGTGGTTGCCTAAGAGCCTCTACCACCCTCCTCTCAAACTCTGGAAACTCGTCTAGGAAGAGTACTCCTCTATGTGCGAGAGTTATCTCCCCTGGTTTTGGTATCGTGCCTCCACCGACTATCGCCACATGCGATGCAGTATGATGAGGTGTCCTAAAGGGCGGCTTGGTCATAAGCGTTTCGTTCAAAGTTCCTGCAATGGAGTGTATAGAAGTGGTCTCTAGTGCATCATCAAACGAAAGCTCTGGCAGAATATGGCAAAATGCTTTTGCTAGCATGGTCTTACCTGTCCCTGGTGGGCCGTACATAGCGATATTATGCCCACCTGCTGCAGCAATTTCTAACCCGCGCTTTGCCCTCTCTTGCCCCTTAATATCGCCAAAATCAATCAGATAATCTACTTTTGTAGTCTTAGCTTCTGTTTTCTTTTCTTGTTCTATGAGCTTATTTTCTGTCTGTTTCTCATCTAGATGTTCTATTACTTCTTTCAAACTTTTAACACCGTATATTTTAATACCATCTATAAGCGCACCTTCTTCGGCATTTTCATATGGCAGAAAAACTTCTTCAAATCCCTGCTTCTTAGCTTCAAGTACTATTGGTAATACGCCGTTTATCTTCCTTAAATATCCATCCAGAGAAAGCTCACCTAAAAAAAGCTTATCTTCTGGGTCAAACTTTATGTCATCGCACGATAGCAGGTATGCAAGTGCTATGCCTAGATCAAACACTGGTCCTTCTTTTTTAATATCAGCAGGTGCAAGAGAGATGACGACTTTTTGATTCTTAACTTTAGGTGACTTGTAGTCAGAATTCTTTATAGCTGCGGAAACTCTGTCGCGCGACTCCTCCACAGCCTTATCAGGAAGTCCTACTACAGTAAAACTATGTAAACCTTTTGAAAGATCAACTTCAATATCAATAATCTGCGCAGAAAGTAGTGTCGTCTGCGCACTGTAAACTTTTGCAAAGTTTTTTGTACTCATTGAGTTAATTATAAACAAAAACCACTAGTTTAAGCTAGTGGTTTTTGTTTTATTTTGTTTATTTATAAATTTATTCTTGCTTTCCTACATCTGCGCAAGTTCGTGCTGATGGATTTGCTTCAAGTCTCGCTACTGATATCTGCTCATTAGTATCTTCGCATATTCCGTACTTACCGTCTTCAATCTTTTGAAGTGCACTTTTTGTATTATTAAATCTTAATTCAAGGTCTTTAACTAAGGCTGTGTTTTGGTCAAATGCCGCTATCCTGTCTGAAACCTCGTTCTTATCTGCTTCAAGTGTGTCCATAACTGCAGGAATAGGCTCCCAGTCGTTAGGGTTTAGAGGGTTAATCCTAGCTATCTTTTCAAGCTCTTCGGTTAAAACCTTAAGCTCTTCTTCTAATTTTTCTTTAAAATATTTTGTGTCTATTGTTTCCATATATAATATATTATCAGAAAATTACGAAGATCTCAACACCTATCTGAGCGTCCTAGATGAGGTTAATCTTGTAAAGACCTCACTAAAAGTATTTTCATTTGTTGTTATAATGATTGTCTGCTTGTCTATAAAAGAATAGATTATAGATACTTCTCCTTTTTCATTTTTAAGAACTCTGGCATCTTTGTTTTTAATAATAGAGTCACTAAATACTTGTGATTTAAATCCTGAAGTACTGGTTGCATTTCCTGTAGGAAGTGCGCTGACTCTTTTACCAGAATCAAACAACGGTGACAGATTGTCTTGTATATTTACTTCCCATTCAAGCATCCCGACGAAAGCGTTTTCATAGAAACTTGTCCTAAGTATTATAAATGGTTGGTTTCCATCAAACACATGTACCCCAACCATAAACTCTGGCCTTAGAGACCGTGAGAATGATGTCGGGACATTTACTTTAATAGCATCTAAGAAATTACTAGTACTAACTAATGAGCTTTTCTCAAAACCTTCTTCGTCTATAAAAGATTCTGTAAAAAATATATTCTGGATGCGTCCTATTGAAAGTCTTGTACGGTCTTTTATAGAAGTTAATTCATTTAAGATTTGTCTTTTTGATAAATCTGTTATGTTAAATTCAAAATCTTCGTCTGCAAAAATAATTGACGCTATTTTAGAATCAGGCGTGATTATGTCTACATTACTTTTCCCATAGAAATAAAATACTGACCCTGCTCCCAACACAACAAGCACAGTGCTTAATATAATAATCCCGACTTTTTTTGCAAAACTTCCTTTAGGATTTGTTTTGCCTTCTGTTACTTTAGAGTTTGCTTGTCCTATTTTGTGACGCTTATCACTCTCAGCAGATGCAATACCTACCAAAGAACCCTCCCTTGTTCCCATAACTTTCGCGAGATCCCCTTTGTATGTACGCAATAATTCTAGCTTAGAATCTTTACCTACACCTTCTGTAGTTACTTTTGTTTCTCTTTCATTTACAACCTCTTTCGTCTCTGACACAACATCTTTAGAGATAGGCACAGCTCCCTCCATAATGTCTTCTAGGGTTGGGGTCTCGGCCACCTCATCTGACGCTTTGTCTAAAGCTGGCGGAACTGGGGCTGATTTTATAACGTCCTCTAGATTGTCGCTAATAACTTCATCTTTTAAACCCATCTTTGCTACTTCTTTTTGCAGACTTTCTGCAGGAGCTTTTTGAGAAATTTGCTGTGTCACCTCACTGGAATCAGTAATTTCCACGCCTGGTAAATTGTCAGGCGTGGTGTCTTGTGTTTGAGAATTTTTAGGATTTAGATTATTGTCCTCCATTAGAATTATTCTAACAAATTATATTCGTCTTTCATACACATACCTATACTAAATACTCGTACTATCTACCTCTATACCCCATTAGATACCTTTTTGGATTATCGGACATATCAATAAAGTCGTCTACTGCTTCACGGAGTTTGCCTGAAGAAGATTTACCAAATGAAATTACTTCCACCTGACATCCTTCTTTCATTTTCAAATACTCAACAAGCGGTATGAAGTCGCCGTCGCCAGTTGCTAAGATCACAGCGTCAAGCTTTGACGCCATAGAGACTGCGTCTATAGCAATACCTACATCCCAGTCGGCTTTCTTAGCGCCACCGAAAAATATTTGAAGTTCTTTACTCTTGATCTCAATACCAAGCTTTCCTAATGCTTCAAAAAAGCTGTTCTCCTCCCCTGACTCTGTAGTAACTACGTATGCGCTTGCACGTATAAGATCTCTTCCTGCAAGTGCGTCTTTTATAACGTTGCCGAAGTTTACTTTTGCTTTGTATAAGTTCTTTGCGCTGTGGTAAAGATTTTGTGTATCTATAAAAATACCGACGCGCTGATTTTTGTGTTTTATAACTGACATATTAAAATTGTAAAATTAAATACTAAAAATGTAAATGAAAAGCAGTAGAACTACTTTTCGTCGTATGCTTAATAAGAAAAAATAAAAAACGTATGCTTTACGTTTCTTATTTCTTTAGACCGAGTTTCTTCAAAATAGTGCCGTATCGCTTCTTGTCCTTTTTCTCTAAATATTTTAAATGTGTTCTGCGAGCAGCAACCATACTTAAAAGCCCTCTTCGCGGGTGCTTGTCTTTATTGTTTTTCTTGAGGTGTTTTGTAAGTTCGGTGATCCTCTTTGTAAGGATAGAAACCTGTACTTCAGGAGATCCAGTGTCTTTGTCGTGAACTTGCGCCTCTTTTATTGATTTTTCCTTCTTTTTCTTCGTAAGCATAACCTACATATAATAGCAGGAATACACACATTTTGCAAGTATTCTAGCTTTTCTGCTACAATATACATATATGTCGCAAAATATTGAACAAATGAAGCGTGAGTTCCTTGAATACCTTGAAATAGAGAAAGGTAGGAGCTTAAAGACTATAGAGAACTACGATAGATACCTCTCGCGCTTCATTGAATTCACCCAAATAAAGAAACCTCAGAACATCACTGACGAGGTGGTGCGTAAGTTCCGCCTTTGGCTCAACCGTCAAGAAAATGGGGTTATAACAGAAGGTGTAAATGAAACCCTAAAGAAAAAGACCCAAAACTACTACCTCATAGCACTTCGTGCATTCCTTAAGTTCCTCCGCAGACGCGAGATAGACTCACTCTCCCCCGAACGCATAGAGCTTGCAAAAGTTGGCGACCGTGACATTGACCTTATCTCCTCAGACGACCTTGAAAGACTGCTGGCGGCCCCTGATGCCACTGATGTAAAGAGTTTACGCGACAAAGCGATACTAGAATTGCTTTTCTCTACAGGACTTCGTGTATCAGAACTTTGCTCACTCAACAATGACATCGATTTAAAGAGAGATGAGTTTTCTGTGCGCGGAAAAGGAGAAAAGATACGAGTAGTATTCCTCTCAAGTACTGCAAAAGAAGCTATAAGGAATTATTTAGACAAAAGAAAAGATATGGACGAAGCAATGTTTGTGCAGTTTGGTAAAAACGCATCCAATGCAAAATCCCTACGACTTTCTTCTCGCTCAATAGAACGAATTGTAAAACACTGTGCCATAAAAGCCGGTATATCTAAAAAGGTCACTCCGCACGTTGTCCGCCACAGCTTCGCTACCGATCTTCTCCAAAACGGCGCTGACCTACGCTCCGTGCAAGCATTACTAGGTCATGCAAACATAGCCACCACGCAGGTCTACACACATGTTACTGACAAACACTTAAGTGACATACATAAAGCATTTCATGGTAAAGGACGTAAAAAATAATGCGGGAGAAGGACTTTCCTCGGTGAAATGTAATGGAGCGGAGGAGGGTCCTTGAGGAGCATTATTTGATATAATAAATTATATGAAAATACTCTCTTGGAACGTAAACGGAATACGCGCAATGTCTAAAAAAGACGGGTGGAATGACTTTCTAGCAGAAAATCCTGACATCTTTTGCTTGCAAGAAACAAAAGCTCACCCAGACCAGCTCACAGATGAATTAAAAAACGCAAACGGATACTCTTCGTATTTTGACTACTCTAAAACCAGAAAGGGATACAGCGGTGTAGCTATATATACTAAAATCAAACCAGAGAAGGTAGTGTACGGTATGGGTATAGAAGAGCTTGACCAAGAAGGACGCCTTATAACTTTATATTTTAAAGATTTTGTACTTATGACTGGCTACTTCCCTAACGGAGGACAAGGACCAGAAAGATTAAAGTACAAATTAGAATTTTATGATGCTTTCTTAGAATATATAGAGAAAATAAAAAAGGCAGGCCACAAAGTAATCTTCTGTGGCGATGTGAACACAGCACATACAGAAATAGACCTCGCACGCCCCAAAGCAAATAAAGACAATACTGGATTCCTACCCATAGAGCGTGAATGGATAGACGAAGTAATGCGCCACGGATATATAGATACATTCCGACACCTCAATCCAAACAAAAAAGATGCGTATAGTTATTGGGATATGAAAACAAGATCTAGAGACCGCAACGTCGGCTGGCGTTTGGATTACTTTTTTATAAGTTCTGATTTACAAAGTAAGTTAGAGTCAGCTTTTATCCTCACAGACATTTATGGCTCTGACCATGCACCTACTGGCATAAAGCTATATTAGACACTTTTTATATAAATATGTTTTATAAAGGACACTTACTTGAGTTATCCCCAACTATGTCCTTTACATGTCTTTTAGAGGTGCTACTATTACATCAGACCCGACGATGTTCTTCAAACAATTATAAGTTCTAATTTAAAATTATGTTTTTTGTGGGTATATATATCCTCAACTTTATAAAACATTTGTGTAAAAGAGATATTTTATACACTACATAATTATTGAAATTGAATTAGAAACTTAGACTTTCTTTCTTTGTGACTTTCCCCGGTCACATCCCATTTTTATGGCTTCTCCCAAGCCATGTCTCCCCATCAAACATCTGCACAGTATCATTACTTTTAGTGGCACTCTGTAGGTGTTTTTTATTTTACCCAATGCTTCCCTCTCAAGCCCGCTATTTCTTTCTCTTCTACCTCTTCTTTTTTATCTTTTCCTTTATCCCCTAGCTTTTTAAGCTCTGTTTCACTTAATTTAATGAGTTTTTTAGATGTTTCTTCAAGATATTCGGCAGTATTAAGCTTAGGGTCATCAAGCACTTCTTCTAAAAGAGCGTGCAATATAAAGCCTATCTTAGGCCCTGCTGTTTCACGTGTAACCTCCATAATCTTCGCGCCGTCAATTTTGAGCATTGCTACAGACACTGGGTCTCGAAGAGCCTCTTCTATCATTGACCTATACTTTCTAAGCCTATAGGGATTCGCTTTTGGCCTTCCCATACCTATCCTGTCGCTCTCTCTTACATCCATAAGGTGCCATATATTCTCTTCTCCTACGTTTTTAACCATTCTTCTTACAGCAGAGAGTGTTATTTGGTCAGGGTCAGAGAAAAACAAATGCCAACGAACAAGTTTTACTATTTTCTCTGCCTGTTTTTTAGGAAACTTAAGTCTTTCTAGTATTTTCTTTGTCATCCTTCCGCCAACTACATCATGACCATGAAAACTCCAGTCTTTCTTCTCGTCAGACCACCTACTTGTTGCTGGTTTTGCTATATCATGAAATAAAGCTGATAGCCTTATCTCTAAAGACCAACCTTTCTCTGCAGAATGCTGAACGGAACGCAGATTGTGCTCCCAAACAGTAAAAGCGTGAGCTTGGTTTTGCTTCACACCAATTCCCTCTTCTATTTCAGGTACAACAAACTGTAAAACCTCCATTTCATGAGCTAATTCCAATGCCTCCATAGGTTTATTTGACATAATTATCCTTACAAATTCGTCTTTGATTCGCTCTTTTGCTATCTTTTCTAGCATTTTAGCGTCTTTTTTTATAGATTCTTTAGTCTTTTCTTCTATTTTAAAGCCTAATTCAGCAGAAATACGTATTGCACGGAGTATTCTAAGAGCATCTTCACTAAAACGTACATCTGGGTCCCCTATCGCCCTCACAGTCTTACTATCTATGTCTTTTTGACCTTCATGTAAATCAATAATCTGTCCTTTACTCTCGTTGTACGCAATTGCATTGATTGTAAAGTCACGTCTTTTAAGATCATGTTCAATAGAATCGCTAAACTCTACGGAGTCTGGTCTTCTAGAATCTGAGTACTCTGACTCTAGCCTGTAAGGAGTTACTTCAACAACCTTAAGGGTTTCGTCCTCTACGTCATCGTTTACCACTCCTACTGTGCCATAATCGTTATTATAATAAGTGTTATCAAACAACTTCTCTATCTCTTCTGGCTTTGCATTTGTGGTTACGTCCCAGTCCTTAGGAGCTTTACCTATAAGTAAGTCTCTCACACAACCACCGACAATATACGCCTCAAAACCAGCGTTTTCTATGGTTTTTGTTACATGTGAAACCTCTTTCGGTATATTAAATTTATCAATTTTTGACATTAATTCTTTAATGATTACAAATCTGTGCGGATAGGGAGAATCGAACTCCCGTTTCATCCTTGGCAAGGACGTGTTCTACCACTAAACTATACCCGCAATATGTTTATTATATCTTTTTATTGTTTTATTTCAAAATCTATGTTTTTACGCATAAATACTATATAATATATTACATAGCACCCGTGGTGAAATGGATATCATGACTGACTTCGGATCAGTTGTTGTGGGTTCGAATCCTGCCGGGTGCACACTTCGACAAGCTCAGTGCAGGCCAGAACGTCCTTAATGTCCTGCCCTTTAAGTCTTATAAGATTAGCTAGAAACAACACTATCCTGTGCATAACTGTGGATAAAACTGTGGACATGTGTATAAGGGACAAAGTTGCCTAATAGCTAATTTACACGTCTTTTTAGTAAAATACGCCTGCCTGCCGGCAGGCAGGGCTTAAAATATAGCTTTTTAAAGACAAAAGGTCATATAATAGACACAATAAACACATAATGATGTTTCACGTGAAACATCTTCAATAAGTTACACATGTAACATTAAATCTTATGGGATCTAAGACAGATAAGCAAAAAGTGGGGGAAATTGGTGAAAATGTGGCTTGTAGGTTTCTTATGAAACATGGATTTGAGATAGTTGAGAGGAATTATTGGAAAAAGTGGGGAGAAATAGACATTATTGCTAAGAAAAAGGGGATTGTAAGATTCATAGAAGTTAAGACTGTTTCATGTAAAACATTAGATAGTGTTACACATGAAACAGATGCATATAGACCAGAGGATAATCTACATCCGTGGAAACTAAAGCGTTTATCTAGAACTATACAGACGTATCTGCTTGAAAAGGGGAATGACGACATAGAATGGCAGTTTGATGTAATAGCTATATACCTAGACATGTCCAATAAAAAGGCGCGAGTGAACTTCTTAGAGGACATAGTTATATAAAAGACATTGAGTTTATTGAAGAAATAACTTATACTAATAAACATTGTACGGGGTGTAGCATAGTGGTAGTGTACTCGGTTTGGGACCGAGCGGCCCGAGTTCGATTCTCGGCTCCCCGAAAATTAAATAAAAGAAAACCCCCGGAATTCGTGCTGAATTCCTAAGGGTTTATAACTACAATTACATAAGGTCCGCCAGACCATTTTGAAAAGGGATTAAATCCCAACTACATTAAACGTTTGCCGCTTGCTCTTCTGTTAACGCCTCAACTTCATCGACTACAATCTTTGAATCAAAGCTGGTCTTATCCAGAACTTTGTCGAGCAATGTAGGCAGGTCATTTACGATAATCGGGCCCATTACTGTGACATTTTCATTACCTTTGTGACCTATCATCTTATTGATGAGATCCATAACCGGATTTTCAACATCTTCTTTGCCGGCATCTTTGCAAGTAACAATCACGGGCGTTTTAGCATCCAGAGACCTGGAAAGAAGTGTGACGAAACCACCAGAAGCTTTTGCGACATCCTTGATATCGATATCAAGCCCAGGCCAAGCACTTATGTCAAGCATGATAGCATCGATAGTGTTAATCGCGTCCGTTTTTAACAGACCTTTACCTTCACCTGTGGTTTCTACAAAGACTGTATCAAATTTACCTGAAGCGATAGCTTCAATTTGATCTTTCAGATCACTGTTGTGAATACCTGCAAATAATGTTTTTTTCAATCTGTTCTTTTTTGTTCCTGTCGTCATAAAACCAACTCCTTATTGTAGATACTATGTTAAGAAAATATAATCAATTATAAGATTCTGATTGTGGTCGTGGCGGACCTATGTAATATTCAACTGTAATGTACTATGAAGGTACTACCATATCACATACTCCAATATGGTGTCAAGGGTTTTGTGTATAAATAGGGTATTTGCAAAATACCGCAATATATTATAGAATATGTCAATAAATACGTAAATATGACTAATTTTATAGAAAATATCAATTTCGCGACGCAATACCTAGGTAATTCAGTACTTGATTATGCTAAAGCTTTAGGGCTTTTCATAATCCTACTCATAGCTTTCAAGGCTATTCAGTACATAATCCTAAAAAGACTAGGGAAGCTAGCCAAAAAGACCAAGACAGACATAGACGACACTCTTATAGATATCACAAAGAGCCTAAGACCTTCGTTTTATTGGTTCTTAGCGTTTTTCTTTGCAGTTAAGTTCTTAACCCTAAGCGTACTTGCTACGAAGGCTATAAGCGGTATTTTGGTCATTTGGGCTGTGTATCAGATCATCAAAGCTGTTCAAATACTACTTAACTACATACTTAATAAAAAATTCACCAAAGAGGATAATCCGAGCACAAAAGCAGCTATCATATATGTAAATATGATAGCAAAGTTCTTGCTTTGGGCAATAGGGCTTTTACTTATACTTTCAAACCTAGGGATTGATGTTACATCTCTCATCGCAGGGCTTGGTATCGGAGGTGTCGCAATAGCATTTGCACTTCAAAATATTTTGTCTGACCTTTTCAGTTCGTTTGCGATTTACTTTGATAAGCCATTCCAAATAGGGGACTTTATAGTGTCAGGAAGTCACAGCGGAACCGTAGAGAAGATCGGCATCAAAACTACTCGCATAAGAGCGCTCCAAGGAGAGGAGATAGTGATCTCAAACAACGAACTCACAGGTGCGCGCGTACAAAACTTCAAAAAGATGGAAAAGAGGCGAGTAGTTTCTTCTTTTGGGATACTTTATGAGACTCCAATAGAGAAAATAAAAAATATAAAACAAATAGTAAAAAATATTTTTAACAATTTAGAAAATACAGAACTTAGTAGGGTTCATTTTAAACAACTTGGGGATTTCTCTCTTAATTTTGAAGTTGTCTACAACATAACAACGGGGGACTACAACACATACATGGACGCTCAAGAAAAATTCAACCTTGCTCTTATGGAAGCGTTTGAAAGCGAAGGAATAGAGTTTGCATACCCAACTCAAAAACTTTTCGTAGCAAAATAATTACTTATCTAACTCATCTACCAACAACTGCGTGAGAAGAGGTGCTATGTTCTCATTGAATATATCTGCTTTTGCAGAGACGTCCCCAATAAGCAAAGACTGCAGATTAAATATCATTTCTTTTGTAAAGCTTGTATTTATATGTTCTATAGTGATCGCACGTAAGTCACGGTCACCTGTATTTTCCGCGACAGTACTTGTCACGATGATTCCAACTAGTTCGTTTTTGTCGTTTACTACAGCGCCACCAGAAGAACCCTGCTGTGCTACCACGCTGCCACCTAGCGAAAACAGGTCTAATGTGCCGTCTCTAAAAGTAAACACTTCCATGATCTGTGTTACTGCAGAACTTATATATAAATTTCTAGATATTACGATACCACTTAGAAAACCAGCTGGATAACCTGCAAGCAGGACATTGTCTCCTATGGCGACGTTGCTAGTATCATAAAGCAAAGGAATGAAAGAAAATTTTTCTGGAATAGTCTTTGTAGGGTCTGTGCGTCCTGTTATAAGTAAAAGTGCAAAGTCATTCTCTCCTGTACCTTTAGGCTCTTGCTGAATAATACCGTTTGCATTTTCCTTTACCCATGACGGCGATATGAAGACAAGCTTTGCTTTGTAAAGTGGTCGAGCAGGAGAGCCTGAACGCACAACGCAATTAATAAAATCTTCTACAAGATAATCTTTAAGTAAAAAGTACTGTGCCACGTGCGCATTAGTAAGGATAATTCCTCGTTCGTCTATGACAACTCCACTTCCTGTAATTGGTTTAAACGAGCCGCCGCTTTTTGTAGTACAAAAAATATTTACAAGCGCATCTCTAGTAACTTCATTGATAGTTGAGAACGATAATTGAGGGACTTCTTCTGCCTGCACGACCTCTACCTGCTCTGTCATGACCTCCTCTGGTATCTCTGCTATTATCTCAACCTTTTCTTCTACGACAGGTATTTCTTCTATTATTTGCTCAGTTTTTACAACCTCTTCCACCTCCTGGACCTCTTCTTCTACCAAAACCTTCTTATCCTGAGCTTCGTCGAAGGATTCTAAGGTGTCTATATTTGGTTTTTCCACCGCTTCAAAAGCTACCTCGTTTGGCGCATAGAAGAAAGCAGCCAAAAGTATTACCACAGCCCCCATTAAAATAAAATAAACGGTTGATTTCATAGTCTTATTTGTATTGTACCATTGTTTTATAAGAGATTGACTATGCCTCATAAATATCGTGGGGTATTGACAAATATTTCCATTCGTGTATACTATAGGGTATAGAAACTTAGGGTTTCCCTGAGTTTTTGTTTGTTTATAAGCAAGTTTAAATACGTCTTTTAGGCACATTTGAGCTTTAATAAAATAGATTTTATGGAAGAGAACACAAACGTAGAAGGAGAAGCTGTAGAAAATACAGATGCTCCTGCAACAGAAGGTGCAGAAACTGCAGCTCCTGAAGCAACTGACGAAGCAACAGCATAGTCAAAAACAAAATCCATCGCTTTGGCGATGGATTTTGTTTTTTATCTGTGCGGGTAGGGGGAATCGAACTCCCGTTTACTGCTTGGAAGGCAGTCGCTCTACCACTAAACTATACCCGCATTGATATGAATAATAACAGATTTTTAAGATTTTTAACAGTATTAGTATAATAAACAACAAAACCCGCCAGATTGGCGGGTTTTGTTGTTTCCTCTAGAGAAAAACTTTATTTTACTGCGTCTTTTAGAGCTTTTGCTGCTCTGAACTTAGGAATTCGCATTGCTTGAATCTGAATGCTTTCTCCTGTACGAGGGTTTCGCCCTTGGCGAGCTGCTCGCATTTTTGTTGAGAAAATCCCAAGACCTGCTAGTGACACTTCGTCACCGCCTTTTAGGCCTTCTACGACAGAATCAACTACCATATCAACTGCCTTTTCTGCTTGAACCTTTGTACCTCCAAGCATTTCATGAACTTTTTCTGCAATTATTGCTTTATTCATATTATGTAATGGTGTGAATTTATGTACTTCTAAACTCGACCGTTTTATTACTTACTAGATAATTATATAGTAAGCCACTATTTAAGCAATACCCTATGAGATATCTGTGGAAAACCTATTTTACTCCCCAAGGACCCTCCTCCGCTCCACTTCGTTACGCCGAGGAAAGTCCTTCTTCCGTAAAATACTACCGTGCGTATTCTACTGACCGTGATTCACGTATAACGTTCACTTTTATCTCTCCTGGGTACTTTAGATCCTCTTCTATTTTGTGGGCTATGTCTTTCGCCATGTTTTTTGCTTCTAAGTCTGTTACTTTCTCTGGTGTTACAAACACACGCACTTCACGCCCTGCTTGAATCGCATAAGACTTCTCTACACCTTTGTGTGTGTTTGCGATTGCTTCTAGTTCTTCAAGTCGTTTCAAATAATTCTCTACTGAATCACGACGCGCACCAGGGCGTCCACCTGAGATAGAGTCTGCAACTTGTACGATGACAGACTCGGTTGTCTCGTACGGATACTCTTCATGATGCGACTGCATTGCTTTTATTATTTCTTCATTGGCTCCAAACTTTTGTAAGATCCTTCGTCCGATCTCTACATGCGTACCTTGTACTTCATGGTCCACAGCTTTACCAAGGTCGTGAAGTAGTGCTCCCGCCTTTGCGACAGCTACATCTGCGCCAAGCTCTTCTGCAAGCATGCCTGCGATGTGCGCCATCTCTATTGAGTGTTGCAAAACATTCTGCCCATAACTTGTACGGAAGAATAATCGCCCCAAAATAGAAATTATTCGTGGGTCAAGACCAAGTACACCGACTTCAAACACAGCCTGCTCTCCCTTTTCTTTAATTATCTTATTAACGTCTTCTTTTGATTTCTCTACTACCTCCTCTATCTTTGCTGGTTGTATCCTACCGTCTATGATCAAGGTTTCAAGTGCTACACGAGCCACCTGACGCCTTACAGGGTCAAATGAAGAGATGGTTATAGCACCTGGTGTGTCGTCTATTATCACGTCCACGCCTGTAGCCTTTTCAAAGGCTTTAATATTCCTTCCTTCTTTACCAATAATCTTTCCTTTTATTTCGTCAGACGGCAAACTTACATTTGTAGACATCACATCAGCAGGTACTGCATTACCAAGCCTGTGTATTGCAGACGTTAGTATTTCTTTTGCTTTCTTTTCTAGCACTTCTTTACCGGCAACTTCTACTTTTTGTATTCGTGTAAGGATGTCTGCTTCGTATTCCTTCTCTGCCATACTAAGAAGCTCTTCTTTCGCTTCTTCTGTCGTAAGTTTTGAAATCTTTTCAAGTTCTGCGTGCTTTACTTTATCCATTTCATCCACTCTCTCTTTTACAGACCTCACATCTTCTATTTTTTTCTTAATACTTACTACCTCCTTATCAATATCAACTTGCCGTTTGTCTAAGAACTCTTCTTTCTTGATAAGTCGGTCTTCATTCTTCTGCGCTTGCTCTTCTTTTCCTTTTAATTCAACTTTTAATTCCTGTATCGCTTCTTTGGCTTTTTGTTCTGCACTTGCTGTGATTCTTTTTGAATCCTCTTTTGCTTCAAGCATCATTTGCTTGATCTCCAGCTCCATAGAACCTTTCTTTCCTAAAGAAATTATCCAACGCAAGAAATAACCGAAAGCGATTCCGATTACTCCTGCAAGAGATAGCAGTACTAATACTATTTTTAATGACATATAAGCGGAAGCCCCGCTAGTCGCGATTTAATTGCTTGCACAAAAACACACAAGTGGTTTTCTGTGACTATATTTAAGATTTTTTAACGATGATTGTTTTTCTTTCCGAAAATACTGCATAAATCAATTAACTAACGAAGTTTCAAATTTAATTTTTAAAATAATTGTACATGAGTTGTACGTAAGTACTTTACCACGATTTGAGCTAAAACGCAAAAATACCTCGTTTCTTGCAGAAACGAGGTATTTTTGCGTTTTTATGTTGGTTTTTACTTCAAAACCTCATCTACAATGCCGTATTTCTTAGCATCGTCTGAGCTCATATAGAAGTCTCTTTCTACGTCTTTTTCTATTTCTTTAAGAGTTTTACCTGTATTTTTAACCAAAATCTTATTTAGTCTATCGCGAGTACTTAGGATATGTCTTGCTGTAATATCAATATCAGTCGCTTGACCTTGTACACCACCCCACGGTTGATGAATCATGACCTCAGCATTCGGAAGAATGTATCTCTTACCTTTCTTACCAGCTGAAAGCAATAAAGAGCCCATTGAAGCTGCAATACCAACACACACAGTGGAAACATCCGGCTTTATATGATTCATTGCATCCATAATAGCCATCCCTGAAGTAATGGAGCCTCCTGGAGAGTTAATATATAGTGAAATATCCTTCTTTGGGTCTTCAGATTGTAAAAATAGTAGCTGAGCTATGACAATATTCGCTGTGTCGTCTTCAATGGGTCCACTTAGGAAGATTATTCGCTCTTTAAGTAGGCGAGAGTAGATATCAAAAGCTCTTTCTCCAAATTGTGATTTTTCTATAACTGTTGGTATTAACATATTTAATTTATTAGCTTAATTAGACCCTAAATATAACACATATTGCCATATCTGGCAAATTTTTAATAAAAAGACAAGCCACAGGATTTTCTTATATCCTGTGGCTCTTTAAAACACTCATTTAATCCTCCTCCTTTTTACTGGTTACCAAGAATTATTCTTAGTTTATAAAGATTTGTGCTGAGATGTCGATTTTTTTCATTATTCTTCGGATCAAATGCGTATTCGACAAAATCCCTAAATACTGAAATAGCTCTGAAGCTCTCCTCTAGTTCTATGTATTCATTGTCATCTTTATACTCACACGGCCCAAAGACTATACCCACAACCACGACATAATGTCTCGCTTCCTCCCAAACCTCAAGAATTTCCCTTAAGTGCCCTCCTGTAAAGATGCTTTTTTTATACTTCTTAGCAAGACCTAAAAGACTCTCTAGAGATTTTTCAACATTCTCACGTGACTGTTCGTACTTAGGGTCCTTTACCCACTCCTGCTTTGCTATATTACTTAACGTCTTAGTGGATTTTGTACTTTTATTTTCCTTTTCCATAGCTTACACTCTCCCCAAAAGGTTATTTGATTATTGATTGTCAATTTCCAAGATTTCCTACTTCTGAGAGAACGATACTACAGTGCCACAAAATGTCAAGTGTTTTACGCTAAAATCCCTGCTTTTTTCATTAAATCAAGTATTTCCGCTTTATAATCAGCGTGCTCTAGGTTTCCGGCGCCTTTTTTGGCGAAGAATATAGCTATATGATTGTCTTTTGTCTTTACAGAGCGAGATATATGCCGCCCTCGGCGCTTAAATAGATTACGTTTCACCGCCTTTTTGATGATTTTCCCAGAAACGACAAAATAAAAGGCACTTTTGCCGATTTCAGGTACGGAAAGCACTTTTATAGACATATGAGGGGAGTGAGAACCTTTCCCTTTCTTCAAAACCTCTGAAAACAACTGTTTTATATTGATTTTAGTCATATTTATAGTTAAAACCCGCCGAGGCAAGCCTCGGCGGGTTTTCTTTATACAGCCAGCTTAGCTCGCCCTTTAGCTCGTCTGCGAGCAATCACATTTCTTCCTCCAGAAGTTCTACCCCTCACTAGGAATCCGTGAGTTTTTGCTCTTTTTCTTACTTTTGGTTTATATGTTTTTGACATAGTTTTTAGTATGAGTATTTAGTATGAGTATTTAGTATGTGTATATAGTATTTTAAGCCTTATCCATAGCCGATTTTATCAATCCTGAAATTAATTTCGATATTAATTCGATCTTCTCTTCAGAACTGTTTACGTAATCTTCTTTAATAAAATCAAGGTCTTTAGCTATATATAGCTGGCTTTGTAGTTCAAACAATGACCCTTTAGCTATAGAATAGAATCTAACCTTATCTTTAGCTGTATTTCTACCAAAACCCTCTGCGATATTAGAAGTAATAGAAACAGCGCATCTGCGCATCTGGCTTATTAAACCAAATTTTTCCTCAGAAGGAAACTCTTTTGTTATTTTATATATTTCTATAACAAAAACATGTGCTTCTTTCCAAACCTTTAAATCTGTAAATTTTCGTATTTTTATAGATACTTCTTCCATATTCGTAGTCGTATACTTATACGTATACTAAATACTTATACACACGTTACTAACATATTATTAACATATATTATGATTTATATCAAGTTACATTTTTTTCTTATAACTATATAATGAAGGTAATCTTTTTAATTTTCTAAAAAATTTATGAATGAAACTATCAACGAAAATGTAATAGACGAAGTAGACGTAAAAGCATTATGGGAAAACACCCTCGTTGACATAGAACTTGAAATATCTAAAGCAAACTTCAGTACATGGTTTAAAAACACCCACGTCATAAAGGTAGAAGACGACATGGTGTACCTAAGTGTAGAGAATGCATTCGTAAAAGACTGGCTTTACAAGAAATACCACAAAACAATACTAAAAATCCTAAGAAACTTCGTCCCAAGTGCTCGCGGACTTGAATACGTAATAAAAAAAGACGACAAGAAAGAGGAGGGCGGGGAAATCAAGCATAATGTTAACAAAGAATTACCTTTAAGTGATTTTTATATCAATAAAGAAGACAATCTAAACCCGAGGTACATCTTTGACACATTCGTCGTCGGTTCATTTAACGAATTAGCACATGCTGCGTCACAAGCAGTTGTGGAAAAACCGGGGATAGTGTACAACCCACTGTTTGTTTACGGTGGCTCAGGTCACGGTAAGACACACCTTATCCAATCAATAGGGAATCAGCTTAAGAAGAGGAATCCAAACACAAAAGTGTTCTACACTACCTCAGAAAAGTTTGCGACAGACTACATAAGTGCTGTGCGAAGCAATAAAGTGAACACGCTTTTTAAAGAAAAGTATAGAAAGTACGATGTTCTTATATTGGACGACATCCAATTCCTCTCAAACATGGACAAGACTCGTGAAGAGTTATTCCATTTATTTAACTCACTTTACGATGACAACAAACAGATTATTTTCTCATCTGACAAGCACCCCAACTTCATACCAAACCTAGAAGACCGCTTAAAATCAAGGTTTTCTGCAGGTATGATCATAGACATACCGTCTCCTGACAGTGAGTCTCGTATGGCTATCATTAAGCTCAAAGCACAACAAAACAAATTGATCATAAGCGACGAGGTGGTGAGCTACCTTGCTACAAACATCCAGGGCAACATTCGTGAGCTAGAAGGCATCCTTAACTCTATAATCTGCCAGTCACAACTCAAAAGTAAAGTCCTTACATTAAGTGACGTGAAGAATCTTATCAAAAACAATGTAAAACCTAAAAAATCTGTTTCTGTAAAAGATGTTATCAAGCAAGTTGCAGAGTTTTACAATTTAGAAGAAGATATTATTTACAAAAAGACTCGTGTGAAAGAAGTTGTGAAGCCAAGACAACTCATAATGTACATACTTAGAGAAGACTTTAACGTTTCTTACCCTACTATCGGGCAGAAGCTCGGTGGGAGAGACCACACGACAGTTATTCACTCATGTGAAAAGATTAAGAACGATTTGAAAGTGGATAGTATGCTCATAAAAGAGGTCGAGCAGATCAGAGCGATGTTGAGTTAATGTGGATAAGGTTGTGAATAAGTTCTGTATAAAATTATGTATAAACTTTGTATAAGTATTCAGTAAAAAAACGAATATTAAAAACAAGAAAGTTATCCTACAGTAGAAAACATTTTATACAGAACTTACTAACAAGAAAATGTGGATTAGAAACAAGTAAAGTGCGTTTAAGAATATATAAAAGAGAAAGTTATGCACATATCCACAGCACTAATAGTAATAGTAATAAAGTAAATTAATACAAATAAACTATAACTAATAAAATATGAAAATAGAATGCACAAAAGAAAATTTAGTAGAAAGTATAGCAGTTGCTGAAAAGATCAGTGGTAAAAACTTAACGCTACCTGTTTTGAATAACTTACTACTAGAGGCTAAGGGTGACAAGTTCTTCATACGTTCTACAAACTTAGACTTAGGTGTAGAAATAGAAGTACAGTGTAAGGTCCATCGTGAGGGTACAGTGGCAGTATCGGGCTCGGTCCTCCATGGGCTCGTTTCGACACTTTATAATTCAAATAAAGTAAATCTGGAAGTTGTGAACAATAATTTGGTAGTTTCTACAGATTCTAACAATGCTCTTATCAAAACAGTACCTCATGACGACTTTCCAACACTTCCAACAGTAGAAAGTAGTAAAAACATCAATATTAAAGCCATAGATTTCATAAATGGTCTCAAATCAGTGTGGTATAGCGCTTCTATATCATCTATCAAGCAAGAGCTTTCAAGTGTATATATTTATAATAATGACAGTAAAATAGTCTTTGTTTCTACTGATTCCTTTAGGTTAGCCGAAAAGACTATACAAATTAAGGATAAAATAGACGATTTTGAACCGATTTTGATACCACTTTCTAATATAGGGGAGATTATAAGGGTTTTAGAGTATGTTGGTGGTAATATCGACATAAAATTAAGTAATAATCAGATTTCTTTCATTTCAGACAAGATTTACCTTACTTCTCGCCTTATAAATGGTAATTTCCCTGATTATAAACAGATTATCCCCAAAGAATATACGACAGAAGCGGTTATTTTAAAGCAAGATATGGTAAATACTCTTAAAAATACTAATGTTTTCTCAGATAAGTTTAATCAGGTGAGTTTTAGTGTTAATCCTGCAGAGAAGTCGTTTACAGTAAGTTCAAAGAATGAAAACATAGGGGAGGTGACGGATGCTGTGGATAGTGCGATAACAGGTGAAGGTCTTAATATTAACTTTAATCATAAATACATCTCAGATTGCTTCCAGTCCATAGCTCAAGACAGTGTATCGTTTGAGTTTGCAGGGTTGAGTAAGCCTGTAGTAGTTCGCGGCGTGGGGGATCCAAGCTTTTTCTATCTTGTGATGCCGATGAATAAGTAAAATTATGGAAAACGAAATAGAAAACAAAATAAAAGAACAGGGAGAAAAAATAGACGCTATTTATAAGTCGGTTGAAAAAACACGAAAATATTTCTTGGTAATTATCTGGATTACTATCATAGCGGTTGTGTTACCACTTATAGCGATGATATTTATATTGCCGTCATTTCTAAGTTCGTATATGAGCTCCCTTCAAGGTTTGATGTAAAACTTGACAAATTGATATTAATCTGCTATTTTTGTGATAGATTTTTATACCCATAACTGCAGGGTTTATTGCAGAGTAAGTGTCTAGTTAGAGGGAGTTGTTTATGAAGTTGGCAGATAAAAAAGTAGGAGCGCGTAAGTTAAAGAGTAGGAAATCTTCTGGGAAGACAAGAGGTAGAAAAAGAAAAACTAAAGGCGTTAAGAAGAGGGTTAAAATAGATGTTTACAACATATCATCACCGGACAACACAGAAGGTTTTGCTTCTGTTATGGAGGTAGAAAAAAAGAATTGCGATCACTCACTAGAGATGAATTTTGGTATGGTAAAGCATCTTAAGGGTGTGTATGCAAAACTTGGTGTTAGTAGAGAGCAGTTGGTTATTTGTGTTTTGAATGCAAATGACTTAAATGGGGTTAAGTTTGATGAAAAACTAATATCCTATGGAGAAGGAAGTTATTGGAATGAAACACGTAGTGATGATGTTCCTTTTGTATGTGGAATCGCTACAAAGAATCATGCCAAAAAATTACTTGTTGGTTTTGATAAAGAGTCAGCAAGGAAGTTGGGTGATACAGACGGGTTGTCTGTAGTAGTGGTAGACAATGGGGTGTCAGAAGTATACCCAGCACATTAAAGGTATATAAAAAGATTTATTTAGAACAAAAAGCGCCGCACTCATCATTATGGGTACGGCGCCTTTTCATTGCACTACAAAGATATTTCTTAAATAACCAGTATCAAATCTTAAAAAGATTTTTCCGGAATGAAGGTAAGTGCAATACCGCGTTTTTCTGCTCTACCTGTCCTACCGATTCGGTGTACATAGTCCTCAAATGACCCTGGTAAGTCGTAGTTTATAACATGAGAGACATTGTCTACATGTATTCCACGCGCAGCAACGTCAGTCGCTACAAGCACTCTCGCATCTCCGTTTTTAAATGCTACAAGAGTCCTTTGTCTTTGCGAATGACTTTTGTTGCCGTGTATAGATTCTGATTTTATACCGTGCGATATCAAGTCTGTAGTAAGCTTCTTTACACTGTGTTTCATAGACCCAAATATAATCACCTTTTTATATTCTGGTTTTTTTAGCATCGCTATAAGAGTTTCAAATTTATTATTGTGAGAATATTTAACGACATCTTGCTTGATATTGTCTATGACATCTTTCTCTTTTACAGAAATTGTGGCTGGCTTGTTCATAAAGTCATGCACAAGAGCTTTCGCACCGTCATTCATCGTCGCAGAGAAGAATAGTGTGTGTCGGCTCTTTGGTATCTCTCCTAGTATGTTGCGCATATCGTTTATGAACCCCATGTCTAGCATTCTGTCGGCTTCGTCTAGTACCACACATGTTATTTTTGCAGGTTTAAGGTCGCCTCTTTTCATTAGGTCTTGGATACGCCCAGGAGTCCCTATGATGAAGTGGTTTAGTCTGTGCAGAGACCTTATCTGAGGGTGGATGTTCATCCCACCAACACATGTTGTAGAGGATAAGTTAAGACCTTTTGTCAGCTTCTTTAGTTCTTCATTAATCTGAAGTGCTAATTCGCGCGTCGGCGCCATGATAAGTGTCAGGTTCTTATTGTCTTTCGCAGTTTTGTGAATTAGTGGTAAAAGAAAAGCAGCAGTCTTGCCTGTGCCTGTCTCTGCTAGGCCTATTACATCTTGACCCTCCATTATTTTAGGAATAACCTGATCTTGTATAGGTGTCGGTGCGCTGATGCGTGCATAAGCTAAGGTCTTCAGTAGTCTGTGGTCAAGACCAAAAGTAGTAAAGGTATTGTGAGTTGCTTTATAAGCTTTGGTTGCTACAGATTGTGTCGGTGTGTTTATAAATTTAGACGGGTCAAAGGTAGGGAACTTCCTTCCGGTGCCACCCCTCCCGCCTTGCCGGCCGGCAGGTCTGCCACCACCGCGGCCTCCATGACCACCACGAGAAAATCCACGCCCACCACCGCTAGGTCTTGGTCCGCGTCTTTTAGGTTTATTACTAAACCCAATACTCCGACTAGGTCGGCTTTTTGTTTGTGTATTATTCATTATTTTGTATTAGTGACGTACGTAAGTGCACCTCTGGGCTCTTAGAGCCCCCATAGGAGTTTCAAAAACTTATACGAAGAGTAACACGTGTTCTCAAGTGAGTCAATATTCAGCTTTAAATTAACTCTTGAATTAACTCTAGAGTTAAAATAAATCCATAAAATCTGTTAAAATATAAAATATGTTTATTTTAATAATAGCAATACTGGGCATAGGTTTGGGGCTCTATTATATAACTACTATAGATTTTGAAGTGGGGGATGGGTTTAGCGAGATGAAGAAGGGTGTACGTGATGTGGACTACAAGGTTATAGATAAAGAAGAGGTTAAAAAACTACTATAATTTTATTTGCATTCTGCTTCACATTCGTATATTGTATGCAAAGAAATTATATTGAAGTGGTCATTTTATATAGAGAGGAATAGGCTATGTTAAAATCATTTTTGGTGGGAGAAAGGGTAAAGGTGCAATGTCCTGTTTGTCAGAGTAAAGATGAAACCGCTACGGTAAACAGTGGTATGGTAACAGCAACGATGGACTACCACACTTCCCCAACAGGTAAAAAAAGATGTGATGGAGCAGGCACAGAGGTCTCTGTTGTAGAAGAACTTAAAGCCAAAAATTAATTTTATGTAAAGGGAGGCGTTTATGAGCGGGGAGAAAAGAAAGAGAGCCAAATCAAAAAAAGATGAGCACATAAAACCATGGAAGAAGAAAAAATCAAAAAAGACCTCAAAAGGTAAATAGACCCGACTAAGTAGATAGAAAAGCCCAGCTATCTACTTAGTCGGGTTTTTCTATAAGTTGAAGGGCTTGACAAAACAGGTTAGACTTGATATAGTTTTGCAAGATAGATATTAACTTGGTGTAATGCCAAGTAAACAATTATATAAGGAGGATTTAGAAATGCTTATAAATAGTAGATTAGTGAGAGCTTCATGGATGTCGTCTATAGCAGGTGGCACCATGTTGACGGTGTTGGTATGGCTTATGCTTGCAGAATATTTAACGGCTTTGAAGCTTCCATTGTTGTTTGTTTATACAGACCACTTTTCAGTTCCAACAGTACTTACTAAGGCTCTAGGTGTACTAGCTTTATGTGCTCTTGGTATTGGCGTGCTCGTATTGATATGGGAGTCTATGGCTAAATTTACTCCTAAAAATCTTTGCTTGTGCACAGAGCCATTAGACGAACATCTGAGGTGTGAAGCTTGTGAAGATATTTCAAAAACAACAGAGATAGTTAAAGTAAAAGAGTGTAAAAATTGTGGTAAGGTTTATGATTCCAAAGAATCAACAAGAGGACACGAGTGTTCACAGTAAAAGTAGTACCCCCCCGGAAGAATTAAAACGCTTTCGGGGGATTGTTGTTTATAGTATCCTTTAGGTATGTTTAACATCAGCGACTATCTCTCAAAGTTTAAAAATATTACACCGCCGGACAAGTTCGTAAAAGACGAGCTAGTAGCTGTGGTGAAAGAAGTGGTGGGCGTAGAGATAGAGAAAGACAGTATAGATGTACGTAATGGAACCGTCTTCCTGTCAGTAGACCCTATAATAAAAAATGAAATCTTTTTAAGAAAAACAGAAGTACTAGAGAGTCTGAGGGAAAAGTTAAAGAGTTATAAGAAAACCGTTAGAGATTTACATTAAAGACCATCTCAACTTCGCCTCTGTTGAATACCGCATCGTAGCCGATTATTTTTAATCGGTTTTTGCTTTGTATGTTGTCCAGACTACTTGGCACGAATGAAAAACTAAATGGAGCTTTCTTAGATGAGCCGACAAAGGTGTCGTTTATAAAAATGTCTATTTTGGAAAGTGCGAAGTGGCTGTTGTAAGAAGTGTTTATCGTTATCTTGCCGTCTTTTGAATAAGTAGTGTTTGAGATTGGGTTTGTAATGGTGATGTTTGGTGTAAATTCTGGTTTGTGTAAATCATCCGTCGCTGTGGGAAGCTCACCTAATGTAGTAGATGCAAAACCGTTTTCAATACGCCACTGTTCCACAGGGTATTCCCAGAATTTGAACTGGGAGTCTTTCTCTGGGCTTTCAGGGTTTGCTCCGTTAGGGTCGCTCTTGTCCACCCAGTAGAGTATAGAGTGTATGTCTGTAAGCACTCTGTTTTCTTTTGTTTCCTCTGGTGTGTATTGTGTTGCAAATTTACCAGAGATCTTGTCCACGGTGTATTCCACTCCACCTTTCCATACGTCTTTAAGAACTGGCTTTAGAGTGCTCGGGTCTGCCTCGTCTGGCTTTTTAAACTTCTCGTCGTCTAGCACAGCTAGAGCTTCCCTCATAAATGCATTCCACATTGGCGCCACTATAAAGCCTGCAACCTTTTTCTCCATTGAGCTATTGTCGTTGTTCCCAGCCCATGTACCCACTGAGATGTTCGGCGTGTAGCCGATAATCCAAGCGTCGCGGTAGTCGTTAGTAGTTCCTGTCTTTGCGGCTACATCTCTACCACCAAAGTATAAGTAAGAGTGTCGCCCAAACGCTGGTGCACGTGCGTCTTCGTCTGAAAGTATGTCTGATATTTGCCGTGCCGTGTTTGCAGGCAAGACGGTTTCTGTCCTTTGCGTGAACTCTTCTATGATATTCCCAGCTCCGTCTTCAACTTTTAGTATTGCTACTGGTTCGTTGCGTACCCCCTCGTTTGCAAACACACCGTAAGCGCTTGTCATGTTTAACAGTGAGACCTCACCTCCTCCTAGTACTAGTGTGAGTCCGTATCTGTTTATGTCGGCAAGACCTTTGATGCCCATGTCTTTGGCAGTACGTAGTGAGTCACGAAGTCCTGATAGATATAGCGCCTTTACAGCAGGGACGTTCACAGATTGTGCAAGAGCGTCACGGAATGTCATAGGCCCACTGAAGACACCGTCGTAGTTTACTGGTGAATAACATTCTTCTTTGCCTTCTTCACCTGCAGTGTCCAAGTCGTCTGGTTCACAGGTTGTCTGGAATTGTGTCTTTAGGTTAAATACAGTTGTTTCCGGTGTGAACCCTTTTTTGAAAGCTGTAGCGTATACGAATGGCTTGAACGCAGACCCTGGTTGGCGGTTGGGGTTTATCGCTACGTTGAAGTTGCCGTCTATCTCTTCGTCGAAGTAGTCACGAGAGCCGACCATCGTAAGTATCTGTCCTGTCTTAGGGTCTACGGCTGTGAGTCCAGCGTTTGAAGCATTAAACTTTTCAGTGTTCTCATGTGCGAATTTAAATATTATCTCTTCAGCTTTTTGTTGTAGGTCAAAGTTAAGGGTTGTCGTAACCTTAAACCCTTTTTCTTCTACTGCACGTCTGCCGTATTTGTTCTCAAGATAATCTATTACATAAAATACAAAGTGAGGCGCATTGATACCTGTGTCACGTTGTGGGCTAAACGCTATAACCTCTTCTCTTGCAGATGTGAACTCTTCGTCTGTTATGAAACCGTTCTGGAGCATCCTGTCTAGTACCAAGTTCTTTCTCTCATCAAGAGCGTCTCTGTTGTTGCCGTATGGAGAGTAAAAGGTTGGTGCTTGGGGTAGCGCTGCAAGGTATGCAGACTCTGCTAGTGTTAGATCTGCTGCATCCTTGCCGAAGAACATACCGCTTGCTTCAGCGATACCGTAGATGTTGCCACCGTATGGGGATTCGTTAAGGTAAAGCTCAAGGATCTCTTCTTTAGTACGTTCACGCTCTAGCTTAAGTGCCAGTATCCACTCTTTTAGTTTTCTAGAGATCTTTTTGTCCGCAGTTAGTATGGAGTTCTTCACAACTTGCTGGGTAATAGTAGAACCACCTTGTCCTGAATAACCCTCTTTGAGTCCGAAGTTTACAAGTATTGCTCGCAGTATTGCTTTCGGCCTGATTCCGCTGTGTTCATAAAATTGCGCATCTTCTATGGCAACTGCCGCGTTCTTTACGTTGCGTGAAACCTCAGAAAGGGAGATAACGGTCCTTTGTATGTTTTCATGCACATCGTATAGAAGTACTTCACCTGTTCTGTCGTAGATTTTAGTAGACTGTCTGACTTTGCGCTTCTCAAACGAATCAAGCTCCGGTATAGAAAGGGACGACACCCATATGAAGATTATCCCAGCACCAAAAAGTCCAGCTATGATAACTAGTTTAACTATCGTCCTAAATAGGTTATGTGTTTTGCTTCGTTTTCCCCCTGACATATGTTTACTTGAACTATTAGCTACTTATGATACCATTTTTGGTAGATTGTTTATATCCTAAATTTAGCAGAAGGAGGTATGGTAATGTTCTATATAGCACTTCTTTATGTGGGAATATGTATATTTGCCGGGTTCCTGTTAGCATTTATTGAATTTGTTTTTAATTTATATATGTCGGAGGCGTCTTTCAGGTCATTATGTGGAGAATTTTGGGATAATTTTTTTATTTTTTCAATAGAAGCATTAATCTTTTTACCAGAATTTTTTCTAGTAAAGATTATTAGGGTATTTATTATGATGTTTTCTGTCTGGTGTTATGTTCGAGCAGGATAAAATTCTAATAAAGGAGAGGTGATTATGCTTCAAATATTGATTTATATCGCAATGGTTTATGTAATGTCCTGTTTACTTACTGGCTTTATCTTTGCTTTATTTGAGCTCCTGTTAAATTTGTTTATAGGAGAAGGGTTCTTATACTTAGAAGCTTTAGATACATTTTTTATTGTGGCGATATTTCGTACGTCAATATTGTCAGGTTCTTATTTAAAAGAAAAGGCGCTTAATCTGTTTCAGACAAAGCGCCTTTTTTTATAGACACCGATTGTGATACAGTATACATATGTTTTGGGGAGCAAAAAAAATTAGAGTAAATATAGACGAGGGAAAAATTGAGAATTTTCTTAATAGAAGTGTTGAGAATATTTACCCTAGTCGTGAATTTCTAGAAGCAGAGCTTAAGAAAGGTAAGCAACTTAGTATTTACCTCGGTATTGACCCCACTGGCCCAACGCTTCACCTCGGGCACGCTATTGTCTTAAAAAAGATGCAAGAGTTCCAAGAGATGGGACACAAAGTGATTTTACTCATAGGGGATTTTACAGGGATGATAGGTGATCCGACTGACAAAACATCTTTACGACAAAAACTTACCAAAAAGCGGGTTTTAGACAATGCAAAGTTATACAAGCAACAGGCTTCTTTGTTTTTAAAATTTAGTGGTAATAATAGTGCGGAAATAAAATACAATTCAGAGTGGCTTTCAAAGATGAATTTTGAAGATGTACTAGAGCTTGCATCACATATGACGGTAGAGCAGATGTTAAAGCGTGACATGTTTGAGGAGCGTCAGAAACAAGAGAAGCCGATTTATATACATGAGTTTATGTATCCTCTTATGCAAGGGTATGACTCTGTAGCTATGGATGTAGACGGGGAGATAGGCGGGAATGACCAGACATTTAATATGCTTACAGGAAGGACTCTTATGAAGCAGATGCTACAGAAAGAAAAGTTTGTACTTACAGCAAAGCTTCTTGAAGATACAACAGGAATAAAAATGGGTAAGACTCAAGGCAATATGATTACGTTTGCAGACAGTGAAAACGATATGTTTGGTAAGGTAATGAGTTGGACTGACGGTATGATTCTCGCTGGGTTTGAGCTTGCTACAAGTGTTTCGATAGGCGAAATTGAGAATATAAAAACAGAGCTTGAGGGTGGAGCGAATCCGAAAGATATAAAGATGCGACTCGCAAGAGAGATTGTGACTATCTACCATGGAGAGCAAAAGGCAAAGAGTGCCGAGAATGATTTTAATAATACATTTAGAGACGGGGGTGTGTCAGCAGATGCAGATGAGGTAAGTGTAAGTGCAGGAACGATGCTTTTTGAGGCAGTACTTCAAGTGGAAGGTTTAGTAAAATCTAAGTCAGACCTAAGAAGGCTTATAGACGCTGGAGCTGTGGCAGTGGTTGACGGAAATGTGATAAACGATATTAATTTTGGAATAAATAAAGACGTAACTCTCAAAATAGGGAAGCGAAGATTCCTAAAAATAAAAGTTAAATAAAAAACACCCGCGCTCCGCGCGGGTGTTTTTTATTTAGTCTTCGTCTTCTGTTTCTTCTTCGTCCTCATCGGTTGGTGACATTTCGTCACTCATACCTAGGACTTCGTCTAATTCACCATCGTGAACCATTGTTTCGTCTTCCATATGATTGGTTATTATAATTATATTTTTAAACGACCCAGCCTAGCTGAAATACGGTATTTAGGCTTAGCACTATATTTTTATCAAATCTAAAATTTTTTGCAAGTATTAAAAAATGCTTTTGTGGATATCTAAAACCTCTCTGATGCAGAGCATGTAAGACCTACTGCTATGGCATCATACTCGTCATCATATTTTATTTCCTTTTCTATTTTTATAAGGTTTTTTACCATCGCTACGACTTGCTGCTTGTCGCCATGTCCGTCGCCAGCTACTGCGACCTTAATCTGGAGTGGTGTGTACTCAAACACTTTAAGTTTGTTTTTAAGCGCTATGTAGATAAGCGCCCCACGTACTTCAGACACGTTAGTCGCTGTCTTTTGGTTTGTATTAAAGAAAAGTTTCTCAATAGCAAAACCTTCTGGCTTATATTTTTCTATAACTCTCTCTACTTCTTGCCCGACAAGCTCTAGGCGCTCAATAAATGAAAGTTCTTTGGAAGTTTTAAAACAATCAGAGTAAATAAGCTCCTCTCCGCCTGAGCCGTTTGAGGTTTTTTCTAAAATCGCAATCCCAACTCGCTCATACCCTGGGTCTATGGATAATATGGTCATATGTATATAGTACAGCCGAGGTTGTGTATTGTAACCCCTTGACAAATAATGCTAAGTATGCTAGTATATATGTAATACATTGAGTATTATTTTGTACATTAATATTATCTTTTTAGTTTTTGATCTCATGAAAGGGGACCAAAAATGAAAATCAAATCTGTTTTTATCACACTGTTGTTTGTCGGGGTTACATTTTTTTGTACTTGCACATTTGCTCAGAAGGAAGAAGCAACAGAAGGTACTGGTATAGCTATGATTGATAACGCAATGTTGAAGCTAGAGCTGCTTAGTATTCAATCCAAAGTAGACGATCTTGCAAAGATTTCGTTATCTAATACAGAGACTCTTGCTGTTGTTGAAATACAAAAAGCAAAGTTTCAGTCTTTTGTTGATACTTCTGATGATGCTAAAGCTGTAGAAAAAGTAAGTGAGGCTTTAATAAAAGTAAACGCCATTGTTGCAAAAATTGAGGGGGTACAGGTTGAGATCCAAACAGAGATGGACAAGCTTCTAAAAGAAGCTGAGGATTTGGTAGTAAATAGATAAGGTAAATTAAGGTTTCGGAAGGACGTAAGATTGCGTCCTTCCACAGAGTTTAAAGTTCACATTTATGTGGGCTTTTTTGTTTGCTATTGCAAAAAATAATAAATAATATATACTTTTTATATATGCAAACACAGACAAACATTTTAATAAAAATAGATAAAAATCTTAAAGAGAAGACACGTAAGAAAGCTCAAAACATGGGGCTTAATCTTAGTAATGTTACAAAAATGCTTTATACACACTTTCTAGATAGTCCTGATGTAAAGATAGATTTTGGAGAAATAAAATTTGATGAGATGTTTAAAAAAGAAAGTACAAGAAAACAATTGGTGAGTTTAGGTAATGCTATAGAAAAACATGTCCCAAATAATTATCACTAAAAGTTTCCAAAAACAACTTGTAAAATTTAAATCAGTATCTAAAAAGCAAGTCGTTAGTGAAATTAAAAAACATACTTTAGGGTTAGATGTGTTGGTAGATATTTATTCTCCAGCACCAAATCTTAAGGTATTAAAAGGATATTTGATTAATAAAAAGGTTAGACTAGCTGTGTTGTTGGTTGTGAAGAATAGGCAATACGTTCCGTTTTTCTTGGCAAAGAAAGAAAGTAAAAAAGGATGGAATATATCAAAACAGTCAGAAAAATCTTTAGAAAACTATATTGTAAAATCAATACAAGATATTAAAAATAAAGATTTTGATACTGTTACTTGGCATGCTACGTAACAGATTATTTAAACATTTGTATACACTCCCTGCACGTCCTCATGGTCTTCAAGTTCTTCTATAAGCCCTTCAAGTTTCTCGAGATCACTTTCTGAGACTTCGTGTGGCATTTTTGCGCTCCACTGCCCGTCTACTTTATCAAATGCCCATGTTGCGGAATGTTGCGCTGCAAGTGCAAGACCTCGTTTGGTGAGGATGTGCTTTATTTCCGGTGAAGTCCTATTGTTGTTATCAGTTAGTACTTCTATTATCACGGCAGAACCTCCTGGGCCGTATGTTTCGAAAGTTAAATGTTCCATATGTGCACCCTCTCCCGCCTTTCCTTTGGCTACCGCTTTTTCAATATTACTTGACGGCATATTCTCGGCTCTTGCTTTTTCTATTGCTGCGCGAAGTCCGGGGGAGTCGGTATTACCTCCTGCTTTCTTAGACTCCACTTGGATGAGTTTTACAAACTTAGAAAACACTTTGCTTCTCTTAGCATCAGTTAGCGCTTTCTTGTGTTTTATTTTTGACCATTTATTATGTCCTGACATGATAGATTTTGTTAACGAGTAAAACGAGTTTTATAAAATCATCATCCCCTTCTTTTGTTTGCTTTTAGCAAAATAAGGAGGGGAGTTAGATTTTACTTTTCTCTTCTTTAATTGACCCCATGAACTTTTATATTTTTTTAAATTCACTTCT
>Ga0257123_1000479_pt1 | contig 31728 bp, 6 predicted proteins | sample SI106_135metaG_FD_190185 | JGI IMG/M metagenome (GOLD analysis project Ga0257123, IMG submission 190185) | Marine microbial communities from Saanich Inlet, British Columbia, Canada - SI106_135 | ecosystem: Environmental > Aquatic > Marine > Inlet | place: Canada: British Columbia | collected...
TAGTGGCCTACGTTCTGGAGAATCCTCTTCTCTCGGTGATTCTAATCCTGAGCCTTTTATTGATTCGATTCGGCGGACCGGGCATGCCGCGGCCCCTATGTAACAAGCGTAGAACCATGTAGGGACAAGGCATGCTTCGTCCGAGGGAAGTATCTATCAAGGGATTCCAGAATCCTCCAAGATTTGATTATAGAGGCATTTTCTGGTATACCGTTGCCCTCACCGTCATCCTGTGGCTTGACCACGGGATCCAGAAATTTTTTTCCGGTGGCTCGTAGGGTCGAGGCACGCCTCGACCGCAGATGGCACACGCTGCGATGAAATGAATCCGGGCCGGGCATGCCACGGCCCCGACAATTCCGGATCCTGGTCCGGAACGAAGAATTCACTATTTCCCCTGTCGGCAGTAACCATCAGTAATAAATTAAAATGATTTGCGCAGGGGTTGAAAGGAGCGACATATGAGTTGCTTTGTTGGAATTGATTTAGGGACAACCAATACTTCTGTCACTTATTTGGATCCTGAAACCGGTTCTTTAACTCAATATAAGATTCATCAAATGATTTCCGAAGGGCTTATGGACGCACGTGACATTCTTCCTTCCGTACTATATACCCCGGCGGATGGGGAATTTTCTGAAGGCGACCTTGATTTACCCTGGGAAAAATCACCTTCCTGGATCGTAGGAGAAATGGCTCGCCGACAATGGTCAAGAGCGGGGCATCGAGTAGTTCATAGTGCCAAATCCTGGCTGTGTCATGGGGCTCTTGGCGGTAAAGATCCCATTTTGCCTTTTAAGAGCACCATTGAAGACAAGGTTTCAGCTTATGAAGCCACCTTGAAGATAATATCGCACTTAAAAAGTTCCTGGAACTATGATGCTCTTCACGAGAGAGTACCTGCCAGACTAGAAGAATTGGATGTGGTAGTCACCATCCCGGCCTCCTTTGATCCCGCGGCCAGAGAACTCACTCTTGAAGCAGCGCGAGAAGCGGGGTTAGAAAAATTGAGGCTTTTGGAGGAACCCCAGGCTGCTCTTTATTCATGGCTCCAGGATCAGAGTCAGGACTGGAGAGAAAATCTTCAGGTTGGCAACCGTATCCTGGTCTGTGACGTGGGTGGTGGAACCACAGATTTCTCCCTCATCGAGGCTGTTGATGAAGAAGGACATCTTGCTCTTCGCCGGGTAGCAGTAGGAAATCATATTCTGCTCGGTGGAGATAATATGGACCTCGCCCTGGCACACTTGCTCAGAGCCCGTCTTGAAGAGAATGAACAGAAGCCGGACGATTTACAATTCGGCTCTTTATTGGGTCAGGCAAGAGAGGCCAAGGAAGAGATCCTTTCCGGTTCCAAAGAAGAGGTTCACGTTGTCCTTACAGGAAGCGGTTCAAGCCTCTTTGCCTCATCCATGGAAACCCACCTGAGAAGAGAGGATTTGGAAACAGTGGTACTGCAAGGATTCTTTTCCCCTTGTGAACTTTCAGATCTGCCTGCCTCAAGCAGAGCCGCCGGTCTCAGGGAAGTAGGCTTAGCTTATGCTCAGGATCCATCAATACTCAAGTACCTGGCCCAGTTCCTATCACAAAACCTCTCCGGGAATGGGGAAGATTTCCCCACTACAATTCTGTTTAATGGATCCATGTTTCAGGCCAGTCTACTGCAGGAAAAAATCCTCAGTACGCTGAATTCGTGGAGTGTGGCAAATCGGGGAGAAGAGTTTCAATTACTGGGTGGAATTGAGTTTCCCCTGGCTGTATCTCGCGGTGCTGCTTATTATTCCTGGGTAAGCCAGGGAGAAGGGATCCGGATCAAGGCTTCCTTACCTTATTCCTATTACATTGGTGTGGAAAAAGCCCAGATGGCAATTCCCGGTATGAAACCGGAGCTTTCTTTAGTTTGTACAGCACCTTATGGAATGGAGGAGGGTACAAGTGCTCACCTCGATGGTGAACTCTTCTACCTGGTCCATGGTGAGAATGTTCAGTTTCGACTCTTTAGATCCCCTGTTAGAAGGGATGAATTAGGAACTCGAACTGATTTTACTCAAGATGAATTTGAAGAGATTTCCTGTCTGGAAAAAGAACTCGCCGCAGACAGCCAAACTGAATTCGTACCCGTAGAGTTAGAGAGTGTGGCTACTGAAATCGGAACTCTGGAAGTGTGGTGCCAGGGAGCTGGAGCAACCCAGGAGAAGTGGAAGCTCGAGTTTCATGTGCGTGAGCAAAGTTAACCTATGCACTATGTGGGGATAGATCTTGGTACGACAAATTGCTCACTTGCTGTGAGTACCGGCACGGGTATCGAGGATATTTCCATCTATCAGGCCGTAGGGGAAGATCTTTTCGATCGCAGAATTCAGCTTCCCTCATTTTTTTACCTTCCGGAGGGTGAACAAAGGACTCGATTCGAGAAGTATCCATCCTTTTCATCGCTCGGGGGAGTCTGTGGGATGTTCGCCAGAGAACTGGCGGTCAAAGAGCCTTCCCGGGTGATTCAGAGCGCTAAATCCTGGATTTCGCTTTCCAACGAGAATTCAACAAATAAGATTCTGCCCTTTGCGCCTGATCCCACCGAAGAGAAATCTAATGCGACGAAGGTACGCCTCTCTCCAATTGAAGCACAGGCTAAGTATCTTCAACACATACGAGAGCAGAGCCCCGAGATATTTGAAGATGCCAATGTAGTAGTAACCGTGCCGGCTTCTTTCGACGAAAGGGCCAGGAATCTGACCCTGGAGAGCGCCAGAATGGCCGGGATTGGACGCGTCACTCTCCTTGAAGAGCCTCAAGCGGCGTTTTATGACTGGTTGTATTACCAGAATAAAGAGATGGATTCCGGTTCAAACATCCTTGTTGTGGATATAGGCGGAGGTACAACGGACTTTAGTTTACTTAGCCGGGAGAAAGGGAAATGGAAACGAACAGCGGTGGGAGAACACCTGCTTTTGGGCGGTGATAATATCGATCTGGCCCTGGCTTATTCCAAGGAGAAAGAACTTGGTGGGCGGTTAGATTCGGGCCAATGGATTCAGCTCTTGAATCTTTGCAGGGACCTTAAGGAGGACTGTCTTGATGAAAAGGATTCCTCGGCCCCGGACCGTGAATTTAGTCTGATTGGGACAGGCAGCAGTCTTTTTGGTTCGGAGATAAAAGTCCGGTTCCAGGCTTTGGAGGTCAAGGAATTCATACTAAATGGCTTCTTCCCTTTACTTGATTCTGCCCAGCTTTCGGGTGAACTCAAGGATAGAGACCGAGATCTGGGTCTTCGAGAATTCGGATTACCCTATGAAAAGAACCCTGAAATACCTATCCATCTGATAAGATTTTTAGAAGGATATTGCCCGGCAGGTCCTGATACGGTTCTATTCCATGGAGGCACGGTAAAATCCCACTTGATACGGGAGAGAATTCTCCAAAATCTTGAAATTCACTATGGTCGAAAAATCAAGGTTTTGGGGATTCCCCATCCTTACCTGGGAGTTTCTCATGGAGCCTGCATTTATGCCCTGGCACGGGATGGGCTGGCAGAAAAGATTCAGAGTGGTCTTGCTCATAATCTCTATCTTGAAGTGGAGCGGCCATCGCAGAAGTCAGCCTTTTACTGTGTGGCTCAATCCGGGCAGGAGGAATCTCAACGATTAGTTTGTCCGGCAGTGTTCCAACTAAAGGGGAACCAGGAAATTCGCTTTCCCTTGTTTCGATCGCGCGCAATTGATTCTGCCGAACTTGGAGAGGTTCTGGAGTCTGACAACACCAGGAGTGGTCATCCTCAGTTGATTTCACTCGCACCTGTTTACAGCACTTTGCCTGCGACTGATAACTTCTTTCCTGTACAGGTTTCTACAGAGCTTGCTTCTACAGGAGAGCTCAAAATGGATTTGTGCAGTACGCGTTCCGACGAGAGCTTTGAACTGAGTTTTCACCATGCAGCACAGAAGAGCCAGCAGAAAATACTCAAAGTACCACCCGAGATAGAAGACCTTTTCCAATCTCATTTTGGAAAGGGGATACACGGGGTTTCAAACCAGGGGAAGCAGGGGCCGAGGGGAATTCTCAAGAGAACCGAAACGATTCTACAAACACGTCGCCTGGATTGGGGAGTGGATCTTTGCAGGCTCCTCGCAAAGGTACTGATTGGTAGACAAAAATCTAGGCGTAAATCTGAAATTCATGAGCAGGTTTGGTTAAATGCTGTTGGCTTCCTCCTGCGTCCGGGCTTTGGTCATCCCCTGGATAAGGGACTCTTTCAGAAACTTGATTTTGCCAACTTTACTCAATATCCCAAAATCATCCAAAATCGTTTGGAGTACTGGATTTTCTTGAGAAGAATCTCAGGTGGTATCTCAGAAGAGTTTCAAAATACTTTGTTTGAGTCCTATGGAAACTACCTGTTTGGAAAGGCTCCCCTGGTGAAACTGGCCGGAGGTGCTCCCACATCACAGGAATTGAGAGAAATGACTCGATGTTTCGCGAGTTTTGAATATCTTGAACCTGAATTCAGGCAGAAGCTCTTCCGAGCTGTACTGCAGACATTTGCAAAGAAAAAATTAGCTCCGGAGGATTGGTGGATTTTCTCAAGGCTGTTGAGCAGACAGATGCAATATGCGGACTTCACCCGATGCCTACCCGCAGTCTTTGCTCATAAATTCTTTGAGGAAGTCATCCGACGACCGAGAAAGGAGCCAGAGATGCGAAACGTTCTCAATTCGCTTTTTTCTCAAACGGCAGACCGTTCGCTCGCTTTTGATGAAGGCTGGACAGAGAAACTTTCCATTCAATATGAATTAGGAGATCAAACTTTGGAGCCCAAACAGGCTCAAAGATATTGTTTTGGTGAGTCTCTTCCCCTGGGTCTGAAGCTTCTTTCAACCACAGGTCATCCTGCGGCTTGACCGGAGGATCCACTTCTTTGTTTGAACTAACCACCGTGACCTTATTCCTGGATCCCGCGGTCAAGCCGCGGAATGACTTTGCATTTATCAGGTGCTAAACCGATAAAGTATGAATGATCGTACATGAACGATATAGGGTTTTGGATGAATTCTCAGAGGGAGGGCAGGGAAAGCTCTTCATTGTTTTTGATGAACAGGAAAAAACTCATCAGATTCTCAAGCGTTATAAGGATAGACCTGGACTTTTGAAGTACCTTCAGAAGCAGATAGGAAACTGTAGGAAGCTAAATCATCCCCAGGTTCTAGTTCCCCATACTCTTGTCCAAATCGATCCTGTCTGTACAGTCGCACCCTTTGTAAAGGGAATGAATCTTTGGGATTGGGCTAAGAAAAAAAGGGGATTGAGCTTCCAGGAAGCAGGTGTGTTTCTAGCTCAGCTAGCCGGTATTCTCGATTATCTTCATAAAATTCGGGTGGTTCACAGAGATTTGAAACCATCGAATATTCTGATTGATCAAAGAGAAATTTTATATCTCCTTGATTTTGACGCAGCCTGTTTCCAAAATTCAAAAATCCACCATCGTATTGCTCTTACAAAGTCTTTTCGCCTCATGGGAACTTCTCAATACATGGCTCCAGAACACATGCGCGCTTCATCACCTCATCAGGCTATGGACCTCTATTCTACAGCCACGACCTTTTACCAGATCATGACCCTCCGATTTCCCTTTGGAGAAAGTTTGGAGGACAGGGAGGATCTGAAACATTTTAAGCCAGTAAATTTTCTCACCAAAAGGCAGAATAATGTGTTGAGAAAGGCCCTGAGTCCAGATCCAAAACAAAGACATTCCTCCACACTGGAATTCTATAAAGAGATGTACAAAGTGTAGGGCGAGAAGCCGATCCTGGCAGCGTCGCCTACGCAGAGATACCTGGAAGCAGCACCTGTTCATGGTTCCTTCGTCGAACGTGACCAGGCCACGTACTCCTCACGAACCATGAACAGGCACTACCTCCAGGCACCCCTGTCGTACGCCGCCCCTACCAGGATCGACTTCTCGCCCTACGGTCGGTGTTTGTCGCTCAAGGCACAGCCCCTACGGAGGAATCACAGGGTCGTGTAGGGGCGAGGCATGCCTAGTCCGAAAAATCTGCAACCTTTCATACTTCACCTCGTAGTAGACTATGAACCAACGCGAGGTATTCTCATGAAGTTATTCGTTCTTTTCTTTTCGTTTTTGGGATTTGCTTTCTCTGCCGACGGCTATGCTGAAATCCTGGTGCCGGAAGACATGCAGAATTCTTCCGCTCTTGTGCAGGATTCTGAGTTTATGGCCCACGCTAAGGCTTATAAGGGTCAACTCGAGGATCTCGAATATTCAGCCAGACGTCATTCCTGGTATTTCGGCTACAGTGAGATTGAAACCATGAAGGCAATTTCTCATCTTCTTCATCTCGTGAAGCAAATTATTCAGCATGGTGAAACGAGTTCCCACGGTAAAGAATCCTTCTACCAGATGAAGCAGCCCCTGACCTATGTGAGTCAGTTTTTGCCCTATAATCCTCTCTTTTCACATGTTGTGAGCACTTGGGATCAGAGTCTGCAATCCTATCACCGTATGGTTCAGCTCCATACAGGTACTGATGTTCATCCAAGTCCCCCAGTTGATTTCAATGATCCCAGGTTGAAGAGACTCCAGGTGGATATGCGTGAGCTCAAGGAAGTTGTCCAACATCTACAGCATCAGTTAAAAACCGGTTTGGTTATGATTGGTGTTGAAAATCATGCTTTGATTGCTTATGTAGATGAGTTTTCCGTACATGTTGGTAAGATGCATTCTTGCTCCTTTTCCTTCGTAACCCAGAGATATGAACTAGAGAACAGTCTGAAGCAATCGATCAGGGTCTCCAGGCAAATCACCGCGATTGTGCTCTATCATCCCAACGAGTACATCAAAGCAGCCTGGCAAGTGGTCAGGGATAAAGCTAATATTGCCCGACAGACCTTCGAAGATTTGATGAATCCGGTAGGTAGTGCGACAAGCCCATCCCGGTAGAGTCGCCTACGAATGGTGCCCTGTAAACGGCACCTGACAGCCAAGCCCTCGTCGAACGTGACGCTGCCACGTCCTCCTCACGATTCACTGCCATGCACCATTTACAGGACATCATTCCTGACGCCGCCTCCACCGGGATGGACTTGTCGCACTACGCACTAAAGAATTTTTGGAATAGAGTCGCTTATGAATGGTGCCTTGTAGACCTCGGCTGACAGCCAAGCCCTCGTCGAACGTGACGCTGCCAAGTCTTCCTCACGATTCACTGCCATACACCATTTACAGGACGCCATTCCTGACGCTGCCTCGACCGGGATGGACTTGTCGTGCTACGCATTGAAGGTTTTTTTGAATAGATTCGCCTGGGTCTGGTGCCTTGTAGTCCGCGGCTGACAGCCGATCCCTCGCTCTGCTACCAGGTTCTGCTAATAAATACCCCAGCCGAAGTGCCTTACCAAAAATCTCCCACTTAGAGAAAAAGTCGATCTATGCGGGGGCAGTGTAATGGCTGAGTGCTCAGAAGTAGTGCATGGTGGTGGTTATCTCGGCAGACGTGGCATCGTCACGTTTTCCGAGATAACTGCCTCCAGGTGCTGCTTATGGACAGTCAGATATAACTGCACCCACATAGATCGGCTTTTTCTCTAATTATTTAAAAACGCACTTTTTGGATTCGATTTTCTGGCGTTGGACGAGGCCCTTTAGTCGCTTGATGAGTGAGGAGCGGTCTTTAACTTCAAGAAAGACTTTTCCTTCTTTCTTCTCGATTGAAAAATTAATACGATTGTATTTGTTCTTCATCTTCATTTCGATTTTGCTCTCGTTAAAAGTTGTGATCCTATGCGAGATTTCATACTCAGTAGTATAAGTTGATTCTGATGAATCAATAGGTCCATCACCAATGTTTACTTCTTCATCGATGGTAACAATGTCTTCACCGGTATTGAAATACTCAAGGATTTGATCGACGGTAAGAACACCTGTCATCTCATCAGTATCGTAGTGGTCCTTTGACCTGCCGTATCCATTCTTCCCAGAGATGCTCATACCGTGATAGGCAGCAACATCATCGTACCAAAACTCAAGGTAATCCTTACAAGACTTAGAACCTTCCTGCAGGTCATAAGAGCCCTTCCACGATTTTAGTAATTCAATTACTCCATCTAGATTACTAATTTTTGCCTCGTTGGAAACGCCGTAAAGTTGTTCAAAATTGGCCTTTCTACTTGGACCAGCAAGTAAAACATTGGTAAACAGTAGAATCCCGCCCATTGAACATAAGAATATATTTTTCACACGATCTCCCCAAGTTTAGTACTGACCTTAATTCATCTACGACCACATTATAGAATTGTTTCCAATTTATTCTCAACAAAAGCGGAGACAGGTTTTTTACGCCCGGCTTCTTCTCTAGTTGTTAAGGCAACAGCGGAATTTTGCGGTACTTGCTGAGCTGTAACTGAAGGCTGCTGGGTTTTCGAGCAGTTGGCATCCAGTTCCGGGGGGCTGAAATCCCAGTACCTTGGAGGTACTGTAATTGGAGGTCAGGTAACTTGATCCGTCATCCAGGTTTAACGAGGCCTCATCTGCCTGGCAGGCGGAGGTATATTCTTGGAAGTTACATACGTGTCCCTGGGTCTGGCCATCAAGAGCGCAGGTTTCCACTGAGTTTTCCGGTGTGTCTGTGAGGTCGGCACTTCGAATGCAGTATTCAAGATTGCCCGAGAGATTCGTATAGTTCGTTGGACAACTCAGGGCTGGCCGGATGTGCACATGCATGAAATCAGCATGGGACTCATTATCTCCTGCGCCCATATCCATGAGTTTCTGGAAATTAGTCTCAGAGGTTAGGAGATGAGTCTTGTCTATTGCGGATGCAGGTATTCCAGAACCATCTACGAGTCCATCCAACAGGTAAGTATGATTGAGTAATCGGGTATCGCTGGAATTGGAACTGTCTTTAAATAAAGTGACCCCTGTTATGGATCCGTCTTGGATTTTGCCGGAAGTTACTTCCAGGCTGGGAACAGTCCCTGAGGTTAGCAATTCACTAAAATCAGTGCTCTGCAGGGTTCGATTAGAAAGGCGATCTTCTCCGATGGTATTGGTCTGAAAATCATCTCCAGTGACAGACTCACTATTCACCACAGAATTATCGGTAAACAGGGTGGTGCTAGTATTAAACTTTGAGATCCTAAGTGTGTTGTCAGCAAGCTTAGTCCTGGGGATGGTCGTGGGGAATTTGCTTGTGTCGATTGTAGAAGACTGAAATCGATCCCCGGCGATGGAATTGGCGGCAAATTTGGACCCAGGAATAGAAGTTGCAAACTCCGATCCGATTAAAGATCCATCTAGAATGTGTACTCCGGACACCTGCCCTGTAACCAGAGTCAGTGAGACAGTAGAGTTGAATATGTGTTCAGTGGAAATTACCAGCCCATCAAGATGGACCGCATGGAGCGCTCCGTCTTCAAGATGAGGCCAGAGGAGAGAATCATCATCCACCTTTGAACTCTCCACATTTCCTAAAGCAAGAATATCCGCCGTCAGGGACCGGCTCGACACATGAGCCCCAGTTAATGAATTTGCTATAAAGTCTACCGCCTCAAGAGAATCATCAATGATACTTCCAGCAGTAATAGATGAACTTGCGAATCGAGAGGTTGGTATGGTGAGGTCATCAATCCCAGTCGTTAGGATGGAGGCGGATGCAAAATGATCGTTGACCAGCACTGAGCTAGCCAGGACTCGTTCCGTGATAGTCCCATCTTTGATCCAGATCGAGGTGAATCCAAAACTTGAAAGTAGGTTGGCGGGAAGTGTATCCGAAGTAATGCGATTTCCATTGATACCAGTGGAAAATTGGCTTCCGTCGATGCTTTCAGCGATGAGATGGGAGGAGTTCACAACCTGAGTCTGAAAAGAGGAGGCCAGGATGGCGTGTAGGTCGAATTTGTAGGCGGGAATTCTTTGGGTGGTGGAGAGTTTTGCAAGGGTGATGGCCCCTGAATCCAGACGATTTTGCGGAACGGCTCCGAGACCATCCTCAACGGTTCCTCTGCTGGCAATTCTGCTACTATCAATACTTTGGTCACTAAAGTGGTCTTCGTTGAGATTTAGCGCTGCAACATGGGAACCAGTAATTTCCTCAGTTTCGATTTGTGAAGTTTCAACGGAAGCATCGGTGATATTGGTAGAACTAAGAACTCTGGAGTCGAAATCAGAGCTGGTTAGAGCAGCGCTTTTAAAAGCACTGTCTTTAAATGTGTTGGAGGAGAGGTTCCCGGCTTCCAGGGAATGATTGAGTAGCTCACGGGCTGATAGGGTTTCTGAGGAGATTCTTCCTTGTGTTAGAGAAGCGGAAGTGATTGCGGATCCGATTAGAAACTCATCCACAAACTCTCCGCCGGTTAATGTTTGCGACGAGATTTTTGAGCCGGGAATAAATCCAAGGAAGTCCTCTCCTTTGAGGGAGTTATCCTTGAAATGGATGGAGCTTAGAACCGCGCTTTGGGTATTTGAAAGCAGGATTAAATCATCGGCCATAACTGCTGAGAAAAGTCCCCCGGAAGAGAAGTGTCCGGTAAGAAATGCATTATCGGAGGTAGAGCTATCATCTAAACCCTCAAGTTTGATCACACGGCCCACGATGGAATGGTCAGCAACCTGGGTAGGGGCGAGAGTTCCCAACTGAGAACTAAAAATCACTTTGTTGGCAATCTTGGTACCTTCAATACCTCCCGCGAATTTGGCACTCTCCAGTTCATGGCTCATAACATTGGATCCATGAATGGCATCGGCAGCAATCGCGAATGCGAATCCCGTATTTGTAAGGACCTTGATACGGATGATGGAATCAGACCCAAAATCCTCTCCTTGAATTCCCAGGTCCGCGAAGTGTCCCTGGGTTAGGATATTGGAGGACAGTTCAGATTGGGTAATAACTGCGGTATCAAACTTGGTTTCTGTGAAGGAATTATCAGCAAAATAGCTGGTAGCAAAAGTTCCTCCCAGGGTTCCTGAGGTGACTGTAGCAGTATCAAGTTTTGAACCTGTGAGGAGGTTGCCAGAAGTTGTAGAGAGCTTTCCAGCAACCAGACTACCACTGACAAACTCCCTGGAGGCGAAGGAATAGCTGGTCAGTTTTTCAGAGGGTATGGAGGTATTGGCAAATCTGGACCTGGAAAGGGTTGCAGGTAGGAAATGGCTTCCACTGACTTCACGGGATAGGACATGGGATGAACTTACCACCTGTAAAGCCAACAAAGAGCGTATGATACTGTCATCGCGCCACTTAGCTTCTGTGATGGCACTATCAGTCAGCTTATCTACGCTCACCGATCCAGACTCAATCAAATAGGCATAAATGGAATCATCCTCGATATGAAAGCTGCTGATCTGGGAGCTATTCAGGGAGTTATCCGTGAGGGATCTTAACGTGACTTTTTCCAACTCCAGGTCAAAACCGGGAGAAGAGAGATGGGTAGTTCCAAGGCTTTGATCTTGGAGATGCTGAGCACTGAAGACGGAGCTGGCAAATTCACTATCAGAAAAACTACTGTCCCGGAGATGAGTACTTAGAATCTGCTGATCTGCCAGCACTGAGCCAAAGAAGGAATCATCCTGGATTAGGTCCGTAGACAGAGAGCCATCAGTAATGGAATCACTGTCCAATATGGAGTTTGCCAACTCAGCTCCGGTAATAGTTCCATCAATAATGTGGTTGGTATCCAGAACTTCAAGTCTGATATTGTCGCCGTGTACGCCGTCTGCCGCGAACTTAGCCGTTGTAAGACTCTCCAGGGCGAAGAGATGCCTGTCCAGAGAGTCGCTTTCGATCTGCGACGCATTGATAGTGGAGGTAGCCAGCTTTTCAGCATCCAGGTGAGAATCCACGATGCTGCCGGATTGAAGAGCCCCTGAGTCAAGATCAGCCCCGGTCAGTCCTTCTGAGGAGAAGTGGACTGCCTGCAGCTTCGTTGAAGTAGAGAATACGGAACTGTCCAGAGCTCCCAATGGCTGATGAGTGCTCTGTGGTTTCAGTCGACGTAAATTGAGATTGGGACCGGAAAATACCGCCTCGTTTTGATCTAGCATGACAAGATCGGTAGGAGGCTGAGTCAGGATATCAAATCGTGAGAAACTGGCTCCACCGTCATAACTAACCCATGCTGCCGCGGTGGTTACCAATAAGCCCACATTGGCATCTAAAAAGTGGATACCTCTTATAGCACTGCCATCGGGAATTGTGGTAGTAGAGGCCTTTGAATCGGAGTTGTAGCGATGTAGGTTTTCCCCGTATCCTAGCCAGAATTCCCCGTCTTCAAGGATCTGAAAAACGGGAATATGAGAGGAGATGGAAGTTTCGATGGAGGACCAGCTAAAACCTCCATCCTGGGTTTTGAAGAGGTAGTCGCCTGTGCCTGGGCGATATACGCCAAGGTATCCCGTGTCTCCATCCACAAAGTCTACCTGGGCGGGATAGATTCCATTGGTGCCGGAAACTACAATGACCGTCTCAAGACTGGAATTTTTCAGCTCCAAAAAGGCCTTTAAATCTGAATTGTAGGCAGCGGGCTGTACCTCGTTAGAGCTATTGACCCCAAAGGCCAGGATGCTCTTTGGATTGTGAATGAATCCGAGACGGGCATCAGTTTGAAATGGGGTTGATGTGATACGCGAAAAGCTGACTCCCCCATCCGTAGAAAGAATCAGGTTTGAGCTCGAAGTACCTGAAATCAGGTAATTATCAAGGAAATGAATTCTGGTAAGAGTCTCACCTGGACTTGTATATAGAGATGAGAAGGAGACTCCGTGATCATTGGACTTAGATAAACTTGTACCAGAGGCGGCGTAAAGGATGCTCCCGTCATCGGATCCATGTAGAGACTCGAAGGATTGGGTAACCTGGGTTTTCTCAAGGAATTCTCCATGGGTAAAGCCCCCAGATTTCAGATAGGTAGAGCCTATTACTCCAGTGCCAAAAGAGGCATTCTCAATGGATCCTCTGCGGAAGTTAATGGATGTCAGTGTTGCGGATCCAAGAGAGGACTTTGTCAGGCTGGCGCTAAGAACATGATCATAGACATTGGGTTCCCAGGTATAGGCCTTTAAATCTGATCCCCGGTGGAGAATTTTGCTCTCGCCCAGGTGAACAGGAGACTGTAAATAGTCTTCATCGGAAATCGACGCGTCAGAACTGATGGCGACAGCCGGGAGAATTTGTACCATGGAATCTTCAGCTATGTCATAAACCCATACACCAAAAGTCGAAGTTTCGGTAAAGAAGTAAATTTTGTCATGAAACTCGATAGGCTGCATGGTAGGAGATGAATTTTGAAAGGAGGTCTGAAGCCCACTGGGTGTTTTAGATTGAACTGAGGCTCCAAAGGAGATGAATTTTGCCAAATCCCAGGATCCATCTCTCTCAATGGTTCCCCACAGTTCAGTTCCGTCGCGTACAAGAGTAATACCGTGAACCTTACTTGATGTTGTGGCTCCATCATCCAGGACAACAGACTGAAAAGTAGCCCCCCGGTTCGTAGAATAGTAGATTTTACCCGTGGTGGTCTCCTGCTGACTGGGAACGGCTACAGTGTCAGAGAAAATCGTCCACGGTAGTCCGTCTGAAATGGGGCCTACCATACGTGTCCAGTTTCTCCCAGAGTTGGAGCTATACCAGATGCTCTCGGATCCCGAGTCGCGCGTCATCATCACTGCGGTGTGAAGATCAAAGTAGTGAAGATCCAGTACGGATTCCGGAACCTGGGTTACCTTTGACCAGGATGTGGCTGAAGAATCGGTGAAGTATAGGGTCAGGTCAGTACATACGGCATAGCCCTGGATCCGTGATAAAAAGAAAATATCCTCTATTTGTGTGCACGGAACGGTTCCCTGGTTAGGAAAACTGGTGAAATCAGAGGTAGTCTCGATAGCATCCTGTCCTCGTCTAAAAATATAAAAGAGTTTTTCGCCGGATGATCCAGAAACATCGATGGCGTCGGCAATGAAGAGGTTGAGTGCAGAGGTGGCAGCATCATAAACGGATCCGGATTCATTGAGATCCTGAAACTGGTTGATGACCTCCGTTTGGATCAAATCATCACGAATTGAATCCGCTGCCAGATCGGAATTATAGAGACTGAAACTGACGATAGAAGTGCCCAGGATGGATCCGTCCAGGATTTGGGTGCTTCCGAAAACATCACTGGGAGCGAGCTTTTCCTGGGTGATGGCAAGATCAGTAATGTGTTCGGACTTGATTTCGGAGTTTGTGATGTGATCGGTAAGTACCTGGAAGGGAGCGAAGGAATCTCCACTTAAGACTGCGGAGCCAATCTTAGAGGACGGGATTGTACCGCTAATAAAGTGCTGTCCTTTCAGAGTAAAGTCTTCCAGGAGAAGCCCGGAGAGATTACTCGTGATGAGATGCTCTCCAGAGAGTGTTTTTGAAAGAATTTTATCCTTATCCAAACTTGATGAATCCAGATCCTGGGTGATAAGGGAGTCGGGTCGAAACTTTATCTCGGAAATCTGATCATCTCCGAACCTTTGATTGGTCAGAGTACCAGAGGTAATGTGGTTACTGAGGATCACCGAGACGGCAAAGGCGTGTGTCGCGATCGCGTCATCCGCGAAATCCGCTGAAGTCAAAGATTGGGCTAGTATCTGAGAAGAGTCTATGGAATCAGGTAGAAGATCAGCCCCGATGCTATGGTCCTTAAAGTCATCGGAATGAAGACTTCTGTTGATGAAATGTTCACTTCGAATTGAATCAGCAGCAAATTGATCGTCGACCATAGAGCGATTTGCAAAGTCAGTTGTAGTCAAGGTCTTGTCCGCGAATTGAAAATGGGACAGCAATCCATCTACAAGATGATCGGTTTGGATAGCAAAGTCCGCAAAAGACCGATCTTCCAGTACCTGTGAGGCGATATGTGAAAGTTGAATCGCACTGGTATCGACTTTGGATTCCGTGATTGCTGATGCGCTAATATCAGCAGAAGTTACGGCATTATCCTGAAATCTAGAATTGGTTAACACTTCTAGCGGGGAAGTGGAAACTTTAGATTCCGTAAGGACCTCCTGCGCAAAGTGAAAAGCGGAAATGTCCTCGTCCCGGACCATTGTTGGGGCATTGATAGAAGCTGTGGAGAATACATCCTCCTCGAGAGTCTCAATGGCGATTTTCACTCTAATAATGGAGTCATCTATGAGATGTTCAGAGCGAATTTCACCATCGAGTACATGGCGGCCCTCAATCACCAGCGTCTGAAAAGCTGAATTCTCCATGGAGAGATCAGCGATATCCACTGTTTTGATTTCCTGATCCACAATGTCCTCGCCCTTGATTGAATCAAAGGCGACTTTGGCAAGCGAGATTGAATCCGCAGAGAGTTTGGCAGAGGTGACAGCATAAGGGTGGACCTCCTCATCTCCAATGGAACCGATAGCGAGTGCATCGGAGTCAATGGAATCGGTGGCAAAATCTTCATCCTCAAGACTGGAGTCCTCAATGACCCTGGAATCTACGGACGAACTGGCCAATTTCGAAGAAACAACAGCAGCCTGCTTAAGATGGGTGGAATTGAATATTTCTTCGGCAATGGAATTGGTAGTAAGTTGGTTATCTTCGATATCTACATTAAAGACTTCACTATCTACTACCTCCGGCCCCTCTATGGAATCCACGCCAAAGACCAGGGAGCTTAACGATGCCGAAACCAGATTCGAACTTGTTACGGCATTGGAGTCAATGTGTTCCGAGCCGATAGCGGCATCTAGACGGGGATGCCATAGTATGAGACTGTTATCCAATGTGCCGGAAAAAGAGGGGATATAGAATCTACTCTGCGCCAGGATGACCTGATTCGTTCCACCATTTGAAGATCCGATTTCAAATGGCTGGCTTGTGAGCTGGGTGAGGGACCCGGAGGATAGGTCATATCGAAAAATAGCACTATGATCGTCCTTCCCTCCAAATAGGTAGAAAAATTCCTGGTACTCGATGACGTCACAGCCGGTGAAGTCAAAATTTATCCCCAGGTTGGTAGAATTCCAGTTGTCATCTCCCTCATCATATTCAGAAATCTCATTTCCCATAAATACATAAATAGTAGTCCCTGTGGATACCGCCTCTGAACCTGTAATATCAAGAGGCATACGCTGAACATTTGTCCAGGTGTCGTTAGAAAAGCTATATTTATCCACACTGCCGGAATGATCTCCAAGTCCTCCCAAGAAGTAGAAGTCGCCCTTGTGCAGCAATCCTCCCGCACCCGTGTCGTTGGAATTCGCAAAGGTCTTAGTGCTAACCGTATAGAGTGTTTCGGACTCGAAATCAAAAGCGCTCAGCACCGAATTTCGAAATAGGTACAGGGTCGTTTCGTTGGAAGCAAAAGCACTCGCGGTAAGGGGAGTCGAGAGAAGAGCCGAAACCGTTGAAGTTGACTTGGTATGTAAATTGATCTTCAATCCTCCAGCCAGGTAGATATTGTCCTCAAATACTGCCATGGGGGTATTGGATCGATTCGAAAAGGAGAATCCGCTAAAGGTCGTGTAGTCTCCGCTTCCCCCGGCTGAGATATGTCGATCAATTATGGAGTCGTCGGCGAGATCTATATCCGCGATGGCATCATCGTCGATTTTATCGATGGTGATGGCTGCTGGAGCTAGTCTTGAGTTTTCAATGGTGTTGTTTTCAACCCTGGCGCTATCAATGGAGGCGGGTCCTAGTTCACGGTTGGTGATGGTCAATTGCAAAATATCCGCAGAGAGAATCCCAGCTGTGTCCACCTGGGAGCCATCCAGGGAATCGTCGGCGAATTTCTCAAAGGTGAGTGAACTGTTTGAGAGATTTTGAGTTGCAATGCCAGAATCATCATCGAGAATATGGCTGGTATTGACTGCTCCAGTGACCATGTTAGTGCCCTCTATGGTCTCAGAGGCAAAGTCTGAGGTCTCCAGGCTATAGTCGAGAAAATTATCTGTACGTAGGGTAAGCGGTGCGATGATAGAACTAATCACAGCAGCTGAAGTCACCTTTTGTGTTGTGACTGAGCTGGTTTGGAAATGGCGATTCTCGAATTGGTCGGTGGCGATGTCAGTATGCTCCAGGGAATCATCAAGGATTTGCTCGGTCTTGAGGGTCTTGGAAAGGAATTCATCTGTATCCAGAGTTTCAAAGGCGATATGCCTGGCTAGTATGGCAGCAGACGCAAAAACAGACCCGGGGAGTGAGGATGAGATGATGTGATCTCCCTCAATGGATTTATCCGCGAAATCCTCACTTAGCAGGGTGGCGGAAACAAATTTGGAAGTCTGTAGAGTGGAGAGAGCCAGATGTCTGGCCTCTAGCTGTTGTGCTCCAATTTCCGTGGAGTCGAGAATTCCCGTTTGAAATAAACTTCCGTCCAGACTGGAAGTAGTGACTTTCACTCCCGTGATCATGGAGTCAGGAAAGTGTTCTCCTGAGAAGGCTTCAAGCTCAATTTTAGTCTCAATGATTACGGCCGCCTCAAAGTCTGCCGCAGTTAGGGAACCATCCAGAATTCCGAGGTTCCCTGCTCCTCCAGAGATCGTTTGGTCATCGATGATTGCGGTACCCGACAAAGCTCTTGCGAAGAATTCACCATCGGTTCCAATGGTAAGTACTTTCAAGCCCTCGCTCTCTGCTGTGGACTGAGAGGAGGAATAGATCTCAAAGGACAGGTTCCCCTCTGGTTGTGAGAGGGTGTCTAGCTTAGCCACGGAACCACCGGCGACATGATAAAAATGAAACTTGGTGGCATCAACAGGATTCGCGGCTACCGCCAAAGTGCCGGTCTCCAGTGCTGAACCGACTGATCCTACGGGATACATTGCTTTTTCATCGGGAAAGTATCTATAAATTTCTCGGGAATCCTCCTGGTAGAGAAAAGCGCGATTGAGGTATTGGGTCACCTGCCATCGATTGGAGTCTATCTGGGCCTGAGTGTCAAAATACTCCCAGCTAAGTCCAGTTGCAGTGGGGCCAAGGAATTGGGTTCGATAGATCTTGTTGCCTAAAAGTGCATAGATACGATTATCAAATGTGAAGGATCTATTGCGAAATTTGCCTGTCTCAAAAGGTGAGCCTGAATCATTTTCTCGAGACGAATTGGAAAGAGTCCCCAGGGTGGAGTTTTCCAGACTGACGAGGGCAATTGATGAGGTTTGAGAGAGGGTAAATTGAACGGCATCACTGGACCCGACCCGATGGGGAGCAAATCCAAAGTTGTCTGTATCGGTAAAGCTGGTCAACGGTAACGCGTTCTCCCTTTCATCCGAGAGGAAATATATGTTAGTGGTATTGAAATGGCGCCGAGCGGAAATGAGAAAATCGCCCTGAGAATCCTCAAATACATCCTGGACCAGCAGCAGTCCCTGAGTGGAGGTTTCTTCTCGAATCTCACGAGGATTGAGATCCAGGGAGCCTGAATTTAGATTAGCAATGCTGGAACGATAGAGGACTCCATCCCGAAGTTCCTGCACGGCAGTGGTGGAGTAGAATCCAAATTGAGTGATTTCAGAAGATCCAATTTCTCGGGCAGGAGTTCCGCCATGAATTAGAACTTGAGCAGGCTTTGAATTAGTGATGAGATAAAGCCTCTCATGGTCATCCGACACAAACTGGACAGAACCGCTTACCCCCGTAAGAGAGGAGTTGGAGAGATTCTCAAGCCCTGAACCATCAAGAGAAGTGCGGTAGATATTATGAACCGAGCCATCCAGGTTTGAGAAGTAAACCCAGTCATTCTCAGGTGCCAGCGCAATGCCGGTGACATCATCAGCGCTAGTACTGTTTACCAGTGTACTGTGAGTTGAGGTATGCGGATTATAGTATCGCAGTCCTAGAGTGGGCTCGAAGTAAGCTACGTCAGAACTGATGGGAGACACAGTCGCATGTTCAAATGTGGGAGCTGAAGTTTCATGAGAAATCTCTTCTGAGAGCAGATCCAGCCTCATGATCTGGGCAAAGTCTGTATCACTTGCTGCATTTAAAGGGTAGATCTGTAGAGTATTCTCTTTGCCATCTCCTCCAAATAAGTAAAGCTGCTGAATCTTATGAAGATAGGAACCGCTAAGGATCGAGTTCTCATCGAGTGCGGGTCTTTCCACAAACTGATCCAGGTCAGGTTTATAGATCCATGCTCTTAAAAGAGGGCTCAAGGCGGTAAGACCTCCTGAAATGAAGACTTGATTGGGAGATAAAATATCCAGATTGAAGGAGTGATGGGAGCTTACGGGAGAATCACTTATGGAGCTCCAGGTACTGGAAACAATCTTGAATTTTTGATTGCTATCTGTAGCAAGTCTATTACCTAGTAAATAAATATGATCGGAAACTGCTGCTATCGTGGAATCGGCATAGATCCGATTCGGTGAGGCCAGAGTGGACCAGCTATTCTGGTCTGGATCAAACTCATAAAACTTGGCAGAGGTTGAGGTGAGTTCTTCAAGAAAATAGACACTCTCAGTGTTGGTAGAATAAGTAAGTGTCCCCTCTGAATCTGTTTCAGCCCCGGTGATTTTACTTAGAGGCCAGAAGCGGCTCTGGGATAAGTCGTAATACCAGAAGGTATTTCCCTGTTGAAAGTAGACGTTTGTGCTGCCATCGAAGGTGCAGGAAAAGGGAGTGTCGAAGGGGAGGGTTTCCAGTAAGGTTTCAAAAGTATCATTGTCTGGATCATATTCCAGGATCTGGTCTTCTGAATTTCCGGCCCCAAATAGATAGACTTTATCGTGGAAACTTGCCGCACATCCTTGCTCATAGGTGGTGGGGAGCTTGGAGCTGCTCACGTGAAAAGCGTCTACCGCAAGCAGCGCTTCCCCGCTCTCAAGGAAGGCCGGCCTCTCATTGATGCCCTGTGGGAAATAGGTGACCTGTCTGCTGTCGGATCCATCCAACTCAGAGACGAAGAGGTTCGTGACAGAGTTTGAACTGGCATTACTATTGAGGTAGTAGAGTTGATTGGCGTGAACCTTTGGATAATCCACATCGAGGCTTGAGTCCAGAACCACTATCTGGTCAGTGCCGTCTGAGTCGATGGCGTTTACCTGAAGGGTGGTGGTCTTGAGAAGGAATCTCTCCCCGGGGACTCCTGCGACCTGTGACTGACCTACAAGATTTAATGTGCCGTCCGACAAAATCTGGAATCGCCGGAAGTCGTACGGACTCAGGGCCGCGAAGGTAGTTGAGTTATTGCCATCTCGGTCAATTTTCTGCAGCTTCCCATACTCTTTGGTGCCAGCGATATAGTAGAGAGAATCTGGCTCGGTTTCAGGTCCCCAGTGGCAATGGTGACCCTGGATTGAGAGGTTTGTAGCGGTTTCAGTGATGAGATTATATACATGGAGATTTCGTGAGTTATCATGAAAACAGATGTCAATTGCTGAGCGAGAGAGTCTTGGTGCGAAGACATTGGAGCCGTGAGAGTAGATACCTTGCTCACTGTCAAAACCATGTGAGTTTCTATAGATTGTGGTTCCGCGCGCGTAGATGTGCACGTCCACTCTCTGCTGCAGCTTGGGCGGAAAGTTTGAAGATTGCTTAGACAGGCTTCCATTGGTTCCCACAAAGTTGTCATCATTCTCGTATACCTTGCTGTTCTCTAATTTGAATCCTCCAAAAAGGTAGAGGTTTCCATTTACATCCTTGAGTTGTGAATAAGCAACGGGGTTAGGTACGGTATTGGTAGCCCAGGTGCCGTTGTAATAGGTCAGTAGATCCTTAAGATTGCCAGATCCATCAATTCCACCGGCATGGTAAATCCGATTTTCAGCCTCAAAGAGATGATAGGCTCCAAAGTTGTTACCCAGGTTCGTGTGTGAGCTTAAGCTTTCAAAGTTTGGAGCGGTCGCGACAAAGCTAAGAATAGTGGAGTTGGGGTTCGTGTGATCCTGATTTTCAGTCCCTCCCGCGATTAGAAATGCCCCGGTGGAAGTTCCAAATACACCGGCTGAGGGAGAAATTGGCAATACCTGGGGATCGAATCGATTTAGGTTGGCAATGTTAGTACGTGCCCAGGTGGGAGTGATGGATAGGGAAGGCTGCATCAGAACGGAGTCTGCTCCGGCGGCGAATCGATTGGATCCCTCAAAAATGTTCTTTTGACTGCGAAACGCCATTTGATCGGCGTTGATACCGGCTACTTGATCATGGGAGTGAAGATGGTCGGCGAAGTACTCTGGAAATGTTGCCTGATGAGTTTCATTAAAGGATTGATCCGGAAGGATAACCAAAGTGGTCATGGTTTCGATGTTTACACTCGTTGTAGATGTTCCAGAGCGCAGTTGCAGTAAAGAGCGATAAAGTTCGATTTTTCCAGTGTGATCGAAATCGAATGAGGAGGTAAGATTTCCCTGGTTTGAGAGTGAGAGGTCTTCGTCAACTTTGAAAATGATTGCCGTGGGAGTGGTGAGCCCCGTGAGAAGAAGTAGCTTGGTGTCGTACTCATTAGTTTCTGAAAAATCAGGATCAATGAGAAGCTTTGAGTGCAGCAATGCCTGATCATCCACGCTAAGTTCACGAAGTTTAGTCTGCTCTGATGGATCGACGAAAAATTTTGGGTCATCGAGGTCGCTAAAGAGTGGAATGAGTAAAGCCTGGCTTGGAATAGTAATCGGGTTGGTAGATTCCACTGATAGCTGATTAAGCCTGGTTGAACCATTCAGGCGGGATTGGAAAGCATTGTCATCCGAATCCAAAAACGACTGCATGGTGACTTGATCATTGATACTGAACGAGCCAGACCCTTGAGCTGTAGAGATCGAAGTCATTTTTCCCGCAAGTAGATTCAGTCCGTTTCCTTGTGAATCTTCAAACTCAAGAATGCGGACATCGGGGTTGTTGGTACCCAGGGTCCAGGTATCGCTAAGGAGTACTCCCTTCGCGCTGGAGAGCAGAAAATGTACCGCACCTGTAACTTTGGCACCCCCCTTTATGGAGTTGATATTGCCTTCCGCATCAATTCTAAAGGTAGGAACGTTATTGCTATCAATGATTGAGAAGGAGTCTTCAATGCTCAGGGTAGATCCCTGAAAATCTGAAGGATCCTGGATACTTACATCTCCAAACACCTTTAGTAGACCAAGTAGATCTACAAAATCAGTAATTTTGACGAAAGTGTTAAATCTGACCGACCGTGCCGTCAGGTTCCCGAGGGCATCCACATGGAATACTACTCTGGAGGTTTGATCCTTGAGAGAGATTTCACTTCTGATGAGAGTCTCCCCTAAAACGGTGACAGGTCCGGAGAGGGAAGCGGACTGATTCACTCGCAACTCTCCTCCCAGGGTCAGACTCCGAGCGGTGAGGATGTCCGTTATGATCTGGGAAGTAACCTCTAGAGTGTTCAGGATTGAAGATCCAGAGGGATCAATTCTAAAGGAAGTATCATTCTCATCGAAAAAGGAGGGGGCATGGATTTCATCCGGGTTTTGCAAGTTGTGCTTCAATGTCAAAGTAGAGCCTACGGAAAGATCCTTCTTGGCATGAAGAACTCCATCTATTTCCAACTCGCCCTCCACGACTAGCTCATTCATGGTGCTGGAACCATCGGGATTCATAACGGCAGTGGCAGGATTCGAGCCGGAAACAGAGTCAAGATCTTCGAAGCGGCTGCCTTGAATTCCCTGCTCGAAAGTGGACTGAAAAGAAATCCTCGCGGATTGCGCTTCGATGGTCCCGCCAATCAAGATTTCACCCAGTACATTCAAATTTCCGCCCAATTTCAATTCATCCGTGAGCTCAAGAGAATTCCAGATGGACTTGGAACTCGGGTCCGTATAAAAAAGAGCTGAAGTGGATTGAAAAGAAGGCGCAACGGCGAAACCGGGTACGTCCTGTGTGCCCAGGCGGCCATTGTCAGCGGTGAGAGTGGACTGGACCCTGAGCTCATCTTCAAAAATAACGGAAGAACCAAGAAACTCAAGATCATTCTTTAGTCTCAGATGATTGAGAACGCTGGATTGATTGGGATCGATAAGGAAAGAGGTATCCTGAAGATCCTTGAAGATAGAACTTCCCAGTTGGTTGGTATTTTCAAGATTCGCTGCTTGAATCCAGGAGTCGGTCGGGCAATCTGCAGGATTGAGGAAACATCCAAAAATAGTCTGCCCGCGGGCGTCTATTTTTCCCTCTAAAAACACATCTCCCCTGACAGTGAGTTCTCCCCAGAGATCTAGAATGGAGGAGGTCGCTGTGGTTGGAGGTACCATTTTTATCGACCCATGGACGTTGAGCGAGTTCGCTTTAAAGTCCATCAGGCCTAACGGGTTATAGAGCTCAAAATCCTCGATGAGGGTTTCATCGTGATCCGATAAGGTCCCTAGATAGGCAAAATCGTGTGCTGGTCCATCTCCAAACACTACTTTGACTCGATTTTTATCAAGGAAATTCAAAGCGCTTGATCCCTGGGGACCAAAGGAAGTGATCAAGTCTTTCTTGACCAGGAAACTACTTTCAAGAACCAGGCCAGTCGCGTTAAAAATATTCTGCTTTTCCCAGATATTCTGGTCTGGAAGCCGGGCTAGTTCGGGGTCAATTCGAAGGTAACTGATCCGTGTTTCATCGGTAAACTTAGGATCATTTATAATCTGAAGGATCTCCTCGGCATCAGCCTGGGAAACAAGGTCGTGGTTGTGGAAATTAGTGGTTTCACCACCAAGTAAGGCTTCTAGTATCTCCTCTGTAAAGATAGGGTGAAAAAGTACCTTTGCCTTTCGCTCAAAAGCTCGATTAGGCGAACGGGGAAAGCGGATTCTCTCGACCCTCTTATCTAGTTCTAACTTAGCACTGGCGAAGTCTTCAAAATAGAATTTGATAGCTCGGAATTTGGAATTTCTGGATGGCTTGATCGCATATTCATTCTGAAGAAGAACGTCACTGAAGGCTCGATCCAGGGTGGTGTCATCCAGGAATGCCCTTCCAATGGTTCTGAAAAACTTCCCAGCCCTGAGTTTAAAAAATTTCTCATTCTTATATTCCGGGGCAGCATTAGGATCGATGATCCCCTGGTTAAGGAGTCGAAATCGCGAGAGATGAAGGTTTCGGGCATCGAGATGGTCGAGAACTCCCGATTCGGAAATATCTGCCTCGATGAGCAGGTTTCCCCTTTCAAGGGTTAAACCGGCATCGGATCCATCAATGATGAGACCTGAATTTCCTTTCAATTTCAGGTTTGATCCACCTTCCAGGGACAGAGTTTGGGAGCCGAGTTTCGGAGATTGATTGAGAATTGACAAATTTCGAAAGGTGGTTTGCCCGCCTGGATCCAGGGTATAGCGAACTCCAGCATAGACCCCGGAATTTACCTTTGGATCATCTAGATCTTCAAAGCGGTTGAATTGGACCGAGCGAAAAGCAAAGAGCCTTCCAGGGAACTTGGTACTGGCGCTTACTCCCTCGCAGTCTTCAGCCATACAGAGGCTATTGAGTAAGATATTGCCTTCATCGAGCGTGATATTTCCTTCCAGGTTTGCGGTAGAGTCCTTTAAATACATGGTTCCCTCAATATCAAAAGCCAGATTGGACTCTGTAGGCTGCATTACAATTCGTAATGTTGTGTTTTTAAGATAAGCTCCCTGGTTCTTTTCCAAATCACCAAAGGAGGAATTGAGATCTCTGCCTTCTAGGGTATCAATGTGAACAACGCTGCCGGAATCTGAGGCTTCGGCGGAACCATAAACTATGCTTAGTCTTCCTTTCTTAACCTGCGTTCCAGTCAGATCGATGCTCGAAATTGAAAAGGGAAATCCATCAATATTGTAGTCAGGTTTTATTTGTTCAAAACCCTCGGCTAACGAACGCTGCATAAAAACACGTATGGCGTAATTTGCCTCAGGAAAGTCTGATCGTCGCACCAGGTCCTGGGAATCTTGAGCATTGAAACTATAGTCTACAGTTGATTCGAAAACGGAAACGCTGTCTTCTGAGGCTCCTATGGTTCTTCCAAAATCATCCTCTTCCAGGATTATCTTGAAAAAGCCGCCGATAACCGGGACTTCCTCATAAATGCGATCCCAGACAATCACTTCACGCTCCTCTTCTGGAAGTGACTGATCGAAAGATCTTTTGATGATCAAAACCTGCATGGTCAAGGTTTGGTTATAAGGTCCAAGATCTGGATCTTCAACAAACCCGGAAAATTCCATAGACTGCTCACCAGCGGCTTGAAGATTTGATGAGATCGGTAGGAGGACGAGGATGATTAGAAGGTAGAGAATTCTAGGAAGTAAAGGAAACAGAGGAAACAATGGAATCATTTGAATAGGAGTGCGCCCGCCATGTGGGCGGGATGTGGGTCCCCTGGTCAAGCCAGAGGACGACGAAATCATTCCGTCATCCCGCGACTTGATCGCGGGATCCATGCTTTTGTTGGGCGTGGGTCTCTGGGTCGAGCCTGAAGTTGACGAAATTAGCCTGTTATCCTTCCTTAGAAACATATCTTGGCCCCGTGTGCATCCGCGTTATTTACATCCTCTTCTTCAACAGTTCCCGTGCCCGCATTCGTCAGGGTTCCATAGCGCAAAACTTTCAGGCTTCCTCCAAAGCCTTTTGTTTTAAGAATGAAATTCGAACTAATCATGCTGCTGGTGATATTTTCACCTTGCTTTGTAGCCTTCCAAAGCTGATCCATCGTGCATATCTGGGCTCTAACGGTTCTCGATTCCACCAGGTTGGCATCCGCGCTATCTCTCAAATTGGATAGGGTGTCACTGCCTGTAATACCCTTAAGGCAGAAGGAACTGCCCCTGAAGATCGAGGCTCCTCCACCGTTGATCTTGTCAGAGCCGGCGGGACAGACCAGTACCTGGGTGAGAATTTCGTGGGTATGTCTGGAGTCGGCGTTATTCTCAAAGAATAAGTCGCTAATCTCAGCGTCATCTGTATTGAGTTTAGAAAAGGAGAGACTATTGAATTGGATTCTGTCAGCGGGAATCTGTGAGCCCAGAAATCGTGAGATTTGGATGCCGGCAGAAGTATTGAAGTGTCCTCGAGTGACCACACCGGTTCCAAAGGAACTAGAGCCGAAAGTAGTATTTTGCAGGTTGGCAGCCTCTATAGCATCAACCTCTCGATTGGTAAGCCCACCGGTAATCTCCCCACGTGTGAGAGCCAGGGCTTGAATGGAACTTCCCGTCAGCGACTTAATTTCCTTTCCGGTAATCTCTGTTATGGAACTTTCCTGAAAGGTTGAGTCCGCGATGGAATTCTCGGTAATTTCACCATCTGGAATATGAGTGGATAAGATTGCCTGGGGGGCCAGTGAATAGCCTGAAAGTGTACCGGTTTCAATTCTGGAGCCAAGTAGGGAGCCATCATCAATTTTTGAAGTTGAGAGTGAGGATGCGGAGAAGTTCTCGCTCTTGAGGGCACCAGTTGAGAGTACCCGCCCGGTTAAACTAGAAGCCTGAAAATGTGCAAGCAGAATCTGATCAGAAGTAAGTCGAAGTCCGGATCCCGCTGATAGAACTATAGCGGAAGATGCGAGTTCGTCAGAGGATATGGAAGAGTCGGCCACATTTTCTGTATCCACTACCGTATCAGAAAAATCCGCCGTGGTGAGTTTCTCCGCTGTAGCAGAGCTGAACTGCGAGCCAGTAAGAGAGAGAGAGTCGATATGTGACTTTTTAAAGACTGAATTAAAGTGGGAGGTGTCAAAGGTTAAAAGTGAGAGATGAGCGGTGAGGATGGCTGAGTTTGCCAAAGACTCTCCAGGGATGCTTGAAGTAGTGATGAGGGAAGAGGTTATCGCGCCTGAATTGATTACAGCAGCATTGAGAGAAGCAGTTTGAATCAAGGAATCTGTAACCGAGTTTTGAGTAAAGACATCGCGAGGGAAGGAACTCAAAAGGAAATCACCCGCTGTGAGTGAGGCCAGTGCCAGGCTTGAAGTCGTTAAGGCATTACCAAGATTAGCTCCGGTTACAGAAGCGGAAGAGATCAGTCCAGAGGTAATGATCCTGCTGCTTAGTGAGGAATTTGTCAGAGTTCGGTTATCCAGGAAGGTTCCAGGGATTCCTGCATTGGGTATGAGAGTGGTCGTGATCGTAGCGGTTGGGATCTTCCCATAAGTGATGGCCTCTGTTGCTACAAGAGAGCCATTCAGATCAAGAGCCTTCACGATGGAAGAAGTGATTTGTGAAGCCTTGATGTGACCTCCGGTAATGGCACGGCTTTGGAACAGGCTGCCCAGAAAGCTCTCGGTGGCAAGATCTGAATGGGCGATGGTGCCGTCCAGGACTTCGCGGCTGCCAAGTTCAAAGGAAGTTAAGAGATCGTGATGAATACTTCCGGTCTCGATTTTGATCCCAGTGATGGTGTTCTCAGCAAACTTCAACCCGACAAGGGTCAAAGGCTTGATTTTGGTAGCACTGATGGTACCGGTTAATCGTTGGCTTGTAAGGCTTGAGGTAGCGAAGCTTTGGGAAGTGAGTGTGCCGTCATCAATATGGGAGGTGAGAATGGAGGCGTTGACGATGCTGCCGGAAGTAATGGCATCACTTGCTATCACTGCACCGGTGATCAAGCTGGAATCTCGAAATTTGGCTTCTGTGATGGAATTATTCTGAAAACGCGAAGAGCCAAAAGAGCTTAGCGCGAGATCATCACTGTCAATGGCTCCCGTGGCAAAGTGATTGGTGCTCAATATCCGCGAGGCCCATACTGAGGTAGTGACTGCGCTAGCTCCTACAAGAGCACTGATTTCTCCTTCATTGAAGATGGAGTAGGGGAGGATCTCAAATTCAGATAGGGGATTAGAGGGAGAGCTGACAACTACCGAGTCTGTTCCACTGTCATGAACCCAAATATCACCGTCATAGAGATAAAAAATTCGATCCCGCTCATGACTCGTCTGAATATCATCAATGACGTTTGAAGGAAGATTGAAGATCGTATTGATTCCAACCCCGTTATACTCCTTTAAAGTGGAAGAGCTACCAGCGGTTTCTACGAAATAGACTTTGTTGCCACTATTGCTATAGCGTGGATGGGTTAAAGCATTGCTAGCGGAATAAAGCGAGGTGGTATTAGAGCCGTCATATTCAGTCAGGTAGTAGTTAGACCCGGAATTGGTGACATAAACTAGTTTGTTTGAACTGGAAAAGTAATCGAGACCAGAAGAATTTAGAACTTCGGTGTCAATGGATGAACCTGGTATCCCATCACTTGATAGGGCAATTTGATTTGAAATGCCTGGAGAGTAGAAATGGTGTTTTTTCCATCCTCCTACAGTAAAACCACCTACTGCATGGATTCCGTATGTTGTAGACAGTACTGATAATGCATGTCGCCCATTGGGCATGCCAGATAGCTGTTCCCATGAATCATTGATTGGGTCATAAGCTTCCGTATTTCCTTTAGCTGAGACACCTCCAATTGCATAGATCTTTCCATTGAAGACCGAAGCTCCTAATGATCTTCTTGATGTTGGCATATTTTGCTTACTGGTCCATGTATCTGAATCAGGATCGTATTGTTCGACAGAACTTTTATCAGAGCCTGCGTATCCACCAATTACGTACAATTTTCCATCGTGACTTGATACGGCATGGAAGGCTCGCTCTTCAGACATGGAAGTAATGGCATGCCAGGTTAAACTTTCTGTGTTGAGTCTTAATCCAGATTTTAAGTAATTGCCTTGTTGATCCAGACCACCAATCGCATAAATATCATTACCTATGACAGGGCAAATTCGACCCATGTTCCTTCTTGGTTTCGGTAGATTGGGACCGGAAGCCCACTCATCAAGACTTGGATCATAAATCCAAACTGTATTTGTTGTATTTCCACTAGAGTCTGAGCCACCTACGATGTATATCTTCCCGCTTGAAAGACCACCGCAAGCACTTGAAATTGCCCGAGGGATGGTTGCCTTTGATGACCATAAATCTGTAGAAAAATGATAGGAGTAAACCGTGCTAACTTTGTTTGAAGAGCCATCGACTCCACCAATAACATACAGTCTATTTTCGAAAACACTAGAACTAGCCCATTGTATGGTTTGAGGTAGTTCAGCTTTCTCCTTCCAAGTATTTCCACCAATGACATAATTCTCATTCGAACTACGTTTTCGAATATGCCAGGTTTCTAATGGGAGATCGATTCTCTGCTTCGTTGCTCCGGTGAAGGGATCAATCTCCCATCCCGTTGGTCCGCTAGCTGCTGTGATACTGTTTCCCTGCGCAGTTCTCTGAAGTTTGGACCAGGACTTTTCATTGTTGATTAGGGTCTGATTACTACCATCAAAGTCCCACCTTTGAAGGTAGCTGTTTTCATCGACGGCAATAATGAATCCATCGCCTACATCAATAGCGTCATCCTTAAGATGCTGACTGAGAATCACCCCGTCTCCAAAGTGAGCGTTGGATAGTATCTCTGAGTCAAGGTTGCTATGAAGGATAGATCCCGGGGCTAAATGAATCGGCTGTATTGAGTTGTCCACGATATGGGTTGTGAGAATGGAGCCATTGATTACATCCTCTGAGACGATCTCTGAGGTGATGAGGTGGGGGGTCGAAATGGAACCATCTTGAATCTGTGTGTTGGTAGTCACTGCGCTGTCGGCAATGTGTGTGGTGAGGATACTTGTTAATGAAACCTTTGATGAGATGATACTTCCTTGATTGAAATGATCTTGGAGGACAGCCAGGTTTTGAAAGCGATCCCCGCTAATTGAAAGAGTCAAGATTCGATTTGAGTCAATGCTGTTCTCAGTAAAGTGATCACCGGTCAGGGTAAGGCCTTCTAGATGACCAGACGTGATCTCAGCAGAACCAACCACAGATTCAGAAAGGGTTGTGGCTTGAATATGACCTGAGGTCACTGAGTCGGTCTGAAGATGAGAGCCATAGATCACCCCGGCATTGAAAGCGTCTGCCGCGATCCCCAGGCTTGAAATGTGAGTGGTTTGAATAGATGCGGCTAAGAGCTTGGAACCGTTGAGGGAGCGATCATCGAGAACATGTGAGGGGAAGAAATAGGCATGCAGGAGCTGTACATCTGTACTGAGATCCGTATTGAGGTGCTCGATATGCGTTGAGAAGTTGGAAAAGGTAGTGGAAACAAGAGTGCTTCCAATGAAGAAATACACACTGCTTGAATCTGTCGGGTCTACGTTTGGATAGCGGGCGTCTCCACCAAAGTCCTTGGAAGTATAGCCAACCCCTCCCCAGTCACAGAATTTGAAGTCGTTCTGGCTCGATGCTACTCCAAAAATCTTACTCCCACTCGGAGTGATTCCCAGGTGTTCCATGCCGGTATTGGAAACGGAGCAATTCCCATCAGAGGCAGTGATGGTACCTCCGGAAAGAATTGCCCAACGTGAACGATCTTCAGAAAATACGAGCCTGGTTCCACCTGAGGCTGCCGTTGGCAGGGCGGTATCTAATCCTTCTGTGCGAGCGTGGATATCATAGAAGTAGATACTATCATCAGAGTCATCAAAGAAGAAAAATCCGGAGTCATCGGATTTCCATACAAAGAAAGCTTCGGGTGTGCCGGGATAGGCGATACCGGTGTTTACAGAATGAGCGTAATTCCAATCACTGTGATAGATCGTTCCGGATTTGAGAAAAACGACTCGGGTCCCGTCGTGTGAGAGTCTCGGAAAATTTGGATATGTGCTCAGCTCATGAGAACCCTGGGAGCGTTTGCCTCCTGTGCGGCCTGAAACGTAGAGTGTTGTTGAGTCAGTTTGATATAAACGAATACCGCTAGTACCAAAAGCCCCCTGGGCAAAGGCCCCTTCATTCAGGTTTTGGAAGTGACCATCTGTCAGGGTTCGGGTTTGGATTTTTGATTGGGTTAGAGTATTTGAGGCCACATCAACTCCGCTGAATCCGAGGTCTTGGAGTCGATTAGAACCTACGGTATGGGTCACTAAATGGATCCCAGATATGGCCTGTGACGGTATCTTTGAAGATAGGATCTCACCCGAGATTACGAACTCGCCTTTTACGCTTTCAGTGGAGATGGTTGATGCATCGATTGCGCCATCCTGAATTTTGTCTTCAGTGATACTCTTGAGTTTGAAGTCGGAGCCAGAAATGGAGCTGGATTGAAATTGACTTCCGTAAAGAGTTTGGGTGGAAAGATCTCGGTAGGTGACACTGGCATTTCCAATTAAGGATGTGATGATAGCTCTATCAGAGAAAGACGTTTCATCAAGAGAGTCCGACACAAGCCTGGTTGAAGTGATAGCACCGGTTTGAATTTTTTCATTCCAGGAGCCTGACGAAGCAAGGTGATTGGAGGTTAGGCTTCCATCCACAACACTATTTTGGGAAATACTGAAAGGAAGCATTCTTTGTGGAGATAAGACTTGTGACCCAAGGTAGGTAGGGGTGATTGTGCCGGTTTGAAAATGGAAACCCAAAACAGAATCTTGCTCCAAATGAGTTGAATTGAGTGTGCTTGGCTCTAGCAGAGCTCCCGAGAATGATCGGTAAGCGAGATGTTTTGAATCCAGAGTCTTTCCTAGAAAATCTTCGTCCTTAATCTGGTAAGAGGGGGTTTGGGTAAAGACCTGTGCATCAAGACTATTGGATTGGATCAATTCATAGTCAATGCTTAAATCTGAAAAATCTCCGCTTGTAAGAACATCCTGGGCGATCTTGGAGGTCCCATCAATGGATTCAAGAGCGATTTTCTCAAGTGTGATGACCTGGTCAGCCAGGATCCTGGTTAGAATGACTCCGTCCTGGATATGCGTAGAGGAAAAAAGATTGTCAGTGAGGTTGTCAGAGAGGAT